>Ga0068856_100003241_pt1 | contig 16562 bp, 12 predicted proteins | sample KBSCornC62_FD_66595 | JGI IMG/M metagenome (GOLD analysis project Ga0068856, IMG submission 66595) | Corn rhizosphere microbial communities from Kellogg Biological Station, Michigan, USA - KBS Corn C6-2 | ecosystem: Host-associated > Plants > Roots > Rhizosphere > Soil ...
GATGGCAACGGCAAAATTGCCGAATTTAACCAACCCTGGGGATTAGCAGTTGATACCGGTGGCAACGTGTATGTAGCTGACGAAAGTAATCATGCTATACGGAAAGTAACGCCGAAGGGGATAGTAACTACAATCGCGATTCCACCGACTATTAATGGCGTCAATTTTTATACGCCTTATAATGTGGCGATCAATACAACCACTAGCAAGCTTTATATAACGGACTTTAATACACACCTTTTGGAAATGGGTGTTGATGGAAGTAGTCCCACCATATTATACGATGGTCAGGCCCCAACTACCGGTATTGCAGTTGCGCCGGATGGCAAACTTTATATGAGTGATTTCAATGCTGGTACCATTACCCAATTGTCGGCAGATGGGCAAACGGTAACGCCGTTTGCAAGTGGAATACCTTCCGCCCGCAATATTATATTCGACCAGGCCGGAAATATGTATGTGGCGGGCTTTGATGCAGGTAAGAACTCGTCGGCTATTTACCAGGTATCATCCACAGGTACAGCCACTGTGCTTTATGATGACTCAGGCTTTAAAGGTTACGACATTGCGGTTGACAAAAACGGCACCTTTTATGAAGCCGATTATTTTGGCAATACCATTCGCATGATCGATAAAAGCGGAAACATTACCACCCTGGCCGGCAATGGAACAGCGGCTGACACGGATGGCATCGGGCTCAACTCATCATTTAACGGACCGCATGGCATCGTGGTGGATTCTAAGGGCGTCATTTACGTTTCTACCTTTAATCCTACCACGGGTAGTGGCAATAAGATCAGGACGATTGCTATAGAATAATTGCCTACGGAAATTGGTACAACCGGCTTGTGAGCATTTTATACTAAATCTACCCGATTTAATCAATCCATTTCAGCCTTTTCAGCTAATTTATATTCGGAATAAATTGCGAATTGTAGTAGGCGTTGAGCGATATTTCTATTGATGTTTGCCTACCTTCGAAACAGCAGTTTAATCGCCGAAATCTATGGATGATTTTATCGCCGCCAGGTCGCAAATGGCCCTATCGCTCGGGTTCCACATCATTTTTTCATGTATTGGGATGGTGATGCCATTTTTTATGGCTATCGCTCACTTCTACTGGCTCAAAACCAAAGACCCGGTTTACAAAAACATCACTAAAGCCTGGAGCAAAGGTGTTGCGATATTTTTCGCCACCGGCGCTGTTTCTGGTACCGTTCTGTCATTTGAATTGGGGCTGCTTTGGCCCAATTTCATGAAACATGCCGGACCAATCTTTGGTATGCCTTTTTCGCTGGAAGGAACCGCATTCTTTATCGAAGCAATTGCGCTTGGTTTTTTCCTTTATGGCTGGGAGCGGTTTAATCCATGGTTTCACTGGTTTACGGGCGTTGTTGTTGGTGTCAGCGGGATCGTTTCGGGTATACTGGTCGTCGCTGCCAATGCCTGGATGAATAGCCCTGCCGGATTTGACTATGTGAATGGTCAGTACCTCAATATAGATCCGATGAAGGCAATGTTCAATGCAGCATGGTTCCAGCAGGCATTGCACATGTCTGTTGCCGCGTTTGCAGCTACAGGGTTTGCCGTGGCAGGGATCCATGCCTTAATGATTGTAAGGAAGAAAAATGCCAAGTTTCATTATATGGCGTTTCGCATTGCCATAGTTTTTGCAACAGTGGCGGCGCTTGTACAGCCTTTCAGCGGAGACCTCTCAGCCAAAAATGTCGCCAAACGTCAGCCCGCTAAATTGGCGGCGATGGAGGCGCATTTTAAAACCGAGAGGTTTGCACCATTGATCATCGGAGGTGTACCGGATACTACAACTAAAGAGGTGAATTATGCCATCAAGCTGCCGGGCATGCTCAGCTTTATGACCTACGAAGATTTTAATGCCGAAGTAAAAGGCCTCGATCGAATACGCCAAAATGATCAGCCACCGGTTAGCGTCACCCATTACGCCTTTCAGGTTATGGTAGGTTTAGGGATGCTGATGGTAGGTCTCGCGATAATGTATTTTATCGCGCTCATCAAAAAGAAGAAATGGTTTGGTAAGGCGTGGTTCTTAAAGTTATTTATCGCCGCTACGCCGATAGGTTTTATCGCGGTTGAAGCGGGATGGACCGTCACAGAAGTCGGCCGTCAGCCCTGGATTATACAAGGCGTAATGCGCACATCCGATGCGGTAACACCGATGCCGGGCATCGCCTGGTCGTTTTACATGTTCACGGCGGTGTATTTTTCATTGAGCATGATAGTAGCGTTTATGCTTTACAGGCAGATAAAGATGGTACCGAGGCTGTATGATTCGCCGGTGGCGGGTTGATTAGGTTAGAATGAGTTGGATTAAGTTGATTGGGTTGAATGGTTGATTAAGTTAGTATCCGATAAAACTTAATTAACTTAATCCAACTCAATCAACCACTAACTAAAAAAAGAATGCTCTACGTCGTCATAACATATCTCTGGCTGGCCCTGTTGCTCTACCTGCTGTTGGGTGGCGCCGATTTTGGTGCGGGTATTATCGAATTGTTTACTACCGAAGAAAATCGCCCTCAAACACGCCGCATCAGTTACCAGGCAATCGGGCCTGTTTGGGAGGCTAATCACATGTGGCTCATTATCGCCATCGTGATCCTGTTTGTGGGCTTCCCGGATATTTATGCTACCATGTCCACCTACCTGCATATTCCGCTGGCGATTATGCTTTTGGGTATCATCGCCCGGGGAACGGCCTTCGCATTCAGGAACTACGATGCCGTGGTCGACAATATGCAAAAAGTGTATAACAAGATATTTGTCTACTCCAGTTTTATTACGCCGTTGTTCCTTGGAATTATAGCCGGAAGCACGGTATCAGCGCAGGTTGATCCGCATGCAGACACTTTTCTATCGGCCTACGTATTTAGCTGGCTTAACTGGTTTTCGGTATCGATAGGTTTCTTTACGGCATCGCTTTGCGGGTTTATCGCGGCCATTTACCTGATAGGTGAGGCTAAGAATGAAAACGAACGCAATCGTTTTGTACGTAAAGCCGTGCAGATGAACATTGCTGCAGTTATTTCCGGAGCAGTTGTGTTCGCTTGTTCTATTGCTGATGGTATCCCCCTGGCAGATTGGCTTTTCGGCAACCCGGTAGGTATAACGGCCGTCAGTCTGGCTACTATTTCGCTCGTTGTACTTTGGCTGATGATCCGTAGGGGGCGTGCACGAACGTTGCGTCTGTTGGCAGGATTCCAGATCACTATGATACTCGTTACCGTAACTTATAAGCACTATCCTAATATCATCACTCTAAAAAATGGCGCCTATTTATCATTGCTCGAAAATAAGGGTACAGATAAGACCATGGAGGCGCTTGGGCTTGCGCTATTGATAGGTAGTCTTTTTATACTGCCAGCGCTTATTTACCTTATCTATAGTTTCCAAAAAAGAGAGGTATCAGAAACAGCGGATGCGCATTAACTCAGCAAGTCGCCATTTTTAAATGGCAGATTAAAAAAGTTGAGCAAGCGGTTCATTTTGTGCCGGTAAAAATATCTCCACTCTAGTTTGAAGAATTCAAAACCTTTAAGCTCGGGACCCTGTGTCCAATTAATTCCCACTGTGCCAGTTTGCTTTGCTACCGGCGGTGTGCTGGGGCGTTTTTCAATCACCAGAATACTATCGTAGTAATGGAGGGAATGGGCCGACCGTGTGAATGAGTTTATCTTCAGAGATTTCTGCCTGGAATGGTAAGCATTTAGCCAGTCAATAAAGTTTTTGGTGTAATCTACGAACGATCCCGGGCGCTTATATCCTCCACCCCAACGCGTCCAGTACGAGGTGTGCATATCCTCGCACAGGTAAACACCGTCCGGCTTGATGTGGTCAAAAAGCTCTTCAAAAGTGATCTGTTGCTGCAGCATAGTATGACCTCCGTCATCTATCAGGATATCAACCTGCGGTATTTCCTGTTTTACCTTTCGAAGAAAATTTCTGTCCGACTGTGAGCCGATCAATATCTCGATATTCTCTTCCTCTGCCTGTTTGCAATCAGGGTTAATGTCCATGCCATGAATTTTTGCCTTGGGGCCAAAATATTCCTTCCACATCTGTAAACTCCCGCCCTGCCAGGTGCCAATCTCCAGTATGGTTACTTCTTTACCACGGTATTTGCTGAAATGCCGGTCGTACACTTCAAAATAATGCATCCATTTATCCATGACACGGCCGGTATTGTTTTCGAAATATTTTTCCAGGTCATTCATTTTCTTGCAGTTAAGTGTCTAAAATATCGTAAAAAATTATGGGATAAATGATAATAACAGATCATTAAAACTTTTTAGTTCGATTTATTAGATTTGATTCGGGCCGGTAGCCGATATTATGCAGCGCTGCGTCTATGTAAATCTAATGAAAGGTATATGAAGTTTCCGGTGATTATTATTGGCCTGCAATTGCTGGCCACCATTTGTTGTGCCCAGGTAAAGGTAGATGGCCTTTTGTGCGAGAATCGCACCAATCCGCTGGGCCTGGATGTTACTGTGCCGCGTTTTTCATGGAAGCTTGTTTGCGATAAGCGAAATGAGATGCAAACGGCATACCAGGTCGAAGTGAGCGAAAACGCAAGCTTTCATGGTCATGTTTGGAATTCGGGAAAAGTCATATCCGATTCATCAGTTTTCATAACCTATAAAGGAAAACCCCTGCAATCTGGCGACAGGTACTTTTGGCGGGTCAGGGTGTGGGATAATCATGGCGGAGCCTCTCCTTGGAGCGCTACTTCATGGTGGCAAATGGCCCTGCTGGGCGTTAATGACTGGAAGGGCAAATGGATCACACCGGGTTATCCTGAGGATAGCATCAATCGCCCTAGCCCTTTGATGCGTAAACAATTCGAGCTACATAAAAAAATACGTTCCGCTACCGCATATATCACTGCGCATGGTATGTATGAGGCGCAGATAAACGGACAGCGTGTGGGTGATGCTTACCTTACTCCAGGATGGACAGCTTATCAAAAGCGCCTGCAATATCAAACTTATGATGTGACCGACATGCTCAAGGATGGTAACAACGTAATAGGAGCAATGTTGGGCAATGGCTGGTACCGTGGCGTCATTGGATTTGCCGACAGGAAGAATGTATACGGCAAAGACATCGCGTTATTGATGCAGATCAATATCACTTATAATGATGGAACAACCGGCGTAATCGCAACTGACGAAACCTGGAAATCAACCACGGGCGAAGTTCGCTACAGCGAGATATACAATGGTGAAACCATCGACCATAACAAAGCGCAGGCAGGATGGTCTTCGGCAGGTTTCAACGATTCAAGTTGGAGCGGGGTGAAGGTCCAGGACTATTCGAAAGATATCCTGCTGGCAACCTATAACGAAATGGTGAAAAAACACGAAACATTTAAGCCGCTTCGCATTTTTAAAACACCTAAAAATGAACGGGTGATCGATTTTGGCCAGAATTTAGTAGGATGGGTGGTCTTAAAGGTAAGGGGCAAAAAGGGTGATACAATTAAAGTATCCCACGCGGAGGTACTTGACAAACTCGGCAACTTTTACACTGAAAATTTACGGAATGCGAAGGCCCAGGATATTTATGTTCTCAAAGGCAGCGAAGAAGAAATATTTGAGCCACATTTTACCTTCCATGGTTTCCAGTTTATCCGCATAGAAGGATATCCGGGTGATGAGATCAAACCTGATGATGTAACCGCTGTTGCGCTTTATTCGGACATGAAACCGACGGGTACTTTCACAACTTCTAACTCTCTCATCAATCAATTGCAGCACAACATTCAGTGGGGACAAAAAGGCAATTTCCTGGATGTGCCTACCGATTGTCCGCAGCGCGACGAACGTCTCGGCTGGACAGGTGACGCCCAGGTGTTCTCGCGCACTGCAACGTTTAATATGAACGTGAATGACTTTTTCGGCAAATGGCTGCGTGATGTTGCTGCGGATCAGTTGCCGAATGGCGTGGTTCCATGGGTAATTCCAAACTGCCTTGGTTTTAGCCAGAGCAGCACCGGCTGGGCCGATGTTTCAACCGTAGTGCCATGGAACATGTACCTGGCCTATGGCGATAAACGCATCCTGGCAACGCAATATTCCAGCATGAAAGCCTGGGTCGATTACATGCAGTCAGAAAGTAAGAACGACCTGTGGCAAAAAGGTGAAAGCTTTGGCGACTGGCTGTTCTATAGCCGGGACGACGATACCGACGGTACCTCAGCTATCACAGATAAGTATTTCATTGCCCAGTGTTTTTACGGATATTCCACCCAACTGCTTATTAATGCCGCTAACGCACTTGGTAAGCACGAGGACGCCGAAACTTACACAAAACTGCTTAAACAGATAAAAGACGCCTTTTACAGAGAATATGTGACGCCAAATGGTCGCCTGGTATCCGGAACCCAAACGGCGTATACTTTGGCGCTGAATTTTGATATGCTGCCCGAAAATCTCCGCGAACAAGCTGCACAGCGGTTGGTGGATAATATCCATGCATATGGTAACCACCTTACTACCGGTTTCCTGGGTACGCCATATCTGTGCCATGTACTTACCCGTTTTGGCTTTAATGATGTGGCTTATCGTTTGTTGCTGCAGGATACCTATCCATCATGGCTGTACCCCGTAAAAATGGGTGCGACCACAATCTGGGAGCGTTGGGACGGTATCAGGCCCGACAAAACGTTTGAGGCCGCCAGTATGAACTCTTTCAACCACTATTCTTATGGAGCAATTGGCGATTGGATGTACCGTGTAATGGCCGGGCTTGATACCTATGATGATAAACCGGGTTACAAGCACATCCGCATTATGCCACACCCGGGCAGCACGTTCACCAGCGCCTCGGCGAGTCTCGAAACTTACTATGGGAAAGCTACTTCCGGATGGGAAATAAAAGACGGTAAGGCATACTTCAATATTGATATCCCTGCCAATACCACTGCAGATATTTACCTGCCTGCCGATAGCGCAGACCAGATAACTGAAAACGAGAAACCACTAAGTCTTGACAAGACCATCAGCGCCGGCCCTGCCGAAAATGGCTATGTGCTGATCCATGCAGGCTCAGGTACTTATCATTTTGCTGCTCCGGCCCCACAAACAAATTCTCCGGCCACGGCAACAAAATAATGCGACTTAGTTACCGAAGTAAAAAAGAAAGACGGACTTGATGATCCGTCTTTCTCTTTAGGCTTGGTTTATTTCTTCAATTAGTGTTAGTGGCGCTCCATCCGTCGCTCCACCCATTACCGCCGCTTGCTTTACTGTCTTTTACCAGGGCATCATATTTGGCAGCTTGTTTTGGAGTCAGTACTGTTTTGATTTTTTGGATAGTAGTTGTACGCAACGGCGCAATAGATTTCATCATTTTATCAGTATTCCCGTGCTCGGCCTTTTTTATATTTTCGAATTTTTCAGCCGATTCTTTATAAATGGCGGCGACTTTTGTTGTTTGCTCGTCCGTCAACTTCAACTGTTTTTGCAGACCCCTGGCTTTTAAAACGGGATCAGTTGCAGTTGGGGCCTTAATTTGAGATGTTGCAGTTACTGCCAGGCCGACAAGTAAACAGCATAGGAACGATAGTCTCTTCATGATGAATTTTAGTTACAGATTGTTTTTATAAAAATAGTGATTTACACCATATTGTCGTTAAAGATTATACATGGTTTTGCCCGAAGTTATTGCACCACAATATACCAATGCCCCTTTATAAGGTTGGCAAGTTGTGCTCCCCTCCATACCCTGCGCCCCTCGTGCGCAATGTTGTAATCACTTGGCCAGGGGTCGCTTACTACGATGGATTGGATTACAGGACCGTAATAACCTTCAGTATAGCTGCAGCCGGTTATAACCACCGCATGCCCCGAATTGGGTCCCGATTGGTATCCAATAAGGATAGGTCGCTTGAGCGAAAGCTGTTCTATGAGGTAGTTGGGATCCGGCGGCCCTGGATTGAATACGGCCCGCACTATATATTGGCGCCCGTCATTATCGACGCTCCAGTTGTTCAGATTTGCTGTAATTACTTCCCAGTTGCCTGTACAATTTGGTAATGGACCATTAGAATTAAGCCCATAACTGCGCGCCACGATTTGCTCCTGGGTAATGTCGATACCATAATAGTTAAAAATCATTTGCAGTGATGCTGCCCAGCACCAGTTGGAGTTGTGTTGTGGTGAGGCAAAATATCTGAAAGTGTCCGGCTGAATCCCCACATAAACAGCATCGTCATACTTTGCCGCAGCCATGCGATACTGTGCCCTGGCCATGTTTGCCGTACAGAGCGTGAGAACAAATGCTAGCAGTGCAAAGGTTTTCCTCATAGCCGGTTGATGTGCTGATCGATCTATGTGCAGCGGCTTCAAAAGAAGCCGGCTTTTTTTAAGACCGGAAACAACACAAATGGTTTAACGCACTTTCCTGACTATTAAAAAAATACACGCAACTGAAACAATATTGTAACGGCTACGTTACAGTGTTTGGCTGTTTTATTAGTTTTGCAAACCAAATGATCTTCCCGCAATCTGATATTTCCTATATGGATAAAGAAGCAATTATATTGATGCTTCAAAGTATTAAAGAAACTTCTTCTATTGGCCCCAAACCCCGAAAATATAATCCCGGTGACCGCGTGCTTTTTGCGCTTGAACATGGACTTCTTAAAAGATCGCATACCGGCAACCTGGTTATGACCCCCAAAGGTGAAAATCTGCTGATCGGCGAGTTTGAGTGGTCAAGTTTACAACTCGAAAGCTTTTAGATACCGGTCGGCCCATTTGCCCCAATCCTTGGTTGCTTTGTGCAAAGTAGCCTTTAAATCACTGTTATTGGTACCTTTCCCTTTTTTCGGAGGAACAACTGTGTTAGGTGGCAAAGTTGTGTCGGTAACTTTGGTTGCAAACCAGGTTAGATTCTCATGAGGAAGCGCCACACCCAAAATCATTCCGGGCAACCCGTTGAATGATTCGGGACCACCGGTCACCGGTATTTCGGTAGTGTAAAAAGCTACGACATAAATGGAGTCCATCATAATCGCATTTGCCCTGCGACAGGTATAGCCCGCAATTTCCCGCGTCTCGTCAGTGATTTTCCATTTGATTGCTCTTGCCGTGTCCTTTACCAGGAAAGTCTCATCAAAAACCTTTTTTTGATTGATGCACGAGTTCGTGTTAAAGTCAGTATATATCGTGTTGTTCTGATCTTCCATTGGACCTATGCCCCATTCCTCTTTGGCTAACTCTTCTTCCTCAGGCACAAATAAGGTTTTGTTGTTTGTGAATGAAAGCGTGCTTTTGAGCGTCTTAAACTGAGGGTTTCGTTTCATAAACTCCTCTATAATGGGCTTCATCCAGGCCTCGTTATCCGAGTTCACCTCTTTTTTGATGAGCGCATATAGGTTTACCTTTTTCTCAAACTCAATGGTGCCCGATGTTGTGAAATGAGCCTGCTGTGCAAACAAGCAGTTGGTAAAAAAAATGATGCCGGCTAAGGTTGCTGCTAGTTTTTTCATCTTATTTTTTTTGAGCGGCTCCTCCGGCCATTTTGGTAAAGTTATAGGTTACGGTAAACATAAAATACCTGCGTATGGTGGTATAGCTGTTTTGGGTAATGATATTGCCTGAAGCGCTGCGGCTAAAGCCGACGTTTTGATTGAAAATATCATTCGCCCATAGCTGAAGTTTAAGATTATCAGTCTTGCCAAATGTTTTGATCAGGAAAACGTTAACCAGCGTCTTGCTGAAATCCTTGTTGAAAGATTCAGTCGCGCCCTGGTACTGGTATTCGCTATCCCAGCCAATCTGGAATTTGGCGGGCAGGTAATAGTCTATCCAGGAGTTGGCCCTGGCGCCCCATCCATTATTGTTTGCCGCGGGGTCTAGCCACGATTGGCTGATTGTGTAAGTAGGACCCCCATTGATATAAAACTCAAGCTTCTTTTCTATAAACCTCGAAATGTTTAGTGATGGATTAACCGTATAACTCCTTGTCCTGTTGAGATCGCGAGCCCCAGTAGTTGCATCATTGATATAATTATAATAGGTGTTCCCATTCAGGTTTACCCAAAGCCCTGCGTTGAAGTCGATTTTAGGAATTTTTCGGCTGAAGCCGGAGTTAAGGTTAAAGTTAGACGTTTGGTAATTGCTAAGGTTAAAGTATTCAGTGGTGCTTTTACCTGCCTTAGTATCATAGGTAACATCGGTCACGATCGGGTTTGTGGTAAATGAATAATTCCCCCAAAAGTTAAATGACTGATCCGAGATCACTTTGTACGTCCGGTAATACATACTGAAATTATTGGTAAATGATGGCGTAAGCCCTGGATTACCAACTATGATATTGAGTGTATTATTATTATTCACGAGCGGCTGCAGCTGGTCGAGCGTTGGCTGCGTAGTGTTGCCGTTATAATCAACACCAAAGGAGCGGAATTGACTAAAACGATATTCGTAGTGTGCCTGGGGAGCCCAGTTGATAAAATTCCGCGTTGTTGCATTGTTCGTGAACTCGTTTACTTCTTTAAAATTAACGTCGGTAACCCGGGTGCCGAAGTTTAAAACCGTTTTCCCTTTTTTGTAGTTCAAAATACCCCCCACCTGGTTAGATAGTTGGTTGAGCTTAAAATTGCTGCTTAGCGTGTCATTAAAAATATTATACACTCCAGGCGATGAAGCGTCAAAGGTTTGTCGATTAGCGCTGCCATTGTTCACGCCGATGCCATAATTGAACAGGGCCGTTATACTTTTTGATAATGGTTCAGAATAGGTAATATTCGTTCTGATCGACAGATTCTGCAAATCATTGGTTTTGGATTCATCAACAATTTGGGGTTTGTCGCCCTGGTAGAATGTGATGTTTGATTTCAGAAACCCATTGGCTGTGTTTTGACTATACTCTTCCGCCAAAAGCGCCGAGAGCGTGCGGCCTGTTTTTTTGAATTTTTTGGTATAAAAAGCGCTGGCATTAAAAGCGGTTTGATGCACGGAATTATCAACGTTGCGAGTGCTTGTATTCAGGAGTGTACCATTGTTTCTTACGGAGTCGATATAAGCTTGCGAAGTGGTGCTGTGCTTTACGGTTCCGTCAACCGATACTTTAAGGTCCGAACTGGTGTCTATTTTCAGCTTATAAATGGCGCTTGCTTTTTGTCGGAATATGTAATTATGATAGACTTCGCTTGAATGATCATCGATAACAGTATCCTTCAATGTGTTTTGACTCAGATTGTCTTGCGTCCCATCCACTGAAAGTGAGCCAATTTTATAGTTGGCATTGATGGATTGTTTGTCATTATCCCATTTGGCGTCATAATGCAAACCACCGGTACGAGCTACGGGGAGCCCCTGACCGTTATATTGCCCTCCAAAGGAGTCAAGGTCATCTCCACCACCGCCACCAATCATAACGCTATTGTTGTCGCCATCAAAAGAGAAGCCGTCGCCCGAGCCATATTTCTGGTTATCCTCCCAGCCAAGGCCCACCTTGCCGTTATTTCCCATGGTGCCATAAGCCGAGAACTTCTGCTTTGCCGTAAAGGCATTAAAAATGGCTGTGCCCTGGTAAACATCCTGCGGGCCGTCGCCGGCTTCAACCTTGCCAAACATGCCCTTCTTTTTATCTTCGCGCAGCTTAATGTTTAAGGTAGTTTCCTTTTTGCCGTCATCAATACCGGTAAACGCCGCCTGATCACTCTTTTTATCGTAAAGCTGCACTTTATCCACCATGTCGGCCCGCAAGTTCTTGGTCACGAGCGTTGGGTCGTCACCAAAAAATTCTTCCCCATCAACCAGCACTTTACTCACCGTTTTGCCCTGGGCCGTTATCTTGCCATTTTGATCGACCTGCATGCCCGGCAGCTGTTTTAACAGGTCCTCTACTGTAGCGTTAGGTTGGGTAACAAAGGCTCGAGCATTAAATTCGGTGGTATCGCCTTTAATCTTCATCTGTGCGGCGGTTCCTTTTATGATCACCTCTTTTAGTAGCCGCGCCTTAGGGGTGATATTAATATTGCCGAAATTATGGTGCTGATGCGCTGAATCGAGACTAAAAGTAGTTATGTAATCGGCGTAATTCGGATAGGCTGCCAACAGGATAAATTTACCCTTGCCGAGGCCGCTTAATGAGAACGAGCCATCTTCGCCCGCACGGGTAAATTTAACCAGTATGGAGTCCCTGGCCTGTAAGATGGCGATTGAGCTGTTATGAAGCTTCACATGCTCGACGCTATCAGAGATTACGCCTTTTACCGAATAAGAAGTTTGGGCAAATGCTGAAACGGAAAATAGCAAAAAGGTGAGGCAGATGATTAAAGACAGGCGCATAAGGTGTTTTTAGGAAGCGCTAATGTATAACTAATAGGATACTAATTAACAGTTGTGAGTGTTAATTTATGTTAAAACATGTTTTTGGCATATAAATTAGTTGCTGTTCGCAACGATTTTCAGATTTTTCCAGTTGCCATTTGAGCCATTACCCACCCAATAGCCAATCATCTTGCCGCCTGTATGGTTTAGTGGTCTTATCGAAAGTGACGGATTTGTACCCCCGTTTACATATACTTTTATCGATTCGCCCATAACTTCGATACGGGCGTGAAACCAACCCGTTGGATCAGGAATCGGATCGACACCCTTTTCGTATTGATTGTAATGTTGGTCGCGCAGTTTTGGCCAGTCGAATTCAGGCAGGTCTATATACTGTACTGCATGTACCCTCCGCTCCTGGTCAGTTGCTCTGAAGTTGAATGGTCTGAAATAGATGGCCTCGTAAGTAGTATCGTTTACCCCATGGAAAGCGATGCCCAAAAAGCTTCTTTGCAAAACATCGCGTCCTTTCACATCAACTTCGATGCTGCCATTAATGAATTGCTGATCCTTAATCCAAGCTATGCCCGGACCGTCTTTTTCGTCGAGATAAACCACTTGCTCGCCGCTTTCTGTTTTTATGCTTACATCGCGGTTATAGGTGGTGAAATCTGCTGCTGTTTTATGCTGAGCGAAGCAAGGGAAAAAACAAAAACTGAGTATTAATGCAAGTGATAAATGTTTCATGATCAATGAGTTGTCTGAGCATGGCTTCAAGAAATATGCCATCGAGTTAAGTTGTTGATGGACAGTTGTTTAGTTTGGCGTGGCACTGAGATAATGGTCGGTTTCGATATTGCAGGCGTTCGCTTGCGAACAAGTGATTTGGTAATTTTTCAATTTTTTCTCCGTTATTGCGGTAAAGATCTATTTTAGCTATTAATACCTAAATCTTATGTGTATGATAAATTACGACCCTCTAAAAAAGTTCGCCCTGGTTTTATCTCTTTGTCTGCCTGTTTGCGTGAACGCTCAGGACATAAAGAAACCCAAAGACAACTGGCAAAATCTTGATCTGAAAAAAGACTCTGTTTTCGGTATGAGCACCGAAAAGGCGTATGATGAGTTATTAAAAGGCAAGCCTCATCAAACCGTATTAGTTGCGGTGATAGATGGCGGCGTCGACATCAATCATGAGGACCTGAAACAGGTTATTTGGAACAATCCGGGAGAAAAAGCCGGTAATCATGTCGACGGGGATAAAAACGGCTACGTCGAGGACTTGCACGGCTGGGATTTCATTGGCTCGGCAAAGGGCGATGTGCATTTTGACAACATGGAGCAAACGAGGCAGGTGCGTGATTACATGGTCAAATATTCGAAAGTTGATACCAACGCGCTGACCGGAAAGGATCTCGAAGATTTTAATCGCTTCAAAAAGATGCGTAATGACTTGACAGATAAGATTAAAAAAGCCGATCATACCTACGGCATTATTACGCGGGTAAACGAAATACTGGATGGCATGGTAAAAAGAATGGCTGTAACAGATCCGGGTGTGGAGGATTTTAAAAATTACGTGCCACAGGATAAGGCCGAAAGCTATGTAAAAAAAGTTTTGGTTGAACACCTTGGCGGGTATAAGAACCTTGCAGATTTCAGGAAGAACGAAATTGACGAAGGCTTGAAACATTACGGCGAACAGTTAGCATTCCACTATAATGTTAATTTCACTTCGCGCGACACCGTTGGCGACAATTATGCTGACAGCGGTGAGCACTTCTACGGAAACAACGATGTTACCGGTCCGGACGCGGATCACGGTACGCATGTATCAGGTATCATCGGCGCTGTGCGCGATAATAATATTGGCGTAAAAGGTGTGGCCAATGACGTGGCCATCATGTCGGTACGTACAGTTCCCAATGGTGATGAGCGTGACAAGGATGTTGCAAACGCCATCCGCTATGCAGCCGGCAACGGCGCGAAAGTGATCAATATGAGTTTTGGCAAATCTTATTCATATGATAAAAAGGCCGTTGACGAGGCCGTCAAGTTTGCCATGAGCAAAGATGTGCTGATCGTTCATGCGGCCGGTAACGACAATAAGAATAAGGACGTAGAACCTAATTATCCTAACCGGACCTATGCCGATGGCAGCGGAACGGCACAAGCCTGGATTGAGGTAGGTGCATCGGGACCGACCGACGACAAAACGCTTAAGGCGTCATTCTCCAACTACGGTAAAAATACAGTAGACGTGTTTGCTCCCGGCGTTAAGATCAACTCTACTACGCCAAATTCAACTTATGCCCTGCATGATGGAACGAGCATGGCAGCACCTGCAGTTACAGGTTTGGCTGCGCTGATTCGTTCCTATTATCCTAAGCTGACCGCTTTGCAGGTAAAGGAGATCATTATTAAATCAGTTGTAAAGGTTGATCATAAAGTAGCGGTAAAAGATGCAGAAGGCGATGGCGAACACCGCATGTCATTTGATGAGTTTTGCAGCAGCGGCGGCATTGTTAATGCGTACAACGCGCTGAAGCTGGCCGCAACCTACTAACTAAACATTGGCTCCATGTGTCGGCAATGATTTGGCTGACACATGGAAATAACCCCGCGTTTTAAGTAAGGCCGTCACCAATTATTGCCCTTCCATTTGAAATATTGCTCTTTTCCCATCTTCATTATTGGGATTGAGTTCTATTGACTTTCGATACATCAATATCGCTTCCTGCTTTTTGCCAGTCAGCCTTAGCGCTTCGCCATAGCTATCATAGGTGTTAAAGCTTTCGGGGAAAATAAATGTTGCCAGTTTATATACTTCAAGGCCTATAGTTTGATGTCCTGCAAAGGATGACGCGTGGAATAAATCACCGCCCAGGTAATTCATTTCCCACTCATTCAAGTAAAAATGGGCCGTGTCATTTTTGAAAGCATTGAATAAGCTTGCGGCATGATCGATGCCCTGTTGCACCAGGGCCATACCATAAAGCCGCACAAGAGATTTCTTACTCCTCAATGGAAGTGCAGGGTTGCCATTTAGCAAAGCAAAGGCTGAGGTCACTATCCTGCCAAACTCACTGCCTGCTGTATTGTCAAAAGCGATGACAGTTTGATTTCTTGATAAATTATGAAAGTAAAATGTAGCCAAACCGAACATATACCCGCCATGACCGACCGAACGACCATATCCGGGCTGGTCAAATATCTCCCACCCAAGCCCGTATGAAGCCTTCCCATCTCCAAGCATTGTGTCCATTTGGTCGGCACAGTAAATTTTTCCGTCGTTCAACTTAATGGGGGACAATGCCTCGTTAACCGAGGTTGATTTTAATAATCTGTTCCCAAAGAATGCGTTGTCGAACTTTAAGAGATCCTCGGTAGTTGTGATTATGTTTCCCTGACCTATCAGTCCGCTGCAGTTACGCGTAATGTATTTATAATTTGACATGGTGTCTGCATTCACGTACGTGGTGTCATAAAAAGGGTGAGGCATTTGATGAGCTTTAACGGCGTTGGCATCGGTACGATGGGGTTGGATGGAATATATCCTTATGGAAGTTGCATACATTCCAGCTTGACGGAAAATATTCCTGTCCAGGTAAGTGCCAAACTGTAAACCACTTAGCTTTTCCACGAGCATAGCCAGTAAGCAGAACCCGGTATTGCAGTACAGAAAGCGGTCGCCTGGTTTAAGCCGAAGTTCGTTTTTCCATCTTTTTAGTTCCGGGATAATATTCTGATTTGTTATGACGGTATCTGGATGTTCATGTACCAGGTTTTCATATAACTCGAAATCCGGCAATCCTGATGTGTGCGTCAAAAGGTGCCTGATGGTAATATCATGAAGGGGGAAGTCTGGGAAGTATTTATCAAAACGATCATCGAGATTGAGCAGCCCTTTATCTCTCAATTGAAGAATTGCCGTTGAAGTAAAAATTTTGGAAATGGAGGCCAGGTTGAAATGACTGTTGGCTGCATTGCGGGTTTTTAGCTCAAAGTCCGCGTAGCCCATTGATCTTGAGTAAATTATTTTGCCATTGGTGGCCAGCAATATATTCCCGTTGAGTTGTTTCGCCTGCGAAATTTTTTCAAAATAAGAAGCTATTGCAACACCGTTGCTTTGGCCAAACGTTCTGTTTGCGCAGCCCAATAGAATGAATAAAATGTAAAGAAATGCATACAGTTTTTCCTTTTTCATAATCTGGTTTATTTTAATTGTCGGCCAAAATT
>Ga0068856_100003244_pt1 | contig 16554 bp, 7 predicted proteins | sample KBSCornC62_FD_66595 | JGI IMG/M metagenome (GOLD analysis project Ga0068856, IMG submission 66595) | Corn rhizosphere microbial communities from Kellogg Biological Station, Michigan, USA - KBS Corn C6-2 | ecosystem: Host-associated > Plants > Roots > Rhizosphere > Soil ...
GCGGTCCGCTTCGCGCTGCAGGCCCAGGATCGATTCCGTGATCAAGCGGTACAGCCAGCCCGCCGATCCGGTATACCAGCTCCAACCGCCCCGGCCGACATGCGGTGCCACGGCATAGACGTCGGCGCTGACGACATAGGGTTCGGCTTTGTAGATTTCGGCCTCACGCAGTGAGCGCGAATGATTCAGCGGATTGATCGCCGCGAGCAGTTCGCAGGCGCGCTCGGCGTCGCCGAGTGCGGCAAACGCCATCGATGCCCAGATCGCCGCATGCGTGTACTGGCCGCCGTTTTCCCGCACACCCGGTAGATAGCCTTTGATGTAGCCCGGGTCGAGCGTCGTTCGATCGAACGGCGGATCGAGCAGTTTGATCAGCGAATTCGAGCGGTCTACCAGGTGCTCATCCAACGCATTCATGGCAGCGCGTGCGCGTTCGTCGCTCGCCACATCCGAGAGCACGGCCCAGCTCTGCGCGATCGCATCGATTCGGCATTCGGAATTGGATGCAGAGCCGAGCGGAGTGCCGTCGTCGAAATAGGCGCGGCGGTACCAGGCGCCGTCCCAAGCGTGCTGCTCCAAGTTGTCCTTGAGCTTTGCACGTTCGGACCTGCACAGTTGCGCGGTGGCAGCGTCGCCGCGCATCTGTGCGATCGGTACGAAATCCTCGAGCACGCGGCACAGGAAGAACCCGAGCCATACGCTCTCGCCCTTGCCCTGCAGGCCGACGTTGTTCAAGCCGTCGTTCCAGTCGCCGCTGCCCATCAGCGGAAGGCCGTGCGCACCGAACACGAGCCCGTGCCGGATCGCGCGCACGCAATGCTCGTAGAGGTCCGCGTTCTCCGTCGACTCCAGCGGCAAGTCATAATACGAATCGTCGCCCGCCGCCACCGCGCGTCCGTCGAGAAAACCGGCGTGCTCGTGCAGGACTGCGCGGTCGCCGCTGCATGTCACGTAGCGGCATGTCGCCAGCGGCAGCCACAGGTAATCGTCCGAACAACGGGTGCGCACGCCGCGGCCGGAGGGTGGATGCCACCAGTGCTGCACATCGCCTTCGCGGAACTGGCGCGACGCGCAGCGCAGCAATTGCGCGCGCAACAGCGCCGGCTGCGTATGCACCAGCGCCATCGCGTCCTGGAGCTGATCGCGGAAACCATATGCGCCGCCGGATTGGTAATAGCCGCTCCGGCCCCACAGACGACACGCGATGGTTTGATAAAGCAGCCAGCCGTTGGCCAGCACATCGAGCTCGGGCAGCGGCGTTTTCACCTGCACGGCTCCGAGCGTCCCCTTCCAGTAGTCGCGGATGGCGTCCAGCGCGGCACGCGCAGTGCCGGACTTCCGCAGGCGCAGCACCAGTTCGCTGGTGCTGTCGACGCCCTCGCCGGCACCGAGCCTGAAGATCACGTCGCGCGATTGCTGCGCGCCGAGTTCGATCGGCACCTGGATCGCGCCGCACGGGTCCAACGCCGCGCCGACCTTGCCGGAAAGGCGCGCGCGCAGCATCGCGGCGGGCTTGCCCAGGGTGCCGTTACGGCCGATGAATTCATTGCGGTCGCCGCTGAGCGTACGCGTCGGATCATCCACATCGAAGAAGGCAATTCGCTCGGAGAACTCCGGATTGAACGCGTTTCGCGCCAGCAAGGCGCCGCCGTTCTCGTCGATCTGGGAGACGGTGTGCAGCGCGGACCGCGAGCGCAAGTCGCCGAGCACCCATTCGACATACCCCGTCAGCGACAAGCGGCGCGGACGGTCGCCGAGATTGCGCACCTTGATCACGGTGAACTTTACCGGCACGTCGAGCGCGACATAGGTCCACATTTCGGTTCGGATGCCGTCTTCGACATGCTCGAAAACGCTGTAGCCGAAACCGTGTCTGACCGTGTACGGGGCGTCGCCGCCCGCCGGCAGCGGTGTCGGCGACCAGAAGTGACCGGTCTCCTCGTCGCGCACATAGAATGCCTCGCCGCTCGGATCGCCAACCGGATCGTTGTGCCATGGCGAGATGCGGAACTCGTGTGCATTCTCCGCCCAGGTATACGCGCCGCCGCTCTCGGACACCACGCTGCCGAAGTGCGGATTCGCGAGCACGTTGACCCAGGGGGCCGGCGTGCGCGAATCGCGCGCGGTCGTGATCACGTATTCGCGCCCGTCGGCGCTGAAGCCGCCGAGGCCGTTGTCGAGCAGGCGCTCGCGCTCGCCGGCGACGGACGCGGCGAACGCCTCGACGGCGCGCGTCGGCATGAAGCGGGGAATCTGCAGTTCGATCGGATCGCGGCGCTTGACCTGGTCGCTCAGCGCACCACGCGCGTCGGACAGAATCGCACGCGAAACCGCCAGCAGCAGCGTGCGGTCCTCGGCTGCGATCTGCTCGGCCGGGCGCACAAAAATCCCACCGGGGCGGTCGATGACGCTGGCCTCGGCGCCGGCGGCAATCAAGCCGAGGATCTGTTCCTGCAATACCTGCCGGTAACCGCCGCGGTCGTCGTTCCAGATCACCAGGTCCACGGCGAATCCCTTCATGCGCCAGTAGGCATGCGCCTGAACCAGCTGACGCACGAGGTCCATGCTTTCCCGATCGCGAATCTGCAGCAGCACGATCGGCAGGTCGCCGGAAATCGAGTAGCCCCAAAGGCCGGATTGGCCGCGGCGGTTCGCAGCGATCAGGTTGGCGTCGGCGCGCAGCGAACCGTTGGCGTAGAGCACGCGCCCCGCCAGGCGCCCGTAAAGCTGCGCGTCGGCTTCGGAAATATTGATCTGGCGAAGCGCGACCTGACTGTGCGTCCAGGCCAGATCGAACACGCGATCGCCCAGGTGCTTGTCGTGATACTTCTCGATCAACGCCAGGCACGCGGCGCGATCGGCACCGATGCCCGTGACCATGTCCAGGGTGACGGACTGTTCGGCCTCGAGCACGAAGCGGTGGCGGATCGCCACGATGGGATCCAGCACGGCGCCCTGAGTGCCCGACAGTTCCCCGGGCTCGCGCAAGGCGCGCGGGTCGACCACGCTGTTGCAGCGACCGAGGAATCGCGCGCGATCGGTCTCGCACGATGTGCCGATGCTTTCGGCGCCGTGCAGTACAAGCGCATGCAGCATGCACGGCCACCGTTCGCTGTTCGCGCGCGGCCGGCGCGCGCACAGGATCGCCGTGCGCGGCTGCACGATTTCCGTCTGGACGAACAAATTGCTGAACGTGCGATGCATCGCATCGGCGATTGCGGGCGCGAGCACTACCTCGGCATAACTCGTGACTTCGAGCGTGCGCCTACGCCGCGACCGGTTGGTGATCCGCACGCGCCGCAACTCGATGTCGTCTTCGGGCGAGACGGCGATATCGGTGTGCGTCTCGATGCCATCGTCGCGCCGGTTGAATTCGACGCGCGGCTCGGTGAAGGTCGCTTCGTAGCTGTCGGCCGGTGTCAGCGCTGGTTGCAGCGTGTTCGACCACACTTTGCCGCTCTCGAGGTCGCGGATGTAGCAGAACGTGCCCCAGTTGTCGCACGTGGTGTCCTCGCGCCAACGCGTCAGGGCGAGTTCCTGCCAGCGGCTGTAGCCGCCGCCGGCATTGGTGATCATGACGTGGTAGCGGCCATTGGAGAGCAGCTGCACGCCGGGCAATGCGGTGCCGGGGTCGGTGAAGACACGCACCGGCATTTCAGGTATTTCCGACGGTGCGCGGGTGTCGCGCAGCTCTGCATTGTGCGAAAGCGACACGCCCAGCCGCGGAATTCGTTCCTGCAACAGCGGCAGCGTCGCACGAAACATCGGTTCGGCCGTAAAGCGCCGTGTCATGATGCCGTCGAGCAGCACGTTGGCGATGGCCAACAAGCTCATGCCCTGGTGATGAGCCATGAACGAACGCACGATCGCGAAGCTCTCGCCGCGACGCAGGCGTGCAGTCGTGTAGTCCGCCGCCTCGTAAAATCCGAAAGAGCCGAGCATGCCTTGCGCTGCCAATGCGAGCAGGTTCCGCACGGCTTCGTGTGGCGCGATCATCGATGCCAGCGCGCTCGCATGCGGCGTGACAACGGCATCCTCCGCGAGACCGCGCTGCAGGCCGAGCCCCGGCACGCCGAACGCGTGGTACTGATAGTTGTGGGCGGCATCCACGGCGTTGTATCCGGATTCGGAGATCCCCCACGGCAGGTTGCGTCCCCGCGCATAGTCGATCTGCCGGCGCACTGCGGCCGCGCAGCTCTGGTCGAGCAAGGTGCCGGCATAACAGGGCATCACGAGCAATGGCATGAGGTATTCGAACATCGAGCCGCTCCACGACAGCAGCGCCGGCACGCCGCCGCTCTGTGTGAGCAGGCGCCCGAGCGCGAACCAGCTGTCCTGCGGCACCTGGCCGAGTGCAATGGCGACGAACACCGCCAAACGCGCCTCGGACGCGAGGAGATCGTAATATCCCGCGTCGCGGCGACGGTCGATCACGTTGTAGCCGATCGTGAACAGATGACGGTCCTGATCGTAGAGGAACCGGAAATCCATCTGCGCCAGTTCGCGTACGTGGTCCGCGCGGTGCTGCACAAGTGCGAGACGCGCTTGTGCGCTGCGCGCGGTCTCCACGATGTCCCTGCGCAAATGGACGATCTGTTCGCGCTGAGACGCCGTGTGGGCGTCAGTGGCGTCTCGATCCAGCGCGAGCAACAGCGCGGACACGAACGCCGGTAGCGCGCGCCACGTCGGAACGGGCGTTTCGTCCAGGAACGTGCGCAGCGCGTGCGGCAATGATGCCTCGAGCCACGGCATCAACCGCAGAATCTCTTCGAGCTGATCGCCGCACTGTGCGGACAGCGCCTGGGCCCACATTACGGCTTCGCCGGTCGGTTGCTCAGCCACATCGTTTGCGAGCGAAGCGCTCAACGCGAACAGGCTGCGCAGCGCGGCGACGGAAGCAACCAGACTCGAGGGTGGAGAGCGTCGTGTGTTCTCGATGCACGTGCCGAAGCGCGCGGCCGCATCGCGTAGTGGCGGCGTCGATGCGTCGAGCAACACGGCCAATGTGTCGCCCATGCCACACCACGTCTTCGCACTGATGATCGGCTCGTCGGGCATGCCGCGCACGGCAGCTTGCAGCGTGATCAGATGCGCGCACAGATTTCCGCTGTCGACGGTGGACACGTAGGCCGGCGGTAATGGCTGCAGGGTGCGCGTGTCGTACCAGTTGTAAAAGTGCCCACGCTCGCGCTCGAGGTTCTGCAGCGTGTCGAGCGTGCGGCCGATCCGCAGCAGCATCGAACCCGCACTCACGTAGCCGAAATCGTGGGCGCACGCCGTCGACAACAGTGCGAGGCCGATGTTGGTCGGCGAGGTGCGATGCGCGACCACGCGCGCGGGTTTTTCCTGGAGGTTGTCCGGCGGCAGCCAGTTGTCCTCGGCACCGATGAGCGTGTCGAAGAATGCCCAGGTGCGCCGCGCAGTCGTGCGCAAGAAGCCCCGTTCGGCACTGTCCAGGTTTGCCGTGTCGGGCGCGCGTGGCCGGCTCAGCCACCACGCGAACAGGGGCGCGCCGATCCAAAGCAGCAACAGCGGTGCGGCCACGATCAAGGCAAGCGGACGCTCGATGCAAAGATACACCGTCGTTGCGCACGCCAGCGCCGGCGCGAGCCACATCCTCCGAACAGAAGCCGCGAACGACCCTTCCGGCCTGCGCTCGATCTCGCTCGAGGGCGTCCACTGCAGGCGATTGCGGCGCGTGATCAGCATGCGCACCGCGGTGCGCACGATCGCGTCGGCGCTGAGCGCCGCATCGTACGGCAGACACGCCAGTCCGAACACCAGGCTCGCGAAACGCCGCGCCGCCGCGCCCGCGGCGACACGGACGTGCGCCGCAAACGACGCCGCAGCGGGCTTGCGCCACACGTCGAGCACGCTGTCGATCGCGGCAGGAATGAATGCGACGCCCAGCACGACCGCCGTCCAGAACCCTGCTGCCGGCGACAGCAGCCAGCCGAACAGCAGCAACAGTGTCAGCGCGATCGGCACCACGCTGCGTCGCAGATTGTCGAGAATTTTCCAGCGCGACAACGCGGACAACGGATTCTTCGTCGCCACTCCTTGGGAATCGCGTACACGCGGCAGCAGCCAGTGCGCGATTTGCCAGTCGCCGCGGATCCAACGGTGGTGCCGGCGCGCATCGGCCTGATAATCTGCAGGGTAGTCCTCGATCAGTTCGATGTCGCTCGCAAGTCCGGAACGCGCATAACACCCTTCGAGCAGGTCGTGGCTCAGGATGTGGTTTTCCGGGAGGCGATCCTTGAGCGCGGCCTCGAATGCATCGATATCGTAGATGCCCTTGCCGATGAACGAGCCTTCGCCGAACACGTCCTGGTAGACATCCGAGACCGCGCGCGTGTACGGATCGATGCCGGCATCACCGCCGTGCATTTGCGCATAACGCGAACGTTGCGTGCTGGTCAGGCTGGCAGCGACGCGCGGCTGCAGAATTCCGTAACCGGCGCCGGGCACCGTGCGGTTGAGCGGATGCGCCATCGTCGCCGCAAGCAAACGCGCAGCGTCGCGCGGCAGCTGCGTATCGGTATCCAGCGTGATGATGTACTTCACGTCACGGAGTTCGCGGAGATCGCCGGCGACGCGCGCGAAGTTCGCTGCGCCGCCGCCGCGCAACAGCGCGTTCAGATCACCGAGTTTGCCGCGCTTGCGCTCGTAGCCCATCCAGACGCGTTCGCGCGGATTCCAGCGTCGCGGGCGATGAAACAGGAAGAATCCGCCCGCGCCGTCGTCGCCTCGATACTTCGCGTTGAGTTCGGCGACACCGCGCTCGGCAAGCGCCAGGATCGCCTCGTCCGCCGGCATCGTCTCGCGCGGCGCGTCCACGAAGTCGGTAAGCAGGCCGAAGTGCAGCTGCGGATCGCGGTTGGCGATGAAGCGCACTTCGAGATTTTCCAGCAGTGCCTCCACAGCCGCCGTGCTGCCGAGCATGGTCGGCACCACGACCAGCGTGCGCGCATGGGCTGGCACGCCACGCACAAAATCCATGCGCGGGAGCAGGCGCGGCGCCACCAGCAAGCCCGCGATGCGGTTGACGATCGCAACCGCGACCTGGCTCGCACACAGCATCGCCAGCAGCGCGATCCCGACGACAGTGGCGCCGTGCGCGCCACCCGCTTCCGCGCGGTACAACGCAACCGCCGTGCCTGCCGCGGTGAGAACGAAAATTGCACCGAGATACAAAAGTACACGCAGCGGCTGATCGGTCACCTGGCTGCGGGAAAAAACAGATACGCGTGCGGTGCGCTCCAGTAGCGGCAAGCCGTCGTCGATGAGGTAGTAGCCGATGTGTGCCGCGCGGTCGCTCTGCCCGCTGGAGCCGGCGGCTCGCTCCGCCAGCTCCAGCGCGGATTGCGCGACGGCGGCTTCGGACAATCGACCCCGACGGCCAAGTCGTTCGACGACATGCCGGTAGCGATCGCGCGTGGCGAAATCCATGTTCGGATATACCCCCGCTGGATCCCGCCGCAGCATCTGCTCCGTCACGCTCAGGCTCTCGACGAATTCGCGCCAGTCCATCACGGCGAGAAGACGCAAGCTGCCGATGCAGTTGCTGATCGACACCTGGTTGGCGGCCTGATGCTGGTTTTCCGCTTGTACGAGTTGCGCGATGGTCAATCCGAGTTCGGCGAGTGACTGCTCTACCCAAGTCAGCGGCAAGGCGAGCGCGTGGTTCTGCCCCTGGAGGCGCCGCGCGATTTCCGCGACGAACGCGCTGACCATCGGCGGTGCGGAGTGCGCCATGTCCGCCACGACCAGGATCAGGTTCTTGGCATCCTTCTGCGCGACCTCGATGATCTTGTCGGCCCAGACGTCGGCAAGATTTCGGTCCCTGCGATCAGCGGCAATACGTGCGCCGACGCGGCGCAGGTTCTCGATGAGCGCCAGCCGCAACATGATCGGAATCGCCCACAGTTCGCCCAAATTCAGCGTGGTGACACGCTGATAGGCGGACACGAATCGCGTAAGACCTTCGCCGTCGACCCGCCCATCGCCGTGCGCGATGGCCTGTAACGCGATATCGTAAACGCGCGGAAATCCCGCCGTCGCGCCGCTGCTCAGTCGTGGCAGTTCCCAGCTGTAATGCTTCGGCAAATGACGGCGTGCGGTGAGGATCTGCTCCTCGATCAAGTAAAAATTGTCGAGCAACCATTCGCCCGCCGGCGTAATGCGACGACCGGCCTCGATTGCCTGCGACAGCAGCTGACATGCGTCCTTGAGCACAGCTTCGTTCGCTGCCAGCCGAGGCAGCAAACGGTCGGGGCCGTGTGCGCGCGCATCCTTGTGCGAATCCGCCAGTGTTTCGCCGTGTTGTTCGAGCTGCTCGGCGCTGTAGAGTTCGGCACGCAAGGGTTGCTCGGCGGTCACTTGTCGTCGCCGGCCAATCGATCTCCACTTCGCCTTCCAGTGTTCCAGCATCATCCGATTCTCCACTTGCTTCCGAGAGGCACGGGTCGCGAAAGCAGGGAGTGAAGGCCGCGCGTCATGGGGCCTTGGCTGTGTATTCTGCGGACATCGTGAAGGGACCCATGTTACGCCATAGAATGACGCAGCGGAAAAGCGCAACGTGCAAATGCAGAAGGTCCTCGGCTTGCCCCGAGCGAAACAGCGGAGTCTCCACCAGCGAGAATCTGGTCTCGTCAGCTGCGATCTGGTCCGCGCTAGCTCGGCTGGCGTTGTCGTCCACCATTCCCGTCAGAACGACTTCTCGTCCGGCGACAACCACTGCGATGTCAAATGACCGCATGCGATGTTTCGATCGGTCACTCGAAGATTCGGGTCAAGGCAAGCGACGGCGCTTTCGTGCGTCGTCGTGCCAGTTGATCAGTAGGCCTTCGGGATGTTCACCTTGTCGAGGTTTTGCGGGGCACGGGCGGCCGAGGCCGAGACCTCTGCATTGCAGCACAGGCACGCTACTCAACGGCGCTAGGGAAGGAACCGCTGAACTGAGGGTGGCGAGCGTGTGACGCGCTGGGCACACGACGCATCATACACGTGAAGGTGTTATGCGGTGGTGATTTCAAAAAAGTATTTTTGGCGTGCAAGACCGCTCGCACAACGACGAACTCAAGGGACTGGGTCGGACCGCCGCATCGACGCAAGGCGGATGTAAACCCAAAAATCATCACTGCTTGCGTGCGGCTCCTCGCCCTGGATTTTCACACGTCTTCGAACGGCCCAACCGGACCCGCCTTTTCTTCCGATGACGAGGCGGTAACCATTTGCGCACGCAATCCGCCGATACCTATTCTACGAAGCGTGTCGACGTTCCGCCGGGTGATGTCGCTCGGGTCGGCTATCGAGGCAACCGCCCGCGCGACGCTCGATTCGCGTAGCAAGTGCAACATCGGATGAGGAGAGCGATTGGTGTGGTTCTCCACGGCATCGATATCGGCATCGGCGAACTGATAGTCGGGATGAAAGCTCGCGATCTGAATTTCGGACTGCAGACCGAGCGATTCGATCGTGCTGTCGGCGCGATCGAGAAAATTGTTGTAATCGACAAAATCACCTAGAACATACGGATGGATCAATAGTGTCGTTTCGCAAACCTGTGGATCTGCTGCCTGCAGTGCCTCAAGTTCATCGCGCAGATCGACAACCAGGGCTTCGACGTCGTTCGCGGAGCTGACACGCAACCTCAAGCGATCGTGCACGAACGGCGCGCGCGCGAACGGACAAAGGTTCAGTCCGATAACCACGCGTTCGATCCAACGCCGCGATGCTGCAATGACCTCCGCCTCGTCGGCTGCAGTCGATGTGCGAGTCCGCGGAGATGAAGCGGGGGAATTCAATTTCATCGGCGCCTTGGCTCACTATTAAACGCAGTCCATTACTCTATCCCAAAGCGATCTTCTGAGGTGGAACGGCTCGTTTCAGCACGACCGCGGCATATGGCTTTCGCGCCGAAGATTTCCGGTCCGGATGTATCGAACCTGCGCCAAGCCAATGACGAAATTGCGCGTGGTTCATTCGCATGGCGCTTAGAGCTGCCATCACCCGGAGTCCTGGGCCGTGCGGAGATTCTGGGACGACCGCGAGTAACCGGGGTTCGGAAGCAGCCAAGAGTGAGCGCACAAATTTGCGAGCGGTGCTCACGCAAAGATGGTCCGGTCGCGCATGCAATACATACATACCGACTGCCGCCCAGCGGCAGCCAGGTCCGCTGCTGGCCGGAAGCGGCCGCCTGTGCTTCGGTCTGTTCGGCGATCTCCAGCGTGAGCAGCAGCTGCACAGTGCGAAGGCCTTCGTGCGTCATATTGTGTGTGTCCCCAACGAAGTGCTGTCGAGGCCAATCTCTCGAACCCGTGGTGAACTTACTGCGCCTGCTGCAGTATCTGGTCATTCTGTCGGCCATCGCAAAAAAAAGCCTATCGCGCCCGAATTCGCGAAACCCGGGCTGAGATAGCATAGGCTACCGTTCGTTTGTCGAGCCTGTCGTACGCAAAGGTTGCCACTGGATGAACCCCGAATTTTCAATCGGATCGATCGTCTTGATCCTGCTCGTTGCTTCGATCGTCGCCATGGCATCGCGGCGAATCAAGCTGCCGTACAGTGTCGGGCTCGTGCTCGCCGGCGCCGGCGTATCGTACCTACCCGCCGCAGTGAACATCCCGTTGACGCGGGAACTCATCTTCAGCGTCTTCCTGCCACCGCTCATCTTCGAGGCGGCACTGCAGCTTCATTGGACGCCGTTCCGGCGCGACCTGCCGCTCAACGGGATACTCGCTTTCGTCGGCGTCGCCATTGCCGCTGTCGCAGTGGCGGCCGGGATGCATGTCATCGTGGGCTGGACCTGGATGGGCGCCGCGCTGTTCGGTGTACTCATCTCCGCAACTGATCCCGTTTCCGTCATCGCCGCATTCAAAGAGCTGCGCGTCGAGCGGCGCCTGCAAGGAATCGTCGAGTCCGAAAGCCTGTTGAACGACGGCGCTGCAGCCGTCGGTTTCGCTCTCCTCGTCGCAATAGCCGGCGGCAGCTCGCCTTCGCCGTTGGAAGTCGCCGGTTCGCTCGTGTGGACCATCGCCGGCGGTGTGATCATCGGATTGGCGGTCGCTTCGGCAGCGCTGCTTCTGTCCGGCCGCACCCAAGACCATCTCGTCGAGATCACACTGACCACGGTGGTGGCCTATGGCTCATTCCTGCTGGCCGAACGCCTGCATGCTTCGGGAGTGCTCGCCACGCTGGCGGCCGGACTCCTGATCGGAAACCGCGGCCAGGCCGCGATCTCCGCCGTCGGACGCGGACATGTAATGTCGTTCTGGGAGTACGTTGCATTCCTGGCCAATTCTTTCGTGTTCATGTTGATCGGTGAACAGGAAGCCCATACCGGCGGGCAATTGTTGACGGTCGCAGCGGCCGTGGCCATCGGGCTCGTCCTGATCGGCAGGATTCTCGCCGTGTATCCCCTCTGCGCGCTGTTCGCACGCTCGTCGTTGGCAATCGACGCGCGCTACCAGCACGTGCTTGTGTGGGGCGGGTTGCGCGGCGCGCTCGCGCTGGCGCTGGTGCTTGCACTTCCGGAAACCGTTCCAGAGCGCAATGAGATCGTGGTGGTCGCATTTGCCGTCGTCGCATTCTCGGTGATCGTGCAGGGTCTCTCGATGCCATGGCTGGTGAGGAAGTTGGCACTGATCGCGGATGAATGAGAGCTGGCAAGCGGCCCGCTATGGGAGACGCCGATCGGACCACGAAAACCTCTGGCATCACACGCCGCGAGGCTCGGTATGACCGTGGAATTTGAATTTGCTCGCCGCCAGCGTCGTTCTGCGCATTGTGCAGATCATCGTGTTCTGCCACTTGTAGAGGGCTACCGGCCGAGAGAGCAAATCGTAATGCCCCTCACCGGAATTGCGGGATGGACCGAAAAGCTTCACGTTCATGCGTATCGTAGGTCCCGGGCGTGGCCTTCCCATCGTCAGTTTTCACCCGCTTGTGCCGCGACCTCGGCCGTCGTGAAGCCGATCCGATGTCCACTTGCACCCCGAGCGGACGTCGCACGACCATTGCGCAGAAGCGATCACAAACCGCGCCGGCGATCTGGGTAGAATCCACGGCGTGCAGAACGCTCCTGCGGGCATGACTCCGGACGGCGCGCCGCCGCGTGACGCCGACGGCCTGTTCGACCTCTTCTACCAGCGCTTGAAGGCGATGGCGGGACGCCGCTTGACGCGCTCGCGGGATACGCTCGATACCACGGCCCTCGTCCACGAGTTGTACCTGCGTGTCGCGCGCAACCGCGAACTGGCGTTCGACCAGCCGGCGCAATTCTTCGCCTACGCCGCGCGCGCGATGCGGCACCTGCTCCGCGACCGTGCACGCGATCGCCTGCGGCAGAAGGCCGGCGGCGGATGGATCCAGGTGACCTTGACCGGAGACGAAGTTCGAGGCATCGCGGTGGAGAGCGCCGAGCGGGCGCTGGCGCTCGAGGAAGCCCTGACCCAGCTGGAGCGGATCGAGCCGCGAGCGGCGCGCGTGGTCGAGTTGCGCTGGTTCGCCGGCATCGAAGTCGAAAAGATCGCGGAGCTGCTCGGACTCGCGCGGCGCACCGTCGACCGCGACTGGCGCTTCGCCTGCGCATTCATGCACGCCGTGCTGGAATAGGCACAAGCGGGTCGTGAACATTCGGGAACTGTTCGAGAACGCGCTGGCGCTGCCGCCGGCGCAACGCGTCGACTATTTGGCGGGCGAATGTCCGGATCCCGCGCTGCGCGAACTCGTGGAACGGATGCTGGCGGCCGACACCGATGCGCGCAGCGTGTTCGAGGACCCGCGCGCGCTCCTGCAATCGCTCGGCGACGACGAACCCGCGGGACTCGAGCTTGCGCCCGGCGCGCGCGTCGGACCGTTCGTACTGCTCGGCAAACTCGGCGAAGGCGGCTCCTCGATCGTGTTCCATGCAGAGCGCGAACAGGAAGACGTGCGCCAGGCCGTCGCGCTCAAGCTGCTTCGCCGCGGCATCTACACGCGCGAAGAACGCAACCGCTTCCGCCGCGAACGGCTGGCGCTCGCGCAACTGCGCCATCCGGGCATCGCGCGCCTGATCGAAGGTGGCATCACGGATGCGGGGGTGCCGTACATCGCGCTGGAACTCGTCGATGGCGAAAACATCACGCGCTGGGCCGCGACGCGCCGCCTGCCGCTGGGCGATCGCCTGCGTCTGTTCGTCGCGACCTGCCGTGCGGTGGAAGCGGCGCACCGGGCGCTGATCGTGCACCGCGACCTGAAGCCGTCGAACGTGCTGGTCACGCGGGACGGCGAGGTCAAGCTGCTCGACTTCGGCATCGCCAAGCTGCTCGACATGGACGGCCCGGACGACAGCACCAGCACCTTGCACGTCGCGATGACGCCGGCGTACGCCGCGCCGGAGCAATTCGAGCGAGGCCCGATAACGACCGCGACGGACGTCTACGCGCTCGGCGTGCTGCTCGACGAACTCGTCTCGGGAAAGCGCAGAGAGCTCGGACAACGAACGCCCTCCGCATGCGTCGACGCGACCGAGGCGGCCGGCGAACCGGAACCGCGGCGGTTGCGGCGCCGGCCGGTGCGCGGCGACATCGACAACATCGTCTCGAAGGCGACGGCGCGCGAGCCCGAACGGCGCTACGTCTCGGCCGGCGCGCTTGCCGACGACATCGAAAATCATCTGCAGGGCCGTCCCGTTTCGGCGCACCCGCCGTCGCTGGCGTATCGGCTGCGGAAGTTCGTCACGCGGCATCGCAGCGGCGTGATCGTCGGCACGCTCGTGCTGCTCGCGGCGCTGGCGGGCTTGGTCGTCATGTATCGCGAAGACGGCATGGTCCGTCATGCGGCGAGTCGTGCGGACGCGATGCGCGATTTCATGATCTCGTCTTTTTCCGCAGCCGAGCCGAGTACGCCGCGCGCCGGGCCGCCGAGCATTACGCAAGTCGTGGAGCAAGCGATCGAGAAGGCCCGCGGCGATGCGCGCATGGACGCCGATGTGCGTGCCGAGCTGGTGGCCGAGCTCGGCAGCGTGCTGCGCGTGCAAGGCCAGCTGGCGCGTGCGCGCGAGGTGCTGCAGTGGAATTACGATCGCGCGCTCGGCGACCTCGGCGTCGGTGCGCACACGAAGCTGCAGGCCGGCAGCGAACTCGCGGCGACGACGTTGCTTGCCGGCGACTACGCCGCCGCGCGCAAATTGATCGACGAATTGCTGCTGCGCGCGCCGCGCGACGACATCAAGCTCGTCGCCGGGCTGCGCCTGCACTCCGCCACGCTCGCCAGCAAGCAGCACGACATGCGGCGCGCCGCGGACGACGCAACCGAAGGCTTGCGTCTGTCCAGAATCGTCGCGGACGACGATACGCTCGCCCTCGCCCTGTCGAACTACGGCAACGTCTGCCTCAATGCCGGCGATATCGACGGTGCGATTCGGGCCTGGGAGGAATTGCTCGCGATACGCACGCGGCATTTCGGCGCGATGCACATCGAAGTGGCGTCGGCGCACGTCGACCTGTCCCGTGCCTACCGCCGTGCCGGTCGTCTGGCCGAGGCGGAGCGAGAAATCCGCGCCGCACTCGCCGTCGACGCCGCTGTCCTTCCGCCGGACGACTGGCGGCATGCCTTGCACCTGAACGCGCTGACGATGATCGCGCTGAAGAAGGGCGATTTTCACGCAGCGCTCGCTGCCGCCGAGGAGTCTTTGCGCATCGATCGCATCGCCTACGGCAGCGACGATGCGCCGGAACCGGCGAACGACCTCAACTCGGTGGGCATGCTGCACGCGCGGTTGGAAGAATGGCCGCAGGCGCTCGGCCCGCTGCGCGCGTCGCTCGAACACACCAGCGCGAAGTTCGGCGCCGAACATTACGAAACCGCCGTGACGCGCGCGAACTACGGCGCTGCCCTCGTCTACACCGGCGACGTCGCCGGCGGAGAGCGCGAGATCGACCACGCGATCGCGTCGCTGCGCGCGGCGGAAGATCCCGATCAGGAAGCAAGCGCCTGGGAAAAACTTGCGCGCGAACGCCTGGACCGCGGCGCCGACGCCGCGGCGCTGAGCGCGATCGACCACATCGACACGCTGCTCGCCGCGATTGCACAGCCCGACGCGTATTGGGACGGACGCGCCGCGACGTTGCGCGCCGAGGCACTGCTGCACAGCGGCGATTACAGCGGCGCGGCGCGCCAGCTCGCGGGCGCCGACACGTCCGTGCGCGCATCGCGCGATGCGGATCCGATCCTGCGCGCGGAGATTCCGCTGCTACAGGCACGCGCAGCGCGGGCACTCGGCCACGACAGCGATGCCGCATCGTTCGCGCGCGCGGGTTCGGCGGCGCTTGCGACGCTGCCGAATCCGCCGCATCGGCTGGTCGCCCTCGTCGCGCCGCTGCACGCCGCGAACTGACCGCGCTCCCGGCCTAGGGTTCGAAACCGTTGCAGAACAAGGTATCGCCGGCGCCGCAGCTGAAATAGGACTGCCGCTCGTAGGCGCCGATGTCGCGCGGACCGTAGACGTCGGCAACTTTGACCAGATCGACAGCACGCTGCTTCCGGTCGAAATCGAAGTCGATCGTGCTGCCGGCCGGGGCGAAGTCGATCCCAAGCGAAGTCGGCATCAGATGATAGTCGCCGTTGGCCGCGTCCACGAACTGCGGCTCGCCCTGTTGCAGCGTTCCCGCGCCCAAGCCGGTGGTGTCGTTGGTGAGTATGTATTGCGAAGTGAGCGCGCCGCCGATGTGATCGTATGACAAGTGACCAGGCTGGTCGATGATGTCGCGGATCAAGGTGAAATCGCTGTCGCTCGCGAGCACGTAGCCGTTGTCGATCGTGTTTCCGGCAAACGTGCAATCGTCCCATTCGCCCTGGTGGGTATTCACGAGTTCGTGCTGCGTGCGATTGTCCACCATCAGGCAATTGCTGGCATTCGTATACCCGCCGATATGTGCATCCAAGGCATTGATCGCAACGTTGCCTCGCATCGCGAAGCGACGCGCAAAGAAGCCGGAATTTTGGATCGCAACGATCGCCCCGCTCGGCTGATTGGCGTTGTCCTCTGCAGTGTTCGCGGAAATCTCATTACAGGCTACGCCAGGTGCGCAGGTCACGGCACCGAGTGACGGCGGGCTCTCGGGGCCGCAGGCATCCGTACCATTGATCGAGACGGAACTGCCGACGTTCTGTATCACGGACGAGTCGTAATCCATGAAGATCGCGCCGCCGTCCGGCGCGTTGTTGTCCTCGACCCGGAAATCGAAAAAGCAGGCTTGCGCAGCCGTGTCAACGGTGTCGGGGAAATCCCTGTTGAATGGCTTCAGATAGATTCCGCCGCCCGCGACGGTCGCGTTGTTGCCGGACAGCCGCACCGGCTTTTGCGCGTTGGTACTGAAGAACCGCGCCACGGCCGTTGCGTTGCCATTGTCACCTCCGTCGTTGACGGACACGCCGCCGCCGTACGCGGCGTCGTTGTCGTAGATCACGCCCAGACCGTTGTAGCCGGACGAACCCACGTCGGCGCGCGCCGGAGCGATCACGTCGAGTCCCCCGCCATGCCCGTTGGCAGCGTGGTTGAACGCGATC
>Ga0068856_100003247_pt1 | contig 16548 bp, 19 predicted proteins | sample KBSCornC62_FD_66595 | JGI IMG/M metagenome (GOLD analysis project Ga0068856, IMG submission 66595) | Corn rhizosphere microbial communities from Kellogg Biological Station, Michigan, USA - KBS Corn C6-2 | ecosystem: Host-associated > Plants > Roots > Rhizosphere > Soil ...
CTGCCAGGCACGTCGAACAGAACGTCGATGCCCATGTCGCCGCAGTTCGGGCAGCGAAGCCGGCTGGCGACCCTTGCCAGCGGGAAGCTGCGCCCGCGGGTGCACACCAGCGTCTCCATGCTCAGGGCCGCCTCATAACCGCACGGCTCTAGGCGCGTGATGCCGCGCAATTTGGGACGCCCGCAGCGGATGCGGATGCCCCAACCGGCGGCGAAGGCTTCGCCCAGGGTGGTAATGGTGGCCATGAGAACGAAAAAAGAACAAAATTGGTCAGAAGTCCAGACGCAAGCCCTTGGGGGCCATTGGACGGGCGTATACCGGGGATTGGCACGGCGGCAGGGCAAACTGATACTGAACCGGAGCTGGCGCCGGCGACTGCTGGAATAGGCCCAGTGCAAAACGACCTTCGGCAATATTGCCGAAAGTTCCGGAAAGCGGACAGTGTGGGGAAATGGCCAAAATACGCCTTGTCGAAATCAACAATTTTCGCGCGATCAAATCCCTGCGCTGGCAGCCCAGGGAGGGTATCAACTGCCTGGTCGGTCCCGGCGACAGCGGCAAGTCTTCCGTCCTGGACGCTATCGATCTGTGCTTGGCCGCCCGGCGCAACGTGCAATTCAGCGATACCGACTTCCATCTGCTGGATGTGGAAAATCCGATCTCCATTTCCCTGACGATCGGCGCCTTGGGCGACGGACTGAAAAACCTCGATACCTACGGTCTGTTCCTGCGTAGCTTCGATGCCAAAACCGGGCAGATCGACGACGAGCCAGATAAGGGCGGTGAAACCGTCCTCACCGTGAACCTGGCGGTGGCGAGCGATCTGGAGCCAGTTTGGACTCTGGTGTCCGAGCGGGCCGCCGCCCAGGACATCGTGCGCAGCCTCACTTGGGGCGATCGCGCCACCATCGCGCCCACCCGTATCGGCAGCTATGCCGAAAACAATCTCAGTTGGCGCCGCGGCTCGATCCTCAATCGCTTGACCGACGAGCGCGCTGATGCTTCCGCCGCGTTGGTCAAAGCAGCGCGCGACGCCCGCGCCGGTTTCGGCGACAAGGCCGGCGAGCAATTAGGGGAAACCCTCAAGCTGGTGTCCACCACGGCGCAGGAGCTGGGCATTCCTGTCGGCGCCAGTGTCAAGGCTTTGCTGGACGCGTATTCCGCATCCTTTTCGGGTGGCACCATCGCTTTGCACAATGATGCGGGCGTGCCGTTGCGCGCCTTGGGCCTGGGATCGGCGCGCCTGCTTGTGGCCGGCCTGCAGCGCAAGGCCGATACGCAGGCCTCCATCCTCCTGATCGACGAATTGGAGCATGGCTTGGAGCCGCATCGCATCATCCGGCTGCTACACTCGATCGGAGCGAAGGAGAAGACCCCACCTATGCAAGCTTTTGTCACCACCCATTCGCCGGTGGTGCTGCGCGAACTATCTGGAACGCAGATCGCGGTCCTGCGCGGCGGCGGCGGCGGTCATGACGCGAAAGTGGCGGGCGACGATAACGCCGTCCAAAGCTCACTGCGTCTTTTCCCTGAAGCGTTTCTGGCCTCTACGATCCTGGTGTCCGAAGGCGCGAGCGAAGTTGGGCTGATGCGCGGCCTTGACCAATATCGCTGCAGCCAGGGTCGGGCCTCCATGATGGCGGCCGGCGCCTGCCTGGTCGATGCGGGTGGCGTGGACAACATTTACAAGCGAGTCAACGCCTTTGAGGCGCTTGGTTACCGTGTGGCGGTGCTGCGCGATGATGATGCCCAGCCCGACACGGACGCCGAAGAGTTTTTTGAAATGCTGGGCGGGACTGTGTTCAAGTGGCGGCCAGGTCGAACCTTGGAAGATGAGCTGTTCGCCTGTTTGTCGGCCGACGCAATTCAAAAGCTGCTGTTGAAAGCAATTGAGTATCATGGCGCAGAGCGCGTGGAGGCGCATCTGTCGTCAGCTTCCGGCAACACTCTAACGTTAAAGCTATGCCAAACCCGATTTACTGACGCGATGCGGCCAGTGATTGCCAAAGCCGCGCAGACCAAGAAAAACGGCTGGTTCAAATCGGTCAGTTGGATGGAAGAAATCGCGCGCGAGATTGTCGGGCCCGATCTGCCGACGCCCGATGCAGCCTTTGTCAAGATCCTGGACGATCTGTTCCGGCATTTGGAGAATCCGGTTGCCTGAAATTGATCTCCTGGCCATTCAGCGCGGCACGGTGACGGCGCCGGCAGGATGCGGCAAGACCCATCTGATCGCGGATGCTGTTGGCCGCCACGGCGACAGCAAGCCGATCCTGGTGCTGACGCACACCAATTCCGGCGTCGCCGCGCTGCGCGCCCGGCTGGAGCGTGCCTCCATCCCGGCATCCCGTTACCGAGTGGCCACAATCGATGGCTGGGCCATGCGGTTGATCTCGCTGTTCCCGAAGCGCAGCGGCCTTGATCCCTCGATTCTCACAATCTCCAACCCTGCCAAGCACTATCCGGCGATCCGCGTGGCGGCTGTCGAGCTGCTCAAGGCCGGCCATGTCTCCGACATCATCGCCGCCAATTATGCCCGCCTGATTGTCGATGAATATCAAGACTGCGGCCTGCACCAGCACGCCATTGCTGGTTATCTGTCGCTTGCGCTCCCGGCATGCGTTCTGGGCGATCCGCTGCAGGCGATCTTCGGGTTCAGCGGTCCCCTGGTGGATTGGGACAAGAACGTCTTGCGCCACTTCCTGCCTGCTGGGGAATTGAATACGCCGTGGCGTTGGAAGAATGCCGGCCAGGAAGCATTCGGCCTTTGGCTACTGGAAGCTCGCAAGATGCTCTTGGCGGGCCTGCCCATCGATCTCACCAAGGCGCCGCCTAATGTGAAATGGGTTGAGCTGGACGGCACCGAAGATCATGTCCGGCGGCTAAAGGCCGCTCGAACGGCGGCGAAGTCGGCCGCCGGCGGCGTCCTAATCATCGGCGATAGCACGAATCCGCGCGGCCAGCGTGAATTTGCCAGCCAGACGCCAGGCGCGACCGCCGTTGAAAGCGTGGATCTGAAAGACTTGGTGGCGTTCGCGCGGGCTTTCGACCTGGCATCGCCTGATGCCCTGAAAAGCGTCGTGGAATTTGCCGAAGACGTGATGACCAACGTCGGCGGTGGCGATTTGATGCGGCGCGTCGCGAGCCATCAGAACGGCACAGCTCGCAAACCGCCAACGGATGCCGAACACGCCGCCTTGCGCTTCCACGCTGCTCCCTCCAACACGGGCGCCATCGACGTGCTGGTCGAGATAGGCAAGCAAGCCGGCGTGCGCTCCCATCGGCCGGCCGTGCTGCACGCCTGTATCCGGACTCTGAAGGGCTGCAAGGATCATGACCGCGCCGGTCTTCATGACGCTGCGATCCGGACGCGCGAACAGTATCGTATGCTGGGAAGAACGCTGCCCAAGCGCGCCGTCGGAAGCACCTTGCTGCTCAAGGGCCTGGAGGCAGAAGTGGCGGTGATCTTGAACGCCGCGGCGCTGGATCGAGCGAACCTTTATGTCGCGATGACGCGGGGATCTGACGCTTTGATCATCTGCTCGCGCTCCAGCACAATCACTCCACCGTAGGGGGCGATGGCAGACTGGCGCCACTCAGGCGCCACGAACAACTCAAGCCATTGATGCGACTGACTGATTCTTGTAGAGGCTACGGATTGTGGATCCGGAGGTCGGTGGTTCAAGCCCACCCAACTGTACCATTCAAAATCCCTTATCCGCCAAACACCTGCTGGCGATTTGGGCTTTTGATCGTCAGAAAATGGCGTTCCCACTCGCTACCTTCAAAACCCTTGCAATTCCTGCGTTTCCCTTACTGTCCCTTTTGGTCTGGGTGCCACAGGAGCGCCACGGAAATCGCACTTCGTTCCGATCCCGTTCTGCCGTCACAGTATGTTCTCGACATAGCGCGCACGCTCGCGGTCGGCATCCAGATCAGGCCAAAGATGGCCGTAGGTATCGAGCGTCATTTTGAGGGTGGCGTGGCCGATCAGTTTCTGCAGGCGTTTCGGCGTAATCCCCTGTTCAATTTGAAGGCTCGCGTAAACGTGTCGCAGCGTGTGGGGCCCGAACAGCGGGGCCTTGAAATCCGACCACGCCTTGAGGAATTCGCGGATATGCCTATCCGCCGGCATATCGGTCACCAGCCCGCAATGGTTCATCAGCGGCACCCAGAACCGAGACCTAAAATTGGCGTAACCCCACACGCCGCCTTCATCGTTCGGGAAGACATATTCCGGCCGATCGGCGGTCTCTCCGCTTTCGTCGGTTTTAGGCGCTTTCGGGGCGGCCATCAGCCAGACGCGCAGGGCCTGGGCGGTGGCAGGCCCAACGTCCACAGTCCGCCGGCCGGCGGCGCTCTTAACCGATCCTATGACGTTGTAGCGGTCGGCGCGTTGGACAATCTCCAGGCTGGTGGCGGGGGCTATGAGCCGAGCAAATTTTCGCTCTAGGCCGCGGGCTTCGGAAATCCGCAGGCCGCCGTACATCAGCGTATGCACAATGGCGGTGGCGCGGCCGGTCGTATCGAAACTCTTGGCGCCTTCCACAAGGGCTCGCAGCGCGTTTTTACCAGGCAGCACAAAGGGCGCTTCCTCACCTGCAGCAGGGCGGCGCTTTTGTTTTATGGTCGTGTCGCGAACTGGATTGGCGCCGACGAATCCGACCTGTGTGCCGTGCTTGAAGATTTGGGAAAGAGTGGTGCGAATTTTGGTCGCAAGCTTTACCGATACCTTGGTGATCAAGCGATTTAGAAAAAGCTGAACCTCCGGCGTGCCGATCGAACAGCACCGCAAGTCAGCAAATTCAGTGTCGGCCATGATGTGTCCATCGATGTGACCCTTGAGCATGACCAGATAGGACCGCTCGCGCTGCCCTGTGGTGACCAAGGTTTGCATATAGTCGATGTAATCCTGGGCGAGGATTCGGAACCGAGCGGTCGATCCTGGTTTTGAACCCTCAATAGCTATCCGCCGAGCGTTGGCATCGCGCTGTGTCTCGAACATTTCCGAGACGCGCTTGCCTTTCGCTTTCCATAGGACTTGCCAACGGACCTTGCCGCTTGGGAGGGCGCGCTTTCTAATAAATGCCATGATGCTGCTCCTGCGTTATTGGTTCTTCGCCTTTTTTGGCTTTTTTCCACCCCATGCCTCAGCGGCATTTGTCTCAGGGCCGACTGCCAGGTGTCGAATTCGATCTCTCAGAGGGCCGAGCTCGTCGCAGATAAGAGCGATTTTGTTAATGTCGCCGCCGGCACGCGCGGCGCCTCGTGCCACACTCTCCAGAATTCCATTCGCAAACCCCGCGCCCATGGCTTCATAAAATCCCGATAGCGCCCCACCTTTTTGATCAAAATGTTTTGGCGCTTTCGCCGTGCCTGCTGGCCGAAATGCTTTCAAAACGGTATTCGCGGCAATGACGGCCTGGTCATAGGCAAACGGGTTGTCTGTCCAGCGTTCGGTTTCCTTCGCTGATAAAGTCGTAGCGAAGGCCGCAGTGCGACCGCAGTCAAACATCGCGGACGCGATGATTTTTATAACTGCCAGGAATGCTCTGTCTTCGATGATAGGGCCACCTATCAGTCGGTCGATCTGAAAGGATCGCTCCAGGCGATCAACGATCTCAGCATTCATGGACGTACCGCGTTCATCACTCGCTTGCTGCAGATCCGAATGCAGCTTCTTTCCCATTCGGACGCGGACCTGAACGAAATTGGCGTCTTCTGTCTGGGCCACTGGATCCATCCTTTTCAAAATGCCCCACATTTGTGCCACTCGACAGGAAATGCCGCAAGGGGGCAAAACGGGACCGGACGTGATTTGGAGGGTGCCAATATGGCGAAAAAGGGCATTTCAACGGCCGAGGCAATTTGCCTGCTGAGAGAAAACCCCACCGTCCCGCCCCAAGTGGCGGGCGCCGCCTACGGGCTTGCCAAGAATGCCAGCTATGAGGCGGTCCACCGGGGCGAGATCGAATCGCGGCGGTTCGGCCGCAAAATCGTCTGTCCCAGCGCTCCGATTTTGAAGGATCTCGGCATAGACACCCCTGATGCGCAGTCGCCGAAGAGGCGGATCGATGAACGCAACGGGAAAGCCGCGTAGCGCCGATGCTCAATGCGCGGGGACTGGAGCGAGACTGATGCGCGACTTCGGCAAAGTTTCTCCGAAAGTATGGCACGAGCCAAAATTCAGGTCGCTCGCCACCATGGATCAGCTTCTATATCTGTATTTTCTGACCAGTCCCCATCAGAACAGTTCGGGCTGCTGCAGGCTACCGTCCGGTTATGCATGCGCGGATTTGAACTGGCAGCCAGGCGCATACGACGCGGCCCAAAAGTCGCTCGTCGATTGCGAGCTTGTCCTGGTCGATGAGAAAACGAACGAGGTCCTGATCGTCGGTTGGTTCCTGCACAACGCGCCACAAAATGAAAAGCATAAAACCGGAACCGTCAGGCTGATCGAAAAGATCCAATCAGAGAGATTGCGAAGCTTTGCCCACCAAGCTTTCGAACAGGCATGGCAGCAGTTCATTGATGCCGCCTTGCAAAAGGGATTGTCGCGCGGCCCGCAACGCCAACTTCCGCTGCCGACGGTCGTGGGCAGGCGATGAAACATTACCCTATTCATAGCCTATCCGGTTAACGGGATACGGTATCGGTCTGCACCGATACCGTACCGATATACAGAGACAGAGACAGAGACAAAGACACGAGACTTAGACCGAGACACGAGACACGAGACATGAGACCGCTGGCTTTGAACACAGATGAGGGCGACCACCACGTGGTGATGCACGTGAAACATGAGCGCGGCCAGTGCCGGTGTGGCCGGGGACCGCAGCGCCCTGGTGGCGCCGGCAATTGTCTGGCCTGTCATCGCGAAAGCCAGGCAAGGCATCGTAAGCGGCGCGCCGACGAGCTGCGGCAGTTGCGGTCGATAGTCGAAGCAGCAGGGTTGCGGCCGTGAGCCACTTTGGCAGCTGCGCCGTGTGCCGAACATCGCAGCGGGGCGGCGAGGGTGGGGGTGCGCCAGCTGCACCCCCCCCCGAGCAATTGGATGGAAACCGATCGATGATTGTGCGGAAAGGGTGCAACCGTTGCAGGCTTTAGGCGAAGTCGACCGTCCAAGCGGGGGACCAGCTGGGAGTGGTGACTGCGCCGCGGGGGGAGGGGTGAAACCTGCCGATCCCAGCGGCCAGCCGCATTGGTCCGCATCCGCAGATTTTTTTCGTCGTCCGACTGCAATCGCATTGTTCAACCTGATTGTTCGTAGGTTTTCTTAGATGCCCAGAGGGGGAGCAAGACCCGGATCCGGTCCCAAGAAGGGGACCAAATATCGCCGTCGCTTTGCGCTCACGGCGCAATCCGGCGCGCCCGAAAGCAAACAGACGGCGGCGCAGCGCATGGCCGCGCTTCGGCGCCAGGTCGCCCTTTGGACCGCGGGTGACATGACGCCGGAAGAGATTGCCGCAGTCCTCGGGTACGACGTCGATAAGCTCAAGGCCGTTTTTCCCAGAGAGCTGGCCCACGGTCACGCGATTACCAAGGCCAGCTTGCTCGCCAGGTTGGACGATGCCGGAAATGTCGCGGCCGATAAGCGGCTGCTCGATGAGATCGCGCCAAATGCGCCACTTCCGTCTGAAAGAAAACCTGAAGGTTTGGGATCAGAAGACCCAAGCCGTGACCAGGCCAACACGGAACGGCCGCGCGGCGTGGGAAAAAAGCAATGGGCCCAACAGCAGGCCGAGTCCGATGACGCGATCATAGGAACGCCCTTTGAGGCGCTGCTCGGCCCAGTAGATCCGTCGAGAAAACTGCAATGATCGGGCCGCGAGATTTCTACGAAGAGGCTGAGCTTGCGAAGTTACGGCGCGACGTGGTCGCCTTTTGGTTCGGGTGCGTGGGGGTTCACGAATGCGAAATCGCGCGGCGCCTGAGACTGTCCGTTTCGGAACTGCAATATATTTTTGCCGAGCAATTGGAGGACGGGCCAATCCCGGATGCTGACGCGATTCTGGCTCTGTACGCCCGCGCCATTGGTGGCGATGCAGAGGCGGCTCTCGTGTGGCTGGCGGCCGCCTGGTGGGACCGAAAGCCGTTTCAAGAGATCCTGGTGATGCCAGGAAGGGCACGCTGGGTATGAATGCGCCGCACCAGCACCAAACAAAAAAGCAGGCGCTGGCCGCCGAAAGGAAGCGCCGTGAACGAGTGCGCAAGAAGCAAAACATCGACCTGGTCGAGGTGCCTCTGCCCGACAAATTCGGCGTGACCGATCGCCTGATCGACTCTGGCTATCTTCCGCTGGCGAATTCGGACGATGACGGCGCTCTTGGCGCCGCAATTGCCAAATTCCTTAGTGATCCGAAAAATTGGCGTCACGCGTGACGGGCCAGGCATCGCGGATGCCGCTATCGTGAACAGCGAATCGCAACAGGGAACAGAAAAATGCTCTCAATCGTCACAAATGATGCGTCAGGCGCGAACGTGAATTCTCCAACCATCGCCGAGATTGCGCGCGCCGTGCCAATGGGCGCCGCTTTGCAGATGGCTGAAACCGCGTGGGCGGCGCATCGCCAGCAGCGCGAAACGATCGGCGCGGAATTAACCGCGGTCTGTGTCGCCGCGCGTGAAACGCATGGACACATCGACAGGGAGCGCATCAATTCGCTAACGGCCGAGGTCGAGGCGATCGAACGGAAGATCGTCCCGGCCCGCGAAAAGTCCATGGAGCTGCGTCGGGCCCGCGCCGACAAGGTCGCTGCCGCCTTGGTCGATGTTCGCCTGAATGCCGCGCGCCGGCTGGTTGCGGCGACCGCGGAGCTAGCAGCCGCGTTCAATGATCTCCGCAGCTGTTGCGAAGAAATCCGCCGCGCGGGTGATCCCGATCAAGATTATTTCCATCCGCCGGCGGTCGGCCAGGTGCTGGACCACGCCCAGCGCATCATCACAAGGCATTCCAGATGAATTTCGGATCACTGAGGGCCCTTAGCGGTCGGCCCAACAACGGAAAGCCTCGCTCCCTCTGGTTGGGGTCAAGCTTGGCAAGATCGCGAGCACCGGCCGGCGCAGTCCTTTCCCCGGCAAAGGGTTCAACCATGGCCGGCGGGGGATTGCCCGCCGGCCGGCCATTTTAGGGGGACCGCATGGCTGACATCGTTCCGATTTCAGAAAGACCCAACCGCGCCAGGGCACTTGCGCTCATGAACCGCCGCCTCGAACACGCGCAAGCGTTGGATCCGGTCACGGAGCGCGAAGGCGATGAGGATGGCGCCGCGGCCGCCGTGCTGGACCGGTTAGACCGGATCTACGGGAAAGGCGCGTCCGATGAGTAAGACGCCGAACCGAGACCGCGCGATGCAGCTAGTGGCGAAATATCGGAAGCCGCCGCAGGCAGCTGGCACGCGCCATGGAAACACCTTCCGGCTTGATCTGCGCGGGCCGGTTCTTTTCTACGGCGAGAAAGGCCCCGGCATCGATGCGGATGCTGTGGTGGCTGGCTTAAAGGCCAATCAAAGCGCGCGCTACGTTTTTGTAGATATCGACAGCGAGGGCGGTTCGATGATCGCTGGGCAACAGATCTACGCCGCACTTCGCGCGCATCCCGGTCTCAAGATTACCAATGCAGATCGATTGTGCGCGTCATCGGCAACTTTGATTTTGATGGCCGGAGATTTCCGAACCTGCGCGGCGAATACGCAAATTCTACTGCACGCGCCGGAGATCCCGGCGGAAGAGAGAAAACGCTGGACGGCTGCAAGGCATTCCCAAACCGCGGGGATTCTGCGGCGCTTTTCGGCCGAGCTCGTAAAGACCTACGCTGAAAGGACCGGTCTCGATGCCCGCGTATTTGAGCAAGAAATCCAGCACGAGGATATTATGGGCGCTACTCGCGCTCGAAAACTTGGCCTGGTCCATTGTCTTGCTGGCGAGGAACGCTGGATTAATGGCGTTCCTTATTATTTTCCTGATCCGCGCTGCTCCTTGAAAACAAGCGACGTGGCAGCTTTTTCGCCCGCTGAATTGCAAGCGATCGCCCGCAAACGCCCTGATCTGTGGCGAGATTCGCCAATCGGGTATCTGGCTTTCGCCGCGCCATCGTCAGTCGCGCGCAGGAATTGATGCGGTGAACATCGCCACGAAGATCAGCCCCGCCGCTGTCACGCTTGCGGCACTCAAGCCAGGGCACGAATACCCTGGCTCCAATCTCAACGCCCGCACCACTGGCAGGGACCAGGACATCGACGCCTTGGCTGCATCGATCAAAGCAGAAGGAATTCTGCAATCGCTTTTGGTCTGCCCTGGCCCGAATGGCGAGACGGCCTACTATGTCATCGCCGGCAACAGGCGCCTTGCCGCTCTGCGCAAGCTGAAATGGGCCGGCGAGATTCCGGTGATCGTTCGCCCTGATGCGACGCCTGGGACCGCCCTGGCCATGTCACTGGCCGAAAATGTCACGCAATGTCCCCTGCATCCGGTGGACCGTTACGAAACCTTTGCCGTCCTGGTCGCGGCGGGAAAGACTGAGGCCGACATTGCCACCAATTATTCCATCAGCGGCCGGGTCGTGAAGCAGAGCCTGGCGCTGGGCCAGCTGGCGCCGAAGGTCCGCGAAGCCTGGCGCAGGGGCAAGATCGACGCAGATGCCGCCAAGGCCTTCACGATCAGCGCCGACTTGAAAGCGCAAGAGGAAGCATTCGACAAGCTGAGCAAGGGTCACAGGCTTTCGTCGTGGGCGATCCGCGAAGCGCTGGTTGGCGATCAATCGGACGCGAAGAAGTTTCTCAAGTTCGTTGGCTCCAAGGCCTATGAAGCTGCCGGCGGCAAATTGCAGGAAGACCTTTTCGCGCGCCGCCCTGGCGATCCCAAGCCCAAGGACGACGAAGACTTTGACCAGGACGACGGTCCTCTGCTGGTGGGGGATTTCGCGCTGCTGGTCCGTCTCGCCGGCGAGAAGATCAAGACGAAGTGCGATGCCCTGGTTGCGGACGGCTGGTCATGGGCGGCGGATGCCGACGATCTGCCCCAAGGTGCCATCTGGCACTGGAAAAAAATCTCGAACGACAGCTCCAACGCCCCCAAGGATCAGAAAGCCCGTTCCGGCTGCGCGGTCAAGATCGACTATGAGGGCAAACTGGAGATCACCTATGGGATCATCAAGCCGGGCACCAAGGCGCTTCCCAGCTCGGTCACGGCCAAGGACGCCACGACAACCAAGAAGGCGCCCACGGCGATCGCCAACGCCCTGAAGGATCGCCTGCAGGAGCAGCTTACCCACGCCACCCAGGACGCATTGAAGGCCCAGGCCAACGGTTCGACCCTGGCGCATCTACTGGCCGGGATCGTGGCAGCTCAAATCCGGCCTGGTCTTCCCAGCCGGTCGCCGGATGCCATCACGAAAGCCTTCGGCACTATCCGCGAACGCTTACCGGCGAAAGATTTCAATTCCGCCATCGCAAAGCGTTTCGACGCCAAGAATTATTTCAGCGGCGCGCCTAAGATCCTGGTGATCCGCGCCATCACTGAAATGGGCTATCCGGCGGAAGCCAAGAAGCTGGAAGCGGGCACCAAGGCCGCCGCCTGGAAAAAGGCCATAGGACTGCACAAAGGCACCAACTGGCTGCCACCAGACCTGCGCACTGTGCATTACGCCGGTCCCGGCGCCCCCAAGAAGAAGGGCCGCTGACCTGCAGCAGCGACCAGGTGCATCGGCAGGGCCAATCCCTTCTGGCGGACGCCGGGGAGGGCACCGATCAATCTCCCGCTGACATACACCAGGATGCAGCTGCGGACATGTCAACCTTCCGCAAATTTGCAGAAGGTTAAAAGGTTCTCTGGATCGTGAAGGGTCTGCGGATCCTTGGCTGAACGGTTCGGACTATGCGAACAATCCTGCGAAAAAACGTAGATAGTGCCGCGAAAAGTTCGCCCCCTGCGTAACGACCGGATTCCCCGCGCCGGCTAAACTGCTTTGCACATGCAATCCACAAACCAGGGGGAGATGCCCCATGCAATGCGCTAGGCCACGCTCTGCAGCGCCTGCCGATTCAAATATCGTCACATTGGAAGACTTTCGAAAGCCGGCGGTCGCAACCTGGGAGCGTCCGGGATATATCCACAATCGATTATCGACCTGGCGCGAAACGAAAGAGTGGCGCGCCATCGCTTCGCAGCATGAAAAAGCGCGATGCCGGGTGAACGATCTGGTTGCCGCGGGCCTTGGGCCCGACAGCGAACCCTATGCCGGCGCGCTGTTGGAATATCGGAAGGCGTGTGGCTTGGTGCTTACGTACAAGAGGGCCAAGCCGCGACATATGCCATCGATGATCCGCTGTGCGGCTGAACTATTTGGGTTTCAAGATCCGCCTTGGTGTCGCAGTGGACCGAAGAACAGCAGCGAGACCGAAATCTTGTTGGGCTTGATATATTCTCACGCGATCGCTGTTGGCCTCAACGCAGCCATTGAACGCCGAGGCCAATTGCACAATCGCCCTAGCCGGTCGTCGCGCCGTCCAAGCGGACTGCGATCGGCGCCGCTGTGATCTTCACACCGCGGCCGCATCGGGGATTGGCCCGGACCGCTCATCAATAAGTCCTTCAAACGAAGGAGAGACAATCCATCTGCCGCCAGGCGCTGCACTGCGCCGGTCCAATATTACATCGATGGTTTGCGACCAAACGGCGCCTTCGTTTCTCGTGGTGGCTAGTTCTGCCTTGATTACCGATGGCGCGAGCGTGCCGCCATCGAGGAGCCGGTGAACGTTGGCCATCTTAGCCCAAAGTTTTGAGCATTTTTCTTGGGGCAATTCCATTTTTAAGACGCGCCGAACCCAATGCTTGACCGTCCGATAAGCCAACCGGATCAGGTAAAATGCGCCCCAACATATCGCCAGCCCCAAAGCCCAGTCGGCATGATAAGTGCTCGATATCCACCAAAGCACTCCGATCGGAAGAACATAGATATAGAAAAATGCCTGTGCCCGCAGCTTGAGAATCTCCCAATATAATCTGTCAGTGCGCCCGGCCGCTTTTTCACGAGCCATCGACACGATTACTGTGTTGATGATGCCTCCGCTGGGCATGTCCTTAACTGTTTCCCCAAAGGAACAGATTTCAGACGTGATAAGGGCGTCGGCAATTGCAAAGTCGATAGCCGGATGGGACAGCCAAGGAGTTTCAAAATAACTGGCGGCGGCTTTTTCAATGGACGCGCGGTTGACGTCGAAATATTCCGGGGAACTGTCGCCGCCGGCGAGCGCGGCCTGCACGGAATATCGCGGCCAGAAAACATGTTGATATCGACGCTCCCAGGCCGTCCTCGCCGCTCCGTCCGGCTGCAATACCCACTGCAGTTCCGAAATGCGACCGATGCCGCGCTGCCAGATGTTGAACGTCTCTTCCGAATTGAAACCGCGTCTACGGCCTTCCAGAACCGTTAATGCGGCGAGCTGGACTACCAATCCCTCCAACTCCGAATCTTCTTCGCAATCCACGGGATTGAATGCTTTTACGAGCTGGTCGGCCTCATCCGCCACGGTGCGTATATCCACGCGCGCCCCCCCCAAAAAAACCGGGATGAAGCTTGCAGCTTGCCGTTAATGTTCACAAGGTAAATTAGATTTGCCGGGACAGCTTCTCAAAGGCTTCCTTAATAGCAGGGCGGCTTAGCAGGCGCTGCCGCGCCGGCGTATCGATTCCGGGAGGAGCAGCGCTCAGCAGCCGGCAGATAATCGTTAGCTGTGAAGGCGAATCGGCGGTCAGGTAACCAGCGCCAAAAATTGTCGCCCCAGCGTCGATGGTTGAGGATTTACTACGGTGGTTCCTTCGGCCGTATTGGTCAGACCGAGTTTAAACAAATGGGTCAGCGCATTCGCAACTACATCGTCTGACATTCCCAGCCTTTGGGCCAAAAATACCTTTCGGTTCGGTGCCAACTCGCCTCCCACATTCAAGAGCGGCAACAATTGGGCTTCGAGCGGCTCCAGCTGCGAGACGATTTGGACAAATTCACGGCGGTACAACGGTGACCGTGCCGGATCGACCAAACCAGCAAGCAGGCGAGCAAACATCTCTCTTACTTCGGCGGTACCGCAATCTTTTGCGGCGTCGAGAATCTCTTCAACAAATTCCGGGCTGGTATTCGGATCCGGTTTGATGTCCCGCAGGTCAACGAGTTTAGCGGCAGCTTCGACGGTATCTCGCTCATTTTGATCCTGACGTTCGCGCTTCCGTTCGCGAAATCGTTTTAGCCTATCGCCGCCGCAGATGCCGACCAGGTCCGTCACTACACCGGTAAACGGTGCGGCAACCTCTTTCACAACCGCCTGGATCACAGTTTTTGTTTCTTCGTCCAACGCGTCCTCCGCCAGCGGCTCCCACCAAGTACCATAACATGTCCGGCGGCGCGGCGCCTGTTTGGATTCGGCACTGCACTTGGCTATTCTCAATGCCCGCCAGCAAGGACTGACTATGGGGCCAAAGGGCCAGCACTTCATCCCGAGAATGCATCTGGAATATTTTGCCGGCAGTGAGCCGGTGGGACAGGTGTGGACATACGATGCTGCTACCGGAAAATCGTGGTCCTGCGTTCCCAAGGAAACTGCGGTCCAATCGCATTTCTATTCGGTGCCGACCGACGATGGCTCAATGGATACGCGCATCGAACAGGCGTTGTCCCAATTCGAAGGTCGTGCAGCACCTGTTTATGGTGATCTGGTTGCCTTCAAGATCCCACAAGGCCAGGCGCGGGCGCATTTCGCGGAATTTTTGGCTTTGATGTTTGCCAGGACACCAGCAATGCGGCGGATGCAGGCCGAAGTTATTGGGCAGGGCCTCCAAATCCAACAATATGCCTATGCCACCCATGCCGGTCGGTTTGCCAAATTGATGGAACGGTATGAGGCAGACTCGGGCAAAGCTCTCACACCCGAGGAAAAGGAAAACGCCCGGCAAGCTATGCTCGATCCCTCTGGTTACAGGCTTGAAATTCCGCAAACCATGACACTGCACTCGTTGGGTATCGCAGATAAGCTGGCGCCCATTTTTTTCGAAATGCATTGGGCATTGATTGAACCGGAGCACGGGTTCTTCGTAACCAGCGACAATCCAGTCGTTCGGCTTGTCGATCCCAGCACGCGCCATCCGATGTATGGGGACCATGGGTTTCTGAACAAAACTAGCGAAGTTACCTTTCCGCTCACGCCCAAGTTGATGCTGCTGATGTCATGGAGCGAAGCGCCAGTCCGCCGCGCCATGGTACCAAAGCGATACGTTCGGGGAATGAATGAGGCGCGCGCCGCACATTCCGAACGCTATTTGTACGCCCATCTCCACCACCGTGACCTGGAACGTTTGGCGGCAAAATTTAAGAGCCGAAAGCCAAAAATGGTGACCAGCGGATTTGGGCCTCGCAATTTTATGGAGGTCACTGTTGGCCGCGTCGGACCTTCCAGGCTGAAATAGACCTGTCGGGGCCTAAACTGGATCTTCCTTTGCGCCGGCGGCGACAATCCGAAGTGCGCCCGCCGGCGGCGGCCGCTGCAGAGACAACGCCATTTCCAACGGGGCATGCATCCACATTTCGCGCGCGCCCCGGTCGAGCAGCAGAACCGGCGTGGCATCAGGATGGTTTGGCGCAACGTCAGGGCTGGCGTCGGTCGTGAGAAAACTGAAAAGCAGGTGCTTGCCCGTCGCCGGATCTGCTTTCGTGCCGCGTATGCCTTCCCATTCGCGCCAGATGCCGGCGAAGAACATCAGCGGCCGGCTTTCGTCCTGAGCGAACCAAGTCCAGATCGATCGCGGCCCTTGGTTGTTGTCGGGCTCTGCAAAGCTGGTCACCGGCACCAAGCATCGATGCTCCGGTTTTTTCAGCCAGGGGGTCCAATGGCGGCTGGTAGTGTTCCGGATGTTTGTTACCGGCCGGGCGCTTTTTTGGCCTGGGAATGATGGAGGCGGAAACCCCCAGCGCATCATCACCAGCTCGCGCACGCCATCCGCCGAGGTGCGAACCACTGGCGCCACGCGATCGGGAAAGATCGCCGGCAGGGGAGGGACGTTGCCAGCGAGATCGCGCATCGCGCGCACCAGATCCAGGATGGCGCGCTGGCTTTTGGTCATGCTGTACAAGTTGCACATGGACGGGCCTCTAAATGCCGCCAGGGCATCGCCGTTGGGAAAGCGCGACAAATATTCTGCCTTGTTGCGTTCCTCCGCGCCATTGCAGCTCTCGCCGTCGCGGCGTTGGCCGCCGATGCGCACAGGATCCGCCGGAAACGCTTCCACCACTTTGTCCAGGTGGCCATCGCCATCGCCGTATTGCGGAAGATGCCTGATGCTGGGCGTGGAATAGACGGCGCCGAGCCGGCCGCACTGCGAGCATCGAAAGCGGCGCCTGATCAGATCCAGAACATCGTCGGTTTCCCATCGGATCATCCAGGGCGCGAACGGAATGGCGCGGGCATGGCCACATTGGAAATCGGTGCAGACAACCCAGCTCCATGGATACAGCGGCCGGCCCATGCCTCATGCGACCCGCCGATAGGGACTTTGCGGCAC
>Ga0068856_100003254_pt1 | contig 16536 bp, 20 predicted proteins | sample KBSCornC62_FD_66595 | JGI IMG/M metagenome (GOLD analysis project Ga0068856, IMG submission 66595) | Corn rhizosphere microbial communities from Kellogg Biological Station, Michigan, USA - KBS Corn C6-2 | ecosystem: Host-associated > Plants > Roots > Rhizosphere > Soil ...
ACATATATTTTTGTATACATTTACAAAAAATATTTTAATAAATTAAATATTTATTATATTGATTTCCGTTATTTATATAAATGAAAAAAGATTTTATAGTTGCCAAAGTTGAAGCCTCAACAGATGGCTCTCCTTATATATATGTGACATTTAAAGATCAAAATGAGTACTATAAATCAGGTGATAACAAATCAAATCCATTTGGACCAAATGTAATGGCATTTACTTCACCAGAAGATTTAATGAAAAACTTGCCTAAAGCTATGTCAAATATTACAAATATGTTTGGAGGAGGTGCAGGCGCATTTAGCGATTCACCTACATTTAAAGTTACAATGAAAGAATATGATGACTTAAAAATCAAAGTAGGAGATAAAGTTACGATAGAAGTCCATAAATTTGAACATAATGAAGTCTAAGTTATTCTTATTTTGTCAGATGTAACAAATTATTAATGTCCATAATCCATCTCATCATCTTTTGATTTTTTATGCGATTCAAATAGTTCATGTTGTCTTTTATCTTCTTTGGTTGTCATTATTGCACCACATTCAAAGCAAAAATAACTGCTTGTTATCTTAGAATAGGATTCATAGAGAAAAGATGAGTTTATTTTTTGGCCCTCATCATTGCCTATTTCTTTAATTTTATTAATTGTATAATCTGTTTCTAGATGATCTTTACTTTCGTTAGAATCACCACTTCCATTATTCTCTGCATATTTATCATTCATATTATAATATTGACTAGTTTTGACATCTTTTTATATTTTTTTTCTGATTTAATAGACATCATCATTTTAATATAAAAAAATAAAATAACAGTAATTTAATATGATAAAAGTATTAAATTAATATAAAATAATATTAATAAGTTTTAGAATTCAATGTAATTAAGTCGTGTATTATTTTTATCTATATTTTTTATAATAAATTATGTTATTTTTTTGAATTTGTTATCTTATATGATTTGTGTATTACATAAAAAGAATGACAAGATATTATAAATGCTGCAAGGGTCATTTTAGTAGCAAAATCTAAATTCCAAGGTGTTTTAGGATTAGGATATGTTATAGATATTTCATCAGGATTTGTTTCTTTATATAATACATTGTAGGTTATCAGCGAACCCCATACAGTAAAGTTATATACAAATTCATATGCAGACACTACAATTAAAATTAAGGCTATTGTCCCAAAAATATCTTTTACTATTTTTGGCGTTCTTTCTACTCTTTTGGAACCAATTTTAGTAACACAAAACCAAGATAATACTGAAAAAACAGCTAAATATGTAACTAATTTACCGCTGCCATCAAAAAATAAATCATTTTTAACAATTATTTCACCTACGCTAATTGTACCAGTGTTTTTATAATCTACCCAGCTCCAATACATTCCAAATGATGTTATATATAACATCATGAAAGCTGAAAAATAAAAGATTATTATATAAATATGATAAGAATTAATACGAGTAATCCTTTTTAAAATGGATTTGTTCATAATAAATTAAAAAAATTAAATGATATAAAATTACCTTCTATGTCTCTTATCGTTGTTGACGTTTTTTTTAGATTGTACCTACTTCAATTATATTTTTTATATTAATTAATAGAGTTATAGCATCTTTTTCTTTCAAACTTACTTTATGTTTAGAGATATATTCTCCAAAGTCTTCGATTTGTTTTTTTTGCAAAGAAAAGACCTTTTTTGACTTTTCTAATATATCATCATATGTACGATATGGAAAATAGGTTTTTTTTGCTATTCTTAAAATGTTTCTCTTCGTATTTTTATCAATTATTTGCTTTTTTTGTGCCAAGAATAAATTATATCTTATATCGATTAAAGCATCTGATTGATATTCCCTGTATCCCGTAAAAGTAACTGCTACTTCGTCATCAGAATCTATTATACCTTTTAAAAATAGATTAAATATTTTTCCAATACCCATCATACCAAATCTTTTTAATTCTACAGCTCTAAGAGCACCTAAACTCGAAGAACCAAAAACCAGTACATCTTTTTTTCTTAGCAGATTATAAACCTCTATTGGTGTTGGCGGATAATCTTGTAGAAAATATCCATCAATAAGTCCTACAAATTTAACAGCAGTTGGAATTAACTTTAATAGATCACCTTTTTTAGCAGGTGGTCTATAATCAGCATCAAGAATTTCTTTTGCTTTATCTATTGATAATGTAGGGCCTATAAATATCACAGGTTTAAACATTTTTTAAAGATCTCTTTAGATCTATTGCCAACTATCATTTTATTTATTTTAAACGTTTCTAAGCCAGGCACAATTGCCCTAACAACAGGAATATTTAACTTAGGATTAGTTAAATCAACTATTATTGCCTTTTGTAACCCTCTTGTCTTCAGCTTGGTTAAAATAAGTTTAATATCATCCAAAATATCATCATTATAAAAAGAGACTATATCAGAAAATTTTATATTTTTTGTAGACTTCATGAATTGCCATGAACGTTTATCATCACTATCATTAAAATCATATTTCATTTTTCTTAGATCGTCTCTGGAACCTTGGATATTAGCAGATCTAGATTGCGATACCTCAGTAATAGACCTAATTAATGCAAGTCGAGAATCTGGATGTGTCCCATGACCTTCAACAAAATATCCATAATCATGATTAATCCATTCAACGCTACTTGCAATAAATGTAGGTATTCCAATATCGGAAGTAATATCTTTAACAATTAAAGGTATTTGACACTTTTTGAATCTTTTTAAAAGTTTTTGTCCATGTTCGCTTTCAAAATTATTTAAATCAACGTCTGGATATACACTGTTATCGTCCATAAATTTTTGAGATTCAAGGGCTTTTAAGTTTAATCCAATTTTAATAAAAGAATTTTCTATATATCTTAAAATATGATATTGGAAAGCACTAGAAACAAAATCAGATATACTTGTTGAATCTCTTTCTATAACCTCACAAAATGCATGACAAATAGCTTCCTCCATAACATTTCCTGATGCTAATCCATTAGTATGATAAAAAGCATAAGGATTTATCGATGGCGGATTTGGGATAAATTTGAAAAGCGCAAGAGGAGCAGGAACTAAAATATCTTTTTCATTTAAAAGATCATAGCCAATGCAATAATCCATAATCATTTCATTGTTTAAAGAAAAAGATAGGGGTTCTACAACATCATCATATTTTAATATATTATAACTTTTTGATAATTCTTCATAGCTTCCACGTATTAATTTATTTAAATAATTTTTTGGTAATGCCGAAAATCTTTCTATACTCTCCATAATAGCACTTGCTTTAGCATGATTTTTTGTAGGTCCTTTGCCCCCATATACCCAAATATAATCCTCTGTTCCCGGTAACACTGCAGAGTAATTTGGTATTTTTAATCTATCCATATAAGTTATATTTGCAATTCTACTAATTCCAACCTCATCTATCAATGGATTTACTTTTTCAAGCGTTATTTCAACTGGTTGTACTCTTGAAGTTCCATATGTAGTCCATTTTTTTCTTGATTTTAATGATTGTAATACATTATTTTCCAATTATCGATAAGCTCTTTAATATAGTTATGATTATTTTAATTGTTGTTATTGTTGTATTGATAATCCTAGTAATTAAGCATAGAGGTATTTTTAAAGATTATCAAAATACTTTTAAATTAGTATAGAATCAAAGTCAAGGATTAAGTATTTATATAATATATTATTTTGTAAGTTTACCTTGAGTTCTATGAATATGGAAGCTGAGGCTATAAGTGAAATTTTATTAAAAGCTGCTAGTGAACCAGAATTTAGAAAACGATTAATAAAAAATCCTGAAAAAATATTAGAATGCTATAGTATATCAAGGGAAGCAAAAACCATAATTATAAAAAGTATTAGAGATCTAATACAATAACACAATAGATTTTTATTATTTATTGATAACTATTGTACTTCAACATTTATGAAGTATCAACAATCATAGAGGTATTTTTTAGATAAAAGATAAAATAACATAACTTTTAGTTTAAAAAAATAAAAAATAAATTAATTATGTATTATAATTAAATAATCCACCAGCTTTAACTATTTCCGATATAATCTTACTAAATGGTTTTATTCGGTAAGTCTTTTCATTTTTTGTAATATTTTTAATAGTATTATTTTCAAGATCAATCTCTAGTTTGTCATTATCTTCAATTTGTTCAAGTACATTTTCATCAATTTCAATTGGCAATAGATATCCACCATCAATAGCATTCCTATAAAATATTCGAGCAAAAGAAGGGGACAAAATTGCACGAATTCCTGATTTAGATAGAGCTATTGGAGCATGTTCTCTGCTTGATCCACAGCCAAAATTTTGGCCAACCAATAAAAAATCACCATCAGTTATTTTTTTTTTAAAATCAGAATCTATACCTTCCATTGCATGAGTTGCAAGCTCATCATGATCATGTATTTTTAAATATTGTCCTGGAATTATAACATCTGTATCTATATTTGCTCTATTGTATTTATGAACTGTTCCATGTAATGTCATTATATATCCCTCGGATCAGTTATCTTTCCTGTTAATGCAGAAGCTGCAACTACCATCGGAGATGCAAGATAAGTTTTGGATTCTACATGACCCATTCTTCCTGGAAAGTTTCTATTTGTTGTACTAATGCAAATTTCATCTTTTGCCAAAACTCCCATGTGAGCACCACAACATGCACCACAAGTTGGAGGACCCACAACTACACCTGATTCCATAAATATAGTCACAAGTCCTTCTTTGATTGCTTGCAAAAATATTGATTGAGCGGCTGGAAGAACTTCTGTTCTAATTTTGACTTTTTTTCCTTTTAATATTTTAGCAGCAGTTCTAAGATCAGAGAGCTTTGCTCCTGTGCATGAACCAATATATGCTTTATCTATTTCAGTATTCTGAATCTCTCTTGCAGCTACAACATTTTCAGGAGAAAAAGGTTTTGCTATTGATGGCTCCATTTCATCACATTCATATTCAAAAACTTCCTTAAATTCTGCATCTTTATCGCCTTTTATTAAATTTAAAGGAGATAGTGTTCTTTGTTTTAAATATTCCACAGTAACGTTATCTGGATCTATGATACCATTTTTAGCACCTGCTTCAGTGGTCATGTTAGTTAAAGTCAATCTTTCTTCCATCTCCATTTCATCTATTACATTTCCCGCAAATTGCATCGTTTTATAATTTGCTCCATCAGTTCCAATATCAGAAATTATTTTTAAGATAATATCTTTTGCCATCAGATGAGCAGGCTTTTTTCCAGTTATTTTAAATAACATAGTATCTGGAACTCTAAACCATATCTTTCCATGCATTAAAACATATGCTATATCTGTATGACCTAACCCCGTTGCAAAAGATCCTAATGCCCCAGTGGTATTTGTATGAGAATCTCCACCCACATAAACCTCACCAGGCAATATCAAACCTTCTTCGTGAGAAAGAGTATGACAAATACCATATTGACCAAGTCCATATTTATAATGTTTTTTAATTCCATTTTTTTGTGCCCATTTTGTTAATTGAATTACATTGTCAGCAGATATTTTATCAGAAGCAGGAACAAAATGATCTTCTGAAATCCATACTTTATCAGGATTCCAGATTTTTCCAATAGATTTACCTTTTTTTTCTAATTCTTTGAAAACTTTAATTACTCCTGGTCCAGATACATCATGTATCATAACTTTATCCACATTTGCAAAAATAATATCATCTGGTGAAACTTTACTATTATTCGACGAATTGGATAATATTTTTTCAGTAATTGTCATTCCCATGTTTATACCGTTATTTTGTTAATCAAAAGATTAATACCTTTTGAAATTTACGAAAATTATTGATAATTAATAATTGGATTATAATATCAAATATTTAATTAAATTAACATTTCATATGTACAAGGATTGCAAATAATTCCACTAATTCTAGATAAAGAATCACAAAGTTTTGATATATACAACAAACTTGTATATAATAAAAACAATATAAAATTCAAAAATGGCGATTTGTTAATAATATCAAGTAAATATCTTTCAATTAGCGAAGGAAGAATAAAAAAATTGGAAAATGTAAAACCAAATACATATTCTATTGAACTATCAAAACTATATCATATAAATCCAAAATTAATGGAGTTGATTGTAAGAGAATCTGATGAAATATTTGGAGGTATGTATGGTTTTGTATTAACATCGGTTCATGGAATTTTATCGCCTAATGCTGGAATAGATAAATCAAACATTCCATCAGGAATGGTTGTTTTATATCCAAAAGATCCCTATAATTCGATAGAAACGATTAGAAAAAAAATTTTTATCGATCATGGAATTAGAGTTTGTATTATTTTATCTGATAGTAGAATTCTTCCTATGCGTATTGGTACTACAGGAATAGCCCTAGCATGTTCTGGTTTTGAACCTATTATTGATTTAAAAGGTAAAAAGGATTTGTTTGGTAATGTTTTAAAATACACATCTCAGAATTTAGCTGATTGTCTTGCCTCATTGGGAGTATTTATAATGGGCGAATCAAATAAATCCACACCAATAATACTAATAAGAGACATAGATCTTTGTTTAAGTGATAAAAAATATTCTTATCTTTCTTTAGGCATAGAAAGCAAATTTGACATCTATATAAGAGGATTGCGATCATATCATTCTAATAAAAACCAAAGCAATTCCTTAAATTATAAATAATCTATTAATTAATTGTATAACAAAATTGATTGGAGATATTGCCCATGACTGAGTTTTCTACGTTATATCCTCGAAGAATTAATCTTTTAAAAGGAATTCAAAATTTTATAAAAAGGGAAGAAGTTGAGTTGGATCAATTATTTTTAATGGTTCAAATAAAAAAAGATGAAATAATCAATACTCTTGTCTCAGAAGGATTTAAAATGGTGAAATTTGAGAATAAAAAACCTTTTCAAATTGGTAATGGCTTCTCCAAAAAACTATCCAGACCATGGGAAATTCATGTAAGGTTATTGGATTTTAACCAAGGATTGATAGGCATTCATGCAGAAGTAGAAATATCTAGAAATTATCTTCAACATATAAAATCTGTTAGAGTTCCAGTAGTATATGAAATCGAATCCATTTTAAAAAAACATCGTATAGAATACAAGCTTTGGCATTCATACATAAAAGATTATATAACAAACATTATAGATGACCATCAAATTAAATTAAGTTCTCCTAAGATCCCAGCAATGCCATGGATTGGTATGGTCGGGTTTATAAGTACTATTGCCATCATATATGGCTTAAAGTTTTTTATGATATTGAAATAACACAAAGATATAATCACAAATAAAATCAATAATAAAAAAATTTTTATTATAAAATCACCTAAGTTATACCAAAACTAATGGGAGTTCCAGAGAAAATCAAAGCCATACAAGACGAGATACATAAAACACAAATTAATAAAGCTACTGAATTTCACATTGGTCTTTTAAAGGCAAAGATTGCAAAATTAAAAAGAGAACTTGATGAAAACACTCACGGTAAAACCGTTTCAAGTGGTGGTGGAAATGTAGGTTTTGATGTTAGGAAAGCTGGTGATGCCACTGTTGTACTTATTGGTTTTCCTAGTGTTGGGAAATCCACGTTATTGAATTCTTTGACCAATGCAAAATCAAAGACAGGTGCTTACTCCTTTACTACTTTAACTGCAGTTCCAGGCATGTTAGAGTATAATGGTTCGCAAATTCAAATTCTAGATCTTCCAGGCATCATAGAAGGTGCTTCATCAGGCAAAGGACTAGGAAAAAGAGTTTTGTCGGTTGCAAGAAATGCAAATTTGATTTTAATGATTCTTGATGTTTTTCAAATTCATCATTTAGAAGTATTAAAAAAAGAACTATTTGAAATAGGAATTAAAGTAAATGAAAAACCTCCAGATGTCGTAGTAGAAAAAACAGCTACAGGAGGTATTTCAATAAATATACAAGCCCCTACACAGGTAAACGAAAATTTTATTAAAAATGTAATGAGGATAAATGGATATCATAATGGACGCATTACGATAAAAGAAAAAGGATTAACTATAGATCAACTCATAGACGTAGTATCTGGAAATCGTATTTACATTCCTTCATTAGTCGTGATAAACAAAATAGATCTAGTGGATCCCCAATATTTAAAAAGCGAAACTTCAAGGTTAAATTTCCCTTTTGTTGCGGTTTCTGCCGATACCAATACAAATATTGAAAATCTTAAAAAAGAGATTTACAATAAGCTTGATTTTATTAGAATATACATGAAACCAAAAGGAAAAGAGGCCGATTTTGTTGAACCATTGATTATGCCAAGAGGCAGCACAGTCCATAACATTTGTGGTAAAATACATAGAAACATGATAAGAGACTTTAAATTTGCTCAAGTATGGGGAAAAAGCGTTAAATTTGAAGGTCAAAAAGTTGGATTGGATCATAAAGTGCTAGATGAAGACGTCCTTACAATAGTAAGAAAGATAAATGCACTTTAAAAATTTAGTTTAGGGTTAAAAGCAGCTCAGTCAAATGCCTTTTCTTCATAATAATTTTTCTGTTATAACTCTGATTCTTCATCGCTGCATTTAATCTAAAGGCATTACTTACTTTTATGGACTATGTTAATTCTACCCTTAATCAAACACTATAATGGAATTGAACTTTATTGTATCATATATATACATATAAAACTTTTTTGAAAATGATTTTTTAGATACGGCAAAAAAAAATTTTTCCATTTTTAGAAAATTAGAACAATAATAAAAGACATCCAAGTTAACAAAATCTTTCTTTATTTAGTTATCAAAATAGTATCAAATTTTTTTATTGCCTATTTCATTGAATATTTAATTATTTTTTCATCTATAATACTATGTTATTATAATTAATGAATATATATTAATTTAATTATATTTCTTTAGGAAAAAAGTATCTTAATACGTTTTTGTATTTAAAAACTCTATTTTATTTAAAGATTTATAATTTTCAAATTCATTTAATATTGTGATAACGATTTGTTATTTGCAATTTTTTTAATATAGTCATCTAAGGCCATGTTAGCCAATTTATCTGCTTTATTATTTTTTTCACGCGGAATGCGCCGATATTGTATTTTATCAAAGTTTTTTTCTAAATTTGAAATTTCCCTTGAAATCATCTTTAGGTTTTGATTTCTTATTTTGTATTTGGCATTTCTTTGATTGACAAGCAGCTCGCTATCAGAAAATACCGTTAGTTCCTTATCCAAGGTATTGCAAATTTCTAATGCTCGTCTTAGAGCCTCATATTCTGCTTGGTTATTAGTTCTAACACCCAAAAATTCAGAATGCTCAAGCAGTATTTTTTCATTTTGTTTTATTATAATACCTATAGCAGATAAACCAGGATTACCTCTACTCGCACCATCAATATTCACGTCTATCAATAGAAAGCAAACATTATAAAATTATATATTTAATTTTTCATTCAATATTTTATTTTATATAAAGAATATATTATATAGTTGCAATAATACTGCAATTGTGCCAAAGAGAAAAGTAAAAGAAGCAACGCCTAGAAAAAAGATGAGCCTTAAGAATATAATTATTCTTCCAGCTGTCATATTAGTTGCAGTATTAGCTGGTTTGATTATCACGCACTTTTTTCCACCTCCTAATGTTTTGAGCGTATGTCTAAAAACAAAAGATGCTGATCCTTATAATGTGTATCCAAGAGTATTATTGTATATAGATAACAAACAATATTTGTTTCCTGATACATTAGGTAAAACGATAGAAAAAGGCAAAGAATGTTTACATGTTATTCGTGCTGACGATGTAGGTGATCAACTACATGTTCAATACATAAGACCAATACAACTATCAATGCCTGATTTAATGAAAATCTATTCAAATAATAGTAACTTAATTAATGTAGTTGATAATTCAACTGGAAAGTTATTAAACAAGACAATAAATTTATCAAATTATAATATAGTTTATTCATATTATTCTGCTCAAGGAAATTTTACAAAAATAAATAGTACAGGTCCAATGCCACCATTTTCAAATGCCTTTTTTGGAAGAATAGATCTTGTTTCAAAATAAAAATATTGATGTAGCAAATATTGAAAAGTAAATTTATAAGTATATACTAACTTTTTTTGTTTCTAGTTGAGTAATAAAAAAGCAGTTATAATTAGAGGAGATGGTACAGGTCCAGAATTAGTAAATTCAATGATACATGTTTTGGACTCTTGTAATTCCAATGTGGAATTAATAAAATGTGATGCAGGTTCAGAATGGTGGGAAAAAAATGGAGGAAATTCATATATTTCAAATGAAGTATGGGATCTGCTAAATTCATCTGATGCTTGTTTCAAAGGTCCTACAACTACAGTTCCAAATCCAAATGCTCCAAGAAGTGTTGCAGTAACAATAAGGCAAAAGTTTGAATTGTATGCTAATATAAGACCCATAAAAACATATAGCAATTCAAAACTACACCTAGATTTTATTTGTGTTAGAGAAGCAACAGAAGGTCTTTATTCTGGTATTGAGTTTAAAACAAGCGATGATTCTGCAATAGCTATAAGAAAAACAACTGGAAAAGGATGTAGACGAGTTGTAAAAAAAGCCTTTGAACTTACTCAACAAAAAGGATTTAAAAAGATTTTTGCAGTTACCAAAAGAAATATCCTAAAAGAAACTGATGGTATTTTTTGGAATGCCGTTGTAGAAACACAAAAGATGTTTCCTGAAATCCAAGTTGAAGAATATTATATTGACAATATGACTCAGCAACTTGTTAAGAATCCAGAGAGATTTAATAATAGCATATTACTTAGCACAAACTTATTTATGGACATCATCTCTGAATGTGCGTCAGGTCACGTCGGTTCAATAGGAACGGTATATTCTGGAAATTATGGCGATACTTATGCAATGTTTGAACCTGCCCATGGAAGCGCTCCAAAATATGCCGGCCAAGACAAAGTTAACCCTGTTGCCACCATTTTATCTGGAGCATGGATGGTTGAATACCTAGGAGAAAAACATATTTCTGATGCAATTTTTAAAGGAACTGAGCACATTATAAATGAAAATCAATATCTTACCTATGATTTAGGTGGAAAGGCATCTTTATCCAAAATGACTGATGAAATTGCTAAGAAGGCTGCATCTTTTCTAAAAAAATAATATATACAAAGCAAATCAGTTTATTTTGTTATTTCGCAAACCTCTAGGCACTCAAAAAAATATCTTTTTGTAGCCAAGGTTCTCATTTTCAAAAGATTGTTTTTTACAAATAGATCAAATTTATCGCTATTAGATAAAGAAGATTTTATAAACACAATTTTGCCACGATCATTCAAATGCGATTTGTATAGTTCCAATATTCGTAGAGTTGTTTCTAATCCTGTTATCCCTCCATATATTGCATAATCAGTGGAATTTTTTTCACTATCTAGTGGCAAGTATGGCGGATTACACACAATAATATCAAACATAACCCGTATAGGTTCACAAATATCACAACAAATTAAAAATTTGTTATCGAATTTATTGAGGAAATATTTACTATACTTGACAGATTCAAAATCTATATCCGTTCCAACTACAAAGCTATAATTTTCACACAAGATAGCAGTCAAATATCCGGATCCTGTTCCTATTTCTAAGGCATAGTTACCCTTATAATTGACAATAGAGTCTGCAAGTAAGAATGTATCATCTGATGGATTATATAACATTATTTTGTAATTATCAAAGTTATTTGAAATAAAAATATTTGTAATTATTTTGTTATCATTATTTTTCCTTTCATCGATGGATGAAATGAGCAATAATATGCATATTCACCGGGCTTATCACTAGCAATTGCAGTAACAAAATCCTGTTCGGTTGTCAGATATGCAGAATTTATTCCTAACTCATCTGAAATAAAATCATGTTTTACAAAATCTTTGTTTAATATTATCAATTTAGTTGGCTTATTTTCTTTTACAAATAAAGTAGGATTAGTTTCATTAAATGCATTGTTTTGAGCCACCAATAAAACAGAATCTTGAGATTTTTCTAATTTATTTTGATTTGGAGGATGCAAAAGATTGCCTATTCCCCATAAAGCCCCTACAGAGATAAAAGAAATTGCAATTATGGCTATAATATTATTAAGCAATAATAGAATATAGTTTATTTGAAATAAAAATCTTCAAACCTAAATACGATTTGATCATACAATATAGTTTAATTATTCATATATTTGTTTTTTATCAAGTCTTTTAAAAAACAAAGAGTTTTGCTTTCATTTATTTTATCATTTTTTAACTGTAGAGCATAATCTGGATTTTTACAAATATTAAGGATATATATGATATCTTCAAAGGTGTCAAGATCGATCATTAGGCTTGGAAAATTAAATATTTTTATAAATTTCTTCTTTTCACTTGCTGCTTTTATATGATTATAAAAACTGTTATTGTCATAGAAAGTATCTATAATAAAATTTGGTTTTCTAAGCAAGAGATTTGTACCATCATATCTATTTGACGGTACAATACAAATACAATTTTCAAATTTTCTTGAATAGTTTATTATTTTCTGTAAATCTTTAATAGAGAACAAAGGCAGATCGATAGGAAGAATAATCGATTCGGAATAATAATAATGAGTACTATTTTCAATGAATTTATTTGCTAATTCAATAGCATTATTTACACCATTACTGAAATCCTCATTAATAATTACTATATCATTGAATTTATCAGGTAATTGTAATGTTTCACTTGAAACCACAATAGTTTGAGAATTATTTAATTGATGCACTTTTTCCAAAGTATCTAAAATTAATAGTTGAGTTAGACATTTTCTTTCTTCAAAGCTTAAAAATGGGCTTAACCTGGTTTTGCTTTTTTCATATTTTTTTATTGGAATGATTATTGCTGTCTTCTTTGATATTTTCAAATAGAATATACACTCAAGAATTGATAAAATTTGAAATCAAATATTTTGCAAAAGCTTCTTCTTTTGCAGTATTATTCATTATTATGTCTGTAAAATAAAAATTAATATGTGAATAATCTTTGGTTATTTCTTTTTCAATTTCTTTTTTATCTTTTTTTGAAAAAACCATATTAGTTGTAAATTCAGAGTAAAAATCAATTAACCCTTTTATTGATGGATGTATTTTTTTTGCTGACATATAAATTTCACTAGGACCACTAATGATTTTATTTGAAACAAAAGGAGAAATAATAATTACTTTTTCTTTTAAAGGCTCTATTATTTTGCTCAAAGACTGTATATTAAGAATAGAACCAATACTTGTAATTGGATTGCCTGGTGCAAATATTATAGCTTTTGAATTATATAATACTTCACTGATAGACTCGGTTAATTGAGCATTTTCAATCCCACGATAAAAGATATCTGAAATTGGAATTGATGCCTTATATTTTATCCAAAATTCTTGTAAATGCATTTCCTTTTTATGTAGGGTAACAATATGTGTTTCATAATGATTATCTGAGGCAGGAATTATTCTAATTGGAATATTATATTTTTTTGTAAAATAATCTGTTATTTCAGATAGTTTTTTGCCCTCCTTTAACATCTTTGTTCTCAACACATGCATTGTTAAATCTTTATCACCTAAACCAAACCAAGTCTCTTCGTCTATGCTCTTCATATAATTTAAAAAATTAAAAGTATCCTTCTCTATACCCCAGCCTTTTTTCTTATCTAGCTTATTACTCAATCCATAGATTATTGTATCAATATCAGGGCATATATATAACCCATAAAACCAAAAATTATCTGCAACATTTGAAATAACGACCATGTCTTTATATTGTGAAAACAATCCTCTAACTAATTTAACAGAACCAGTCCCTCCAGCTAAAACGGTTATCATGAAGTTAAAAATATTGTTTTGCTGTTTTAATCTTTTATATCAATAATATCGTTGTATATATTAAACTACTATTTTTTATTGATCTAATTAATTTTGTTGTTCTAATTCGTTTACTAATGTTATAATTTTGATTTTTGTTTTTATTGTGGCTATGGCGTTGTTATAATTATTATCTAGATGGTGATGACAGTAGTTGTTCAGTTGTTCAGTTGTTGTTGCATTATAATATCACTTTTACAAACATTATAAGAAATACTAATTTAATATTGTTATAGGAATATTGTTAAAATAATTTTGAATTTACAATAAATAAATTATAAAACCTATAACAGATTAATCCAAAGTTATTAATCATAAAAGAAGTAAATATCCAATTTATTATAGAAAAATTTAAACTTTTATTATAATCATATCAAATTTAATGTAAATTGAAAGCAATATAATCATTATTTCAATAAGATTATAAGCAGGCTATGTCGAATTGAAATTCATTGAGATTAATAACCTCAGAATATATAGTAATTTTACTAACTGTAGTTATCTTTGGAGGTATTTTTGAACCTGTTTTTGCCCTACAAATGGAATCTTCTGTTTCACCATCACTTAATGAAGCAACAGCCAACTATGGAGGCGACAAAATTCTTACATTAAAATATCCTGAAAATAGCCCTATGGCTAAATTATTAAATGGTAAAAAGCAGGATATCACTTTTACAGCAAATTCCTCAGACCCAAATAGCGGTGTAGATAAAATTGTATCTACATTAAATAATGTATTATTAAAAGAAAAACAAAGCCAAGCTCAATTTAAAAATGCAACTTTATCTTATAAAGCTACACTCAATGGCGGTCCAGATCTTGCTACAATATCTTATCAAGTACAGCTAAAGCCAATTATTACAGGACTTGTGACATCATCCAATGGAACGGATAACACTTTGGTAGATCTAGATTGGAGAAGTTTTGCAATAAACGATCCCCTAAATGTAACCACTCCGCAATATGGAACAATAGATGTAAATCATCCAATAGGGGGGCTTGAAAAATTAGTGCCTGGTCTTGCATCAACACTTGCAAAAACACCATCCTTTTCAGGTATTTTGAATCAACCAATACTTGATTTTAGTGAATTTGGTGCTTCAATGACTAATTGGCACTTTTTATTTGATGCTACTGGATCTCAAGCTGGAGCATCAGGATTTGGATTTAGTGTAGGAAAAGGAGGTTCAAAAATAATTTCTATTTACTCTTTAGGTGAAAGTAGTTTTAGAGAAGGAACACACACTGCAAAAGAATCAGATGCATCTGGAAATGTCAACAATACAAATGTGGGCTTGCACAGTTTTACAGCACCTCCAAGTGGACAAATACAAATTGGAGGATTTTCAAAGATTCAAAAAATTGGCGATACTGAATATGCAGTAGTGTCTTCAGTTGCACCTCAGGGAATAGAAACATCATCAGGTAGTTTCCCTATTTTTGTGTTATTAGTATTTGGAGGTATGATGGCAGGAGTAGCTGTACTAGTTCTTGTAAAAGCAAGAAAATAGCAATAAAAGTCATTTTCTTTTCTTTTCTTTTTTCCATATTTTCAAAGGTAAAATACAAAACAGCTATAATCGCCATTATAATAATAATTAAATATAAAATACACTCGATTAATCTCGGATAATATATTCAAATATTCAATAAAAAAAATAATATAATCAACAACATCATCATCATCAACAAAAAATCTTCTTCCTTATTCTTTTAACTTTATTATTAGCAAAACAAATAGAAAAAAATATTAAACAAAAATATCTTTTAACATTTTTTTATTTAATAATGATTATAAGGATTTATTAATAAGATATATAAAATATTGAGCAATTAAATTAGATTTTGTTCATAGATTTTCGAGAGGTAATAAAAAAGATGAAACAAATAAAAAAAGTTTATTAAATATCTTTAAACAGATAAAAATGCAAAATAATAAAACAGAATTAAATAAATCTTTTGAAGATGATTCTCAAATTCGTGTATTAGCATTTATAGAAGTAAAAGAAGGAAAAAGACAAGAATTATTAGATATTTTAATTTCAATTATTGAACCTTCACGAAAAGAGGAAGGAAATATATCATATTTCCTAAATTATTCAATTGACAATCCAAATGAAATGGTGTTTGATGAAGTATGGTCAAATAAAGCCGCATTTGATAAACATTATCAGAGTTCCTACTCTCAAGAGAATAGAAATAAAATAAAGGATCTATTGAAAAATCCAATGACAATTAAACTATTCAAAGAAATATCAAATAGATATCAATAAAAAAGAAAAAACAGATTATAAAATAGAAAACTTTTTTTATTTAGAAATTTTTTATGGAAATGGAATTAAATCATTAACATATCCATGGTTATCATTTAATGCATTTATAATATGTGAATTTAAAGGTAAAGGTAAAGGTAAAGGTAAAGGTAAAGGTAAAGTGATATCCTTAGGTAAATCAATAGATAAGCTACTATCCATAGTAGCATAAACATTTGGATAATTACCAATAACAAACATAAAGAGTGTTATCGTCAATGACAAAAAGATTCTACGTGTAATTTTTTTACCCAT
>Ga0068856_100003256_pt1 | contig 16531 bp, 17 predicted proteins | sample KBSCornC62_FD_66595 | JGI IMG/M metagenome (GOLD analysis project Ga0068856, IMG submission 66595) | Corn rhizosphere microbial communities from Kellogg Biological Station, Michigan, USA - KBS Corn C6-2 | ecosystem: Host-associated > Plants > Roots > Rhizosphere > Soil ...
GGAAATTCACGTTTGGTTTACGAAGAGGCTTTGGGAGCTTTCGAAAGAGTTGCCGGTGTTTGAATATGAGGTGGCGTCTTTCGGGTGCTTCGATGAGGACATCTGGTTTGGTGATCAGCATAAGCCAACGGTTAACAAAGTTCTTGATCACTATAAGCGCATCGAGAGCGCGAGCTTCGAATATCCGATTATTTTGAGCCAAGACGGTTCGCTATTCGATGGCGCCCACCGAATTTGCCGCGCGTACATTGACGGACGCAAAACGATTCCGGCTGTAAAGTTCGCCGTCGATCCTGAGCCAGATCGTCGCTATCCAATCGAGTCGTAAACGCCTTCAAACCCCGTCGGCGGGGTTTTGTGATTTTGCGCCGCAGGTGCTCGTTGCGGGTTACGGTGTGGCGCATTCGCTGACGTGGGTGAGCCAGCGGCCGTAGTCGACGGCGTGGGATCTGTGGATCAAGCAGCCGATTGAGGCGCGTGAATTTCGGATTGAATCGGGGAGAAACGGCAGATCTGCGGTCGAGAGGGTGACCTGGTCGCGGATGAGTTTGGCTTGGGCGCAGGTCAGGCGGGTCTTTTCGTTTGCGGAGCGCGGGTTCTCAGATGCGAAGGCTTCGATCGAACAGCTGTAGACGACGTCGAGTTCTTTTCCGAGCAAAACGTGACCGACGAACTGGGAGCGATCGTTCGGGTGATCGAGCACGAACGGGCCCGAAAGAATGACGGCCGGGTCGTTGTGATCGGTCGTTTCCAAGTTATCGAAATTTAAAAAGTGCAGGAATTCATGGAAGATCACCGCGTGAAGAGATTCGTCGGCGGCCTTCGTGCCATCTAAAATTTGTCCGATGCGAATGCGGGCGACCGACAAGTCGTATCGCTTTCCGATGCGAATGAGGCCGAAGAGAGCCATCTGACCTTTTGTTGAAGTGTCAGCGGCAGCGATAGAGCCCTTTTTGAGAGTCGAAGCGCAGTCGAAGATCGCCCGGCGTGAAGAGTTACCGGCAAGACGGTTTTGCAAAAGAGCCGGATTCAAATCGTTGAGCCGATCAAACCCCACGCTCAACGAATCGTTAATAAGTGCGATTTCTTCGGGCGCGCAGCTTTTAAAAGAAACGTGCGACTGGATCCAAGGAGCGTAGTCGGCAGGAGCTGCGGTCGCCGAGAGTCCGCACAGCTGGAGCAAGAAAACGAGCGATCCTAAAATCGATTTCGCCTTGGATGAGTTCACCATGGCCAAGACAGATTGCAAGATCCAAGCGCTTTAGAATTCGTATATTGCAGTTTAGAACGCGTTAGCGAGTGAAATCGCAAAATCGGCAAACACTGTCTTAATTTGAGACAGGTCCCTGGGTTTGTTAGCAAAAGCGAACACTAAATTCGGGATCGGGCGGTCAAAACGAGCCCCGCGAAACCGATAAGTAAAGACATGCGCTCAATTTTAAAGACATCTCTGTTCAAGGTTTTGGTTGCGGGATTCGTTTGCGGCGGGACTGCGGCTTGTTCGCAGTTTGGTTTGAATTCGAATCTTTTTAGCGGGTCATCGGCTCCCTCCTCGTCTTCCGACACGGCAACGGCCGTGGAGAGTGACGGAGTTTCGGTTCTGACTTGGGCTCCGCCGACACTGACAAATCCGAAGACAATCGTTGTGACCGAAGCGTTAGCGGCTTCGGCGATTCAGCTTGATGATCTTCAAGATTACCGTTTGGTTTGTGATCCGTCGCAATCAGGTGCATTGACGTTGAAGCGCCTTGCGGTTCAGGGCGGGCACAATATCGTGATGATCGGCTGCTCGTTGAAGCGAGCGTTAAATACCGCGAACTCAGTTTATCCGCCGGTGAACGGAGTCTGCGCAAGCATCGCCAATCCCGTGAATACGGTTTCATTCCAAAAGCAAACAGGAACAGTTTACATTGAGGGATTGCTTGTCGATCTTCAAAACACCCTCACAAATCCAAATAACTATGGGGTCGACGCGATCGACGTTGGCGAAAGCAACGCGAGATTGGCTGCCGGAATTCTGAATGCAACGGGTGCCTCCGCAATCTTGCAACTTACGAACTCAACCGCGACAACGACCGTTACGATTTCGCTCGCGGGGCTGACGACGCCAGCGCAAATCGCAACCGCGATTGCTAATCAAGTCACGACAGCGGCTCCTCTCGGCGTCACGGCGACCGCATCAAACGAAACGATCACGTTCTCGGCCGCAATGCCTGAAGGCAACCGAACGCGCATTCAGTTTCAAGGCGTGAATGTGCAATTGAGTCGTGCCGACGGAAGTTTAAGAGGCGCCGACTATGTCCTTCAAAATGTTCGCACGCAAAACACGTGGAGCACTTATTGCGGACACCACGCCGATGGAATTCAAAACCAAGGCGATCTGGACAAACTGTACATCGATCATTTTACCGCATTGGGCGGTTATCAAGGCATTCAACTTCAGCCTGCCTATAACGTCTTCGACATGAAGCTCTACAATTTAAACACGCGCTACATGGATCCCGATTACACGCATTTGAACGCGTACGGCGACGTCGCAGGCTCTGCCGGATTTTCTTATTGGCTCGGAACGGGCGACAATCCGGGTCCGTTCTGTACGGGTTGCGAACATTCTTACGAATTAAAGAACAATTACGCGGAAGAAAGAACCGGAATGGGCGCCTGGGCTCTTTCAAGCGTCGCGCCGAATTCACGCGCAGCGTACGGCAACGAAATTTATAACGGAAATCCTGATCAAGTTTATTTCCCTCATTCATCTGAAGGAATGTCGATCACGGGATTTGTCTCGAGGGGAATTCCCGCCGCCGGGGATTTCGTTCAGCCTTCGCGCATCGTCGATAGCGCGGGGCATGTCATTTACAAGCAGGCGACGACGTACCTGAAACCTTCGCCTTAATGAACGTCGGTACTGTTTGTGTCGGGATTGAAATCTGAATCCGGCATGAATTCGAAGACGTCTCCGCTTGCGCTGGCAAGACCGTATTTGAAACTGAAGTGACCTGCTGAGAGACCGCAGAACTTAATCGGCGTTAGAGACATTTCGCCTGAAGAATCGGTCTTCACGGTCGAGGTGAAATAAGGCGATTGCTGGTTCACCGACGTTGCCTCTCCCGAACCGTAATAGAAGCGAACGGTCGCGAGCTTTCCTTTCGGAAAGTCTCTCGCCAAAGTCGCGTACGTCAAATGAACGCAACCTGTTTGCGCGGGTTCGATGACGAATTGAAAGTTGCCCGTGGAGGCAGGGGGCGTGGCCGCTTGAGCCGAAACCGCGACGAGAATCGATAGTATTAGATTCATGTCACTATGAGAGCGTTAAACATCACTTTCCGTCAATATCGGCGGAGTGCGAATATTCATTCCAGTCATCGGGGCTCATGAAATCGAGGCTTTTTCCCGTGCTGTCGTAGAGTCCGTACTTGAAAAAATAGTGACCTTCGCTGAATCCGCAAAATTCGTTTACCGCAAGAGCGTAATTCTCGTAGTTGCCAGGCACGAAAGTTGTTTCCTGGAAGTCTGAATCCTCTGTCACGTCGTCAGGCGACTTCGTGGAGAAGTAAAAGCGAACGGTTGCGACCGTTCCGCCGTTGACCTCTGGAAAATCAGAAGGCGTGGTGACGGAGTCGACGCTCACGCAGCCCGGATCTTTCGAGTGCGACACGGAGAATTCGAAATTTCCGTAAGCGTGGGCGGAGACCGAAAACGCGAATAGACAGAGCGATATGAGAAGACGCATGCCTTATTGCAAGCTTGCGGGCGGGTTCCGTCAACGAGCCTTAAGTCGGGCGTGAGTGAACTTTGATCTGAACGGTGAAGACGACTTTTTGATCGCGAGTGCGAAGGCCATGGTAATAACCGTCATCTGAAGATTGAACTTCGATGGCGTCGCCGAGTTTGGTTTCGCTTAAGAAATTCACCGAGTATTCATCGAGCACATATTGTCCATGTGCTGAAATCGGAATCGCGTCGAGAACCCACTGCGAGTAGCGCGTGTTATTGACGTGTTGATTGCCGTCGATATCGCTGTTTCGAACTTCGAATCGCGCCAGCGTGGTGAGCGTCTCGGCGCGCACCGGGATCTTCTCGGCATCAAACGAGCAGCGGCCCGTTCCCGCATCGAAATCGGTGAGCGGTTCGCGAATGGGTTTGTGAGTCTCCGCACTCAAGCGAAGCCACGAGGTTGTCGCTTCACCAATTAAAACGCCGGCTTCATCGAAAATGGAAAAATCGCGAACGGCGAATGCGCCTTCCGCCGGACGAACCCATGTTTCAACGCGAATGCGGTCGTTCCACTTCGGCCATTCGTTCATCACAAGCTTTTGGCGCGTGAGAACCCAAATCGCGCGGCGATCGGAAGTCGCGCGAACACCGTGACCCAAGACATGAGCGTGGGCGAGAGAGGCGTCTTGAAGGATGTTGAGGAGACCGTAGAGAGAGAGCCTTCCTTGCCGGGAGACAAGGAAGGAATAAACGTCATAGGTTTGTGACCAAAGACGAGACGAAGCGATTACTGATGATCTTTCAGAAGATTAACGATTGCGTCTTTCGGTTGGTTACCGACAAGACGACCGACTTCTTTGCCGCCTTTGAAGAGAACGAGCGTTGGGATACCGCGAACGCCGTACTTTGAAGCTGTATCGGGGTTGGCGTCGACGTCGACTTTTACGATCTTCGCCTTGCCTGACATTTCGCCCGCGATTTCTTCGAGCTTTGGAGCGAGGGCTTTACATGGACCGCACCATTCCGCCCAGAAATCGACGAGTACAGGCTCTGCGCCTTTGAGAACGTCGTTGTCGAATGAAGAATCAGACGCGTTATTGATATTTGCAGCCATGTGAGACTCCTTGGAATTGCTAATTCAAATCTGTACCCACTCAAGCGTGATGGCAAGATGAACGTCTCCGGGTGAGACGTTTTTTGAAACATAATCTGCCTAAAACCGAGGCCGCAGGGCGCAATAATAGACGCTCTCGATCATATTCATAGAGCCGCTTTATTTCACGACCGGTTTTACGAGTTTGCGAGCGCGTTGAGGGCTTCGCCGGTCACGCGGTGAACGGTCCATTCTTCCATCGGTTTTGCTCCGAGCTCTTCGTAGAATTTGCGAGCTCGTGTATTCCAATCGAGAACCGACCATTCGAGTCGGCCACAGCCGCGCGCGACCGCGATCTTTGCAAGCTCAACGAGCATTTTCTTGCCGAGGCCTTGCGAGCGAATTTCCGGTTTGATGAAGAGATCTTCGAGGTAAATTCCGGGCCTTGCGAGGAACGTGGAGTAGTTTGTGAAAAAGAGTGCGAACCCTGCACCTTTTCCGTCTTGCTCACAAATTAAAACTTCGGCGGAAGGCTTTGCGCCGAAAAGTGTCGCGCGCAGTTTCTCTTCTGTGGCGACGACTTCGTGCGAGAGCTTTTCAAACTCAGCCAAAGCTTTGATGAGTTCGAGAATGAGCGGGACGTCGTTTGCGTTGGCTGGCCTGATCGTTGTCGCTGCGGATGAAGTCATGGACCAAAGTTGTGGTCAGGATACGGCCAGGTCAAGAGCCAAAATCGCACACGCTTTGAGCTCGACTCACAGCTAGGTCTTGCGTAGGTGCATGGACCCTCGACATGAGCCGCCGTAAACTTTGAGTCTGAACATTCAAGTGCCGAACATTCGCCGAATTTTAAGGGAGAACAACACCTTGGCTCGTCTTGATCGTGGCCTCCTGCTCGCCATTTTAGCTCTCATCGGAATCGGTCTCGTCCAAGTCTATTCGTCGAGTTTCATCTTCGCGATCGAATCGCGCGGCGACGGACTTTTCTTTTTCAAACGCCAACTCTTTTTCGGCGTCGTGACGATCGGCGTGTTGTTGTTTATGGCGATGATTCCGTTTCGCTTTATCGAGAAGTACGGATGGCTGATGTGGATTGCGGCCGCGTGCGGAGTTGCGCTCACGATGGTTCCGCATCTCGGTATTCGCGCGGGCGGCGCGGCTCGTTGGTTGAATCTCCCGGGCGGATTGGTATTCGAGCCTTCAGAACTTTTGAAAATTTCTTTGTCGCTTCTTCTCGCGACTTATTTTTCGCGTCCGTTTGAGTTGGGTCGTTACGAGTGGCCGGTGAAAGCGTTGCTTCTTGGATTGCCGCTCATGCTCGTGTTGAAGCAACCTGACTTTGGTTCGTTTGCGATTTGCTCTGCGGTTTTCATCTGTGTTCTGTTTGCGTTTGGTCTTCCTTGGCGCGTTTTAATCGCGGCTTTTTCAGTGGCGTTGCCGGCCTTCTACTTCTTGGTGATGAACGTCGCTTACCGGCGCGCACGCGTTCTTGCGTTTTTGGATCCATGGGCGGAAGCCGACAAAAAAGGCTTCCAAGTTATTCAATCGATGCTTTCGTTTCAATCGGGTGGGCTTACGGGCGCGGGCCTCGGGCAGGGGCAGGGAAAGTTGTTCTTCTTGCCGGAGGCGCACACTGATTTCACGATGGCCGTCCTCGGTGAAGAGATGGGCTTTATCGGTTTCTTGATCGTCGTGTCGCTTTATGGATACGTCGTTTTCCGCGGACTTCAAATTGCGGTTCGCTGTGAAGATCGCTTCTCAAAAGTTTTAGCGCTCGGGCTTTCGCTCACGTTCGCGTTTAGCGTCTTTATCAACATGGGCGTCGTGATGGGTCTCCTTCCGACGAAAGGTCTCACGCTTCCGTTTCTTTCGTACGGCGGATCGTCGCTGATGATGATGGGCTTCTTGTTTGGTCTGATGTTGAACATAGAGCGCACTGAGCGCGGCGCGATTCCTGTGGGCCGCCGTGCTGAGCGTTTGATGCGCACGGCGATTCAACGTCGTGGCGGCACGCGCGCCACTTCTCGCTCCACATCTCGTGGTGGACGCCGTGATTAAGGGCAACATCATTATCGCGGGCGGAGGAACGGGTGGACATATCTATCCGGGCGTCGCTATCGCTCGCGCGGTAGAGAAAATGTATCCCGAAGTGAAAGTCCACTTCGTCGGCGCAACCGGTGGACTTGAAGAGAAGATCGTTCCTCGCGAAGGTTTTCCACTTCGCGTGATTCCCGTCGGTAAACTTCACCACTCGGTTGGTTTGTGGACGCGCGTGAAGACGGTGCTAACTCTTCCTTTGGCGTTTTTAGCGGCGATGCGGATTCTTCGCGAGCTGAAGCCAATCGCGGTTTTAGGCGTCGGCGGCTTTGCCTCGGGGCCAATCCTTTTTGTGGCGTCGCTTCTCCGCTACCGCACTTTAATTTGGGAACCCAATGCTTACCCAGGCCTTGCGAATCGTTTGCTCGCGCGCCGCGTGGATGAGTCGCTTCTAGTTTTCGAGGAAGCCGCAAAGCATCTTCACTCGCGTCGTTCGATGATGAGTGGATTGCCGGTTCGCTCGACGATGATTCCGGCTCCGCGTGCGACGTCGGCTCCGCTCCGAATTCTCGTTTTCGGTGGTTCGCAAGGCGCACGCTTCATCAATAAGCTGATGCCGATGGCGTTGCGCGACGGCGACGGCTGGATGAGTGGAATCGAGCTCGTGCATCAAACCGGCCCGCACGATTACGCGGCGACGGTCGAGGCTTACAAGGGTTCATCTTTCAGCGTGCACGAATACCTGCACGATATGGATAAACGCTACGCGTGGGCGGATCTCGTTGTTTGCCGCTCGGGCGCATCGACCGTGGCCGAGATTTGTGCTTGCCGGAAGGCGGCGATTTTCATCCCGCTCCCGACTGCCGCGGACGATCATCAGCGCAAAAACGCCGAGGTTTTGGCGAAGGCCGATGCGGCGATGATGTGCTTGCAAAGCGAGTTGACGCCCGAGGGTTTCAGGGAGATTCTCAGGCGCTTTCGCGACGACCGGTCTTTGATCGCTAGGTTCGAAGAGAACGTCGTGAAGTTTCAATATCCAAACGCCGCCGAAAAAATCGCCGAGCGTTTGGTAGCGGGCGCAACATGAGACTGGCTCAAGCAAAAGTTCACTTCATTGGGATTGGCGGCATCGGCATGTGCGGCCTCGCCGAACTTTTGCGAAACATGGGCGGGCAAGTGAGCGGCTCGGATCTCGCCGAGAATGCGAACACCGCTCGCTTAAAGGCGATGGGCGTTTCGGTGAAGATCGGTCACGCGGCCGAGAATGTCGCCGACGCCGAAGTCGTCGTCTATTCGAGTGCGGTGAAGCCCGACAATCCAGAGTTCCGTGAAGCGCGCCGTTTGAAAATTCCGTTGATCCCTCGCGCTGAAGCCTTAGCCGAGATGATGCGGCTAAAGCGTGGAATCGCAATCGGCGGATCGCACGGAAAGACCACGACGACTTCGCTGACGGCTTCGATTTTCATGCAAGCCCGCTTGCAACCGACGATCGTCGTCGGTGGTCGTCTTGATTTGATTAAGTCGACAGCGCTTTTGGGCCAAGGTGAATGGCTGATCGCGGAAGCTGACGAATCTGACGGTTCGTTCTCACGCCTTTCGCCCGAGATCGTCGTTGTTACAAACATCGACAACGATCACCTCGATTATTACGGTACCGTTGCGCAGTTGAAGAAAGCGTTCTTCGACTTCGCAATGCGCACTCCATTTTATGGTCTTGCGATTGTGTGTGGGGATGATCCCGCGACACGCGAGACCTTTGCGGATTTCAGTAAGCGCGTTTTGTTCTACGGCTTCGGCGCGGACAACGATTTACGTCTTGAAGGTTCAAAGGGCGAATACGACGTTTATCGCGGAACAGAGTTGTTAGGGCACTTCACGCTCGGAATTCCGGGTCGACACAATGCTTTGAACGCTTGTGCGGCTTTGGCAGCGGGCCTTGAAGCGGGAATTCCGTTTTCGGTTTGTGCGGAAGGGCTCGAGCAGTTCCGCGGTGTCGATCGCCGTTTTCAACTCAAAGGCTCGGCAGGCTCCGTCGATATCTACGACGACTACGGCCACCATCCTACAGAAGTGGCAGCGGTCCTCTCGGCGTTCAAAGAAAAGTATCCCTCGCGCCGTCTCGTGACGGTCTTTCAGCCGCATCGTTACTCGCGCACGCATCTTGTCTGGGATCAGTTCGTCTCTTGCTTCGGTGCGACCGATAAGTTGTTCGTTTGCGACATCTACGCGGCCGGCGAGCAGCCGTTAAAGAACGTGAGTGGCGAGCGTTTGGCTTCAGAAGTTTTAGCGTCGGGCCCTTCGGCTCCCGCTTCAGTTGAGCACTTATCGTCATCGATCGACCGCGTGAATCGCGTTGTTTCAGAACTCCGAAATGGCGATATTCTTGTGACGTTGGGCGCAGGCGATGTCTGGAAGCTCGGGATGTCGGTTCTCGAAGCGATGGGTGGTAAGCCCGTCGCGAAGGGCTGATCGTCTATGCAGACGCCGACGATCGAGATCGAAGAAAACGTTTCATTAAAATCGATGACGTCATGGCTCGTGGGCGGCGTTGCGGATTTTCTCGCGCGGCCCCGGAGCGTTGACGACCTTCGCGATGCCGTCGAGTGGGCGCGCACGCGGAGTTTGCCGATCACGATTTTAAGTGGCGGCTCGAATGTTTTGGTGAGCGATCGCGGGATTCGCGGCCTTACGATTTCGCTTCGTAAGTTTTCTTCTGCCGTCGTAACGGTTCGTGATGCGGGCCTGGACGGCTCAGAGGGTGCAGGCGCTGGCGCGGTTGTTGAGCGTCTCGTGATCGAGTGTCTTGCCGGCACTTCGAAATCCGAGCTCCTCAAAATATTTTTGAAGCATCGGTTGGAGCCAGCGCTCTTTCTCGCGGGCCTCCCTGGAGATGTCGGCGGCGGCGTTGTGATGAATGCCGGTGTCAGCGAGCAAATGAAGCCTCGCGAGTTCGTCGAATTCACTGATTGGTTCGAAGTTTTGAAACCCGATGGTTCGATCCAACGATTTGAGCGCGACGATGTCGAGTGGGCCTATCGCCACTGCAACGGTTGGCAACCGGGAATCATCACTCGTGTGGGGCTTTCATGGCCGCTCGTTCCTTCGGCTGATGTTCTTGACCGGGTGAAGGCGGCAAATCGCATTCGCCTGACGAAACAGCCTCTGGATATGCCGAGCTGTGGTTCGGTTTTCAAAAATCCGCCGGGCACGTCCAGCGGGCGCGAGATTGAAGCCGCGGGTCTCAAGGGCTTTACGATCGGCGGAGCGCAAGTTTCGATGAAGCACGCAAACTTCATCGTGAATACCGGCGATGCAACCGCTCGCGACATCGATTCAGTCATTAAACACGTTCAGAAAACCGTTCGTGAATCTGCGGGCATCGAGCTTCGCACCGAAGTGGTTTACCTCGGCGAGTGGTAAGCTTTCAGGCTCGAAAGCGGCCGCCGCGAACGAAAAACTGCCAACCACTTCAGCACGATTCGCTTTCGCGGAGATGGAGCGCGCCCAAAGTCTAGGCAGAATTGTCATTAGGCCCTGCGGCCAGACATAATAAGCTCTAGTGAAACATCTCAAGACGCTCTTCATTTTCAGTGCAGCATTGGTGTTCGGTACGGCGGCCATTCTCTCGGGCCTTCATCAATCAGGATTGTTTATCGTACAAACGATTCCTGTTGATGTTCTCGGCGAGCAGCCAAGTGCGCAAGCGAGCGCGCAGCCGGGTCCGCGCGGTCTCCGAACACGAACGCAAGAAGCGTTAAAGCCATTCGCGCAAAAGAAAATCTGGGATGTTCATCTCTCGCAGATCAAAGCGGCCATCATGAAAGACGAGTGGGTTAAAGACGTGCTCATCTCGAGAATGCTTCCGAACACGATACAAGTGAGGATCGTTCCGAAGGCCACGGCCGTGGTTCTCGTCGGCCCGAAGGGCGAACTCTGGCCGCTCACGGAAGACGGAACAAAGCTCGCAACGCTTCCCGCAGACGCGCTGCCTGATAGTCCGCTTCTCAGAGGCGATGTTTTTTTGAAAGACGTCGCTAAACGAAAAGAAGCGATTCAGTTTGCGCTGAATCTTCCGTCAACAGGGCCCATCAATCAGAAAAACGTGAGCGAAATCTTCTGGAACAAAGAAGACGGCTATTCGGTGATGCTGATGCAGCCTAAGGTCGAGGTCAAATTAGGTCCTGATTTACTCGACACAAAAGTCCTCAGAGCCGGTCAGGTCCTGAACTACATGAATGCCCACCAACTCACCGGGAAGATGATTGATGCATCTTTCTCAAAGAAAGTTCTTGTCAGACTGCGTAAGGGTCCGTAGCCTTTAGTCAAGCCGAAGTCCAAACGCTCGTTGTTACATACGATTTGGCGTTTAAGACTTTGCTAGTTTCTCAAACTCGACGGCGACTTTTTAGGTCACGTCGAGGCCATGGATGGACGAGAGACGGAGCGGCGTTTTACGACAGTTGATTTAATCTTGGGCAAACTCGAAAGCCTAGTTAGACAAAAACTGTTTTTAGAAAACGTCACTCACTCGGACCGTACAGAGGTTAAGGATGACGAAAGTCTTAGGCCAGAACACACAGAAGACAAATCTCAAGAGCGGGCGTCGCGCATTGATCGCCGGCCTCGATATCGGATCGACAAAAGTTTCGGTCGTTATCGGCACTCCAACCTTGGTCACTCACGCAAACGGCAATGAAGAAGTGATGCTCGATATCGTCGGACTCGGTCAGGCACCGAACACCGGCATCCGCCAAGGCGTTGTCGTCAACGTTGAAGCGACGATCGAAGCGATCACGAAAGCACGTGAAGAAGCCGAGCTGATGAGCGGCTACAAAATCGACGACGTTTACGTCGCGGTCGGTGGCTCGCATGTGAAGTCCTTCGATTCGCGCGGCATGATCGCGATCCGCAACAAAGAAGTGAAGCAAGACGATATCGATCGCGTGATCGAAGCGGCAAAAGCCGTTGCGGTACCCGCTGACCGTGAAGTCCTTCACGTGTTGCCAAGAGAATTTAAAATCGATGAGCAAGCTGGAATTTTCGATCCGATCGGGATGTCGGGTGTTCGCCTCGAAGCGAACGTCCACATCGTGACCGCGGGACAAACAGCGTTGCAAAACATTTTGAAGTGCGCGGAGAAAGCGGGCCTTCGTGTGAAGGGCCTCGTTCTCCAGCAACTCGCGAGCGCGCTCGCGATCCTCTCTGATGATGAAAAGAAATTAGGGGCGGCCGTCGTCGATATGGGCGGAGGAACTTGCGACATCGTCGTTTACGCTGCGGGCTCCGTGGCGTTCACCGCGACAGTTCCCGTCGGCGGTCAGCATTTTACCCAAGACATCGCGATGGGCCTTCGCACTCCGCAGACTTCTGCGGAAACCGTTAAGAAAAAATACGGTTGCGCGATTGCCGATCTCGTCGATGCAAACGAAACGATCGAAGTCGAAGGCGTGGGCGGTCGTAAACCGCGCGCGTTGTTGCGACACGATCTTTGCGAAGTGATCGAGCCGCGCGCTGAAGAGACGATGGCTCTGATCTGGCAAGAAATCCGCAAGTCGGGTCTCTCGAATCAAATCGGTTCGGGCCTCGTCTTGACGGGTGGCGCTTGCCAAATGGAAGGCTTGCTCGAAATGGGCGAGTTCATCTCGGATATTCCGGTTCGTCGCGGGACGCCGGTTCATATCGGAGGATTAACGGATATCGTTCGCGGACCTGAATGTTCGACCGCCGTAGGCCTGATGGTTTACGGGCTCGATCAAATGTCCGCGGCTGAACAACATCGCATGGCGAACGCGGCATCAAACGCGGGCGCAAGCGAGATTGCGCCGATGGCCGACGTGGTGTCGGGATGGGCGCAAAAGGTAAAAGACTTTTTCGGCGGCGCACTCGAATAGACCGCCCACGTTGCGCAAGCGGCGTGAACACAATAATTGTGCGGTCTTGGACGACCGCGGAACGACAGCCTTGGGAGGGCAGGACATGTTCGAATTAGAAGAGAACATCAACATCGGCGCGAATATTAAAGTCGTCGGTGTCGGCGGTGGCGGTAACAACGCGGTCACCACGATGATCGAAGGCGGCTTGGGCGGTGTTGAATTCATCGTTGCGAACACGGACCGTCAAGCTCTCAACGCGCACAAAGCTCTCACAAAAATCGCTCTCGGCTCGGAACTCACAAAAGGTCTCGGCGCTGGCGCAAACCCAGAAATCGGTAAGCGCGCAGCGATCGAATCGTACAACGACATCGTTGAATCCCTCGAAGGCGCGGACATGGTTTTCGTCACGGCCGGCATGGGTGGCGGAACGGGTACAGGCGGCGCTCCGATCGTCGCAAAAATCGCACGCGAACTCGGCGCGCTCACGATCGGTGTCGTGACGCGTCCGTTCATGTTCGAAGGTAAAAAGCGTATGCGCCATGCAGATGGCGGCATTCAAGAGCTTAAGGAAAACGTTGATACTCTCATCGTGATCCCGAACCAAAAACTCCTCACGATTGCCAACGACCGCACTCCGCTCGTTGAGACTTTCAAAAAAGCAGACGACGTTTTGATGCAAGCGGTGAAGGGGATCTCGGATCTCATCAACATCCGCGGTCTCATCAACCTCGACTTCGCCGATATCCGTACCGTTATGTCGGCTAAAGGCATGGCGATCATGGGAACAGGCCGCGCTAAAGGTGAAAACCGCGCAGTCGAAGCAGCGACAGCTGCGATCTCGTCGCCACTCCTCGAGAACATCTCGATCGACGGCGCAACGGGCATCATCATCAACGTCACGGGCGGTCCAGACCTTTCGTTGTACGAAGTCAACGAAGCTTCGACTCTCATCACGGAAGCGGCTCACGAAGACGCGGAAATCATCTTCGGTGCGGTTATCGACGAAGAGATGGGCGACGAAGTTCGCGTTACAGTTATCGCGACTGGTTTCGGTCTCGATCCTGCGACTCAACAAGCGACGCAAAATCAGCAGACGATGGCAGCTCTCGCGCAGCAAATGCGCTCGACGCAAGCTATGAACGCAATGCCTTCGTTCCAGCAAGGTCACGTTCAAGGTCAAGCGCACGCTGACTTCGGTGGCGCGCAGTTCGCACCGCCGCCTCCGCCGCCGCAATTCGCGCAGCCTCAGTACTCGCAACAGCCTGCAAGCTTCGCGCAGCCTTCGGCGCCATACATTCCGCCGGTTCCGCAAGCTCCGCACTTCACGCAAATGCAACAGCCGATGAACCAACAATTCGCGGCCGAGCCGACGCCAGAAGTTTTGCATCAACCAATGGCGCAACCGATGAATCAACAATCGGCGATGGACCCACAATTCGCGGGCCAACCGTCTCCGTACGACATGAACATCAACGGTAGCGTTCAAGCTGACGTGCAAAACACTGAGAAGCCACTTCCTCGCGATGTGCTCCTCGCAAAAGCGCGCCAGTACCGTGAGAGCCAGAACCTGCAGCAGAATCGTCCGCAGCCTGAGCAACTCTCGATGAACGTTCAAGAGGGTCAAAACTCTCTCGAGATGGCTCGCCGTCTCGCGAACGAAATCGTGAAGTCGCCGTTCGACACGAAGAACCTCGATGTTCCGGCGTTCCTTCGCCGCAAGCAGCAAGCAGGGCAAGTTCGTGACGAAGACGAGAACTCTCTCACTTAAGACTTAAACCAAAAGCGAAACGAAAAGGGCACCGATGAGGTGCCCTTTTTATTTTGATTCGCAATTTTAGAGAAGCTTATTAAGCGCCGCTGTTAGGGCAATCGAAAACGTAATCATCGCGCCGACGATGCCGCAGATTTTAATAACGAGATGTTGCTCGAGTTCTTTCAAGTCGCGTTTAGTGGCGGCCTCAAGCTCTTTGAGATCTCGTTTAGTGGCGGCTTCAAGCTCTTTGAGATCGCGTTTGGTGCCGGCCTCAAGTTCTTTGAGATCGCGTTTGGTGGCGATTTCGTTTTCGACAACGTCACTCAAAATTTGAACGTGCGCTTCCGCTTGAGCGCGCGGCACTCCGGCCGCTTCAAGTTGCTTGGCTATAGATAGAGAGTTGAACATCTTCACTCCTTCATCTTAGCCCCACTGCATGACGAAGACCAGGGCCTGCATTGTCTCAATTTGAGAGAAGCCCTTTTATTGTCCGAGGGCCGGATAAATTCAACCGCCTTGGTAAGCAATTGAACGAACGAGCGTTCGTGATATTGTCTCTCCATGCCTCCGAGTAAAGCCGTCTTCGTCTCTGACCTGCATCTGGTCGGACCTGAGGATTCAAAAACCCGTCTCTTCACGAGCTTTTTGCGCAAGCTTCCGCAAGAAAATGTCACGCACCTCTTTTTGGTGGGCGACATCTTCGATCTCTGGGTGGGTTCTCACGATTATTTCGCCGATCGCTTTCGCGATGTTGTAGCGGCTATTCAGGATCTTGTTCGCGCCGGCATCGAAGTTCATTACTTCGAAGGAAACCATGATCTCCACCTTGAAAAATTTTGGGCGGAGAAAATCGGCGCTCATGTTCACGCAGACGATGCGACTTTCGAACTTGCGGGCCGCACTGTGCGCGTCGAGCATGGCGATCTGATTAACCCTGACGACAAAGGGTATCTCTTCTTACGCGGATTTTTGCGCTCAAACGTCATGACGTTTCTTGCCCACAATCTGCCGGAGAAGCTTGTGCACTTGATCGGCGAGCGCGCTTCGAGTGCGTCTCGCGATTACACTTCGAACGCGAAGGCGAAACCCGTTGACGAGATCCGCCAACTCATTCGCCAGCATGCTGAAGCGCAGTCGCACTTAAATGACTTTGACCTCATCGTGACCGGGCACGTTCATGTCACTGACGATTTCACCTTCGATGTGGGTGGAAGGCCGGTTCGATCGATCAACTTAGGCTCGTGGTTCGAAACTCCACGCGCGCTTGTTCTTGACTCGCGCGGTCTGCGTTTTGAGGACGTCTGAAGAAGTCTGAAAATTTCTAGTGAATTGCGGACGGGCGGCGCTGAATCACGAACTGGTTGGCTTGGTCGTAAACCACGTGAAAGCCTTTCCCGCCTTCTTCCGTCGTCACGAACTCATATGCGTAAGCGAGTGAACGGCCATTCGGGTAAAGAACGGTACGGTTGCTAGAGTTGGTTTGAAGAGCGATTCCGCTTCCGCCTTGTTGCGCTAAGTAAGTTTCGAATGCTTGTTGAAGCGGAACTGACTTTGATGACGGATCGATTTCACCGGGCGACAGGTCGCTCTGGACCCGCGTAAGAACTCCGTTTTCAAAGAACAAACTTAAACTCGCGCCGTAAACTGGTGTTCCGTCGACAACTTCGTTGTAGATCAACCGCGTGCGGTCGGTGACTTCTTCGCGGTCAAACTTCACGCGCTCGGGCTCAACTCCGAAAAGACCTTTCGCATAGAACTTCACGAACGCGTCGCCGGCCTCACGGGGAGGCGCAGAGTCTGTCGAGAGCTGACCGTTCCTGAGCGTGCGAATTCGTTGCGTGAAGTCGTCACGTTTCAAATCCCAAGCTTTCTTCGAGCGCGATTGGAGATAACCGATTGCGGCGCTTTCGGTTTCAGGTCCATCGTTTGTGGGTTTGCGGCCATCGGCCGATTTTACGGGAGCGTTTTTTACTTTTGTCGCTGTCGCCGCGGTCTCCGGTTCGTTCGATGCGGGTGCGGGAGATTGCGACATCATCGCGCGCTTTTGCGCCGACGAAG
>Ga0068856_100003267_pt1 | contig 16487 bp, 12 predicted proteins | sample KBSCornC62_FD_66595 | JGI IMG/M metagenome (GOLD analysis project Ga0068856, IMG submission 66595) | Corn rhizosphere microbial communities from Kellogg Biological Station, Michigan, USA - KBS Corn C6-2 | ecosystem: Host-associated > Plants > Roots > Rhizosphere > Soil ...
CACTCCGGAGGTCCAACTCGCTCGCGGCCGCTTCCGCGCGCGCCGCATCGCCTAGTTGAGCAAACCCTCACGACACCCGAAGACCGATTCTACACACACTTCTGCACTTGACCCATCGACGATCGTCGCCCAGCAGAATGCATTTCCGTACGACCGAGTGGCGGACACGCTTCTTCTACCGGTTGTGCTCACGCCATAGCAGCTCGTTTCGTCAACGACGCACATTTTCCCGGCGCCAGGAATGTGCGTTGTTGATGAAGCGATCCACGCACGCGTGGCAATCGGGCCTCGTGGGCGCCATGCCGCGCTAACGCCGCGACGCCGTCCGCATCTCAACCCGCATGCTCTGCGCTCCCACGTACAGCATCCGCGAAATCGGGCTACGCGTATCCTCGAGCACGTTCAGCGTCGCGGTGCGCTCGAGCTCATTGGCGACCTGGTCGGGCGTCGCATCGGGATGCGTCTCGAGGTACAGCGCCGCCGCGCCGCTCACGTAGCCAGCCGACATCGACGTTCCATTCCACAACTGCGTAATCGGCTGCAGGTCGCGATCGACGCTCGGCAGCAGCACGGAGTCGCCAGGCGCGTACAGATCCACGCAGTGGCCGTACGCCGTCCCCGGTGAGCGGCGGTCGATGAGATGCATCGTGCTGTCCGGTCCCGGAACACTCGCCACGGCCGACGCGCCGACGACGATCGCGCCCGGCGAGTTGCCGGGTGAAACGTGACACGCATCGACCTCGAGATTGCCCGCCGAGACGATCACCGGAATGCCGTTCGCGCGCAGCTCGGCGACGGCGGTGTCCAGCTCCGCGATCCGGCCAGAGGTGTCGGCGATGAACGACCAGTTCGCGATCGCCGGTCCAGGATGCGCCTTGTGATCTTCGATGACCCACTTGGCCCCGTCGACGATCGCCTTGATCGTGCCGCGCAGCCGCTCGCACTGCACCATCTTCACATCGACGATCTCGGCTTCCGGAGCGACGCCGAGCGTGGCGCCGGCGATTGCTCCCGCGACGGCGGTGCCGTGCGCGTTGCAGATCTTGGGATCGTCGGGGAAGCCGGAGAATCCGGCGCGCACGCGGCCGGCGAGCTCCGGATGTGTGTCGGAGATTCCACCATCGAAGACATATACGGTCACGCCCTTGCCGGTCGCCGAGTGGCGATACGTCTGATCGAGCGGCAGCTCCCGTTGATCGATGCGGTCGAGGGCGAACGAGATTGTACGAGATTCATAAATGGTCGTCGATCGGGCGCTGCTCGAGGCGAGACTATAGAGACTGCTCGAAGGCGCGAGCGACGGCGTCGCGCTCGCCAGGCCCGACCGCGATACCTGCGCGCACCCGACGAGCGCCACCGCGACGCCCGCGATGGCGGCGCCCGCGAGGAAGCTGATCTGGGTCGATTTGCGATAGCGCATGGGACAGCCGGTTGATGTACGTCGGTGGTGATCCTCTTCACGGCTGGATTAGGAAATAGGCGTGCCACGCACGCTCGCACCGTCGAAAGAACGGCTGATGACGCGAAGTGGTACGAGGGATGCTTTATCACGTCCACGGGTGGTGGTGGTGTGGCGGCGGGGAGTGGGTGAGTTCGTTCGACGGGGAGAGCACGGGAACACGAACGGCGGAGCACCTGGTGCTCCGCCGTTCGTGTTTTGTCACATGCATCACAGTCGGCGTCAGGCACCGCCGTCCCGTCCGCCGCCGTAGTCGCTCTGGTGTTCCTGATCGTGCTCGCCCGTCTGAACGCCGCGCCGCGCTTCCGGGCGCGCGCGGATCGCTCGATTTGGGTTCGCTGAACTCTGGCTCGCCCATGCATCGCTCCTGTGGAATTCGATGACACGAAGGCAACGACGATGCCATGGGCGGTCGTCAGTGCACGAGCCGCGCGACTTCGCCGCCGATCGCGAGCGACGCCGTCGCCGCGGGGCTCGGCGCGTTGAGGACGTGCAGCGCATCGTCGCGAACGATGAGCTGAAAATCCTGCACGAGGTCGCCGTTGGGCAGCATCGCCATCGCGCGCACGCCCGACGGTCCGCGCACGACGTCGCCGGCGCGGAGCTGCGGCACCAGGCGCTGCAGCGATCGCAGGAAGAGCCGTGGGCTGAACGATCGCGCGACCTCGTACGTGACGACGCTCGGATAGCGAGCGATGAACCGCCAGAGGCCCGTGAACGAGAGCGCCCCCGCGAGATCGCGAAGATCGAGCGTCGTCTTGCGATAGCCCTCGCGCGCCCCGGCGAGCACCGCGTTGGGCCCGGCCTCGATGCCGCCGTGAATCATGCGCGTGAAGTGCACGCCGAGAAACGGGAAGGCGGGATTAGGAACTGGATATATCAGATTGCGCACGAGGAACGCGCGATCGGGGCGCAGCGTGTAGTACTCGCCGCGAAAGGGGACGATGGTGACGTCCGTCGCCTCGCCGGCGAGCCGCGCGACGCGGTCGGAATGCAGCCCCGCGCAGTTCGCGATCGTGGAGGCGTCGATCGTTCGAGCGCCGGCCTGAATTCTCCATCCCGCGCTCGTGCGCTCCAGCCGCCGCACCGGCGCCTCGAGCACGACCTCGCCTCCGTTCGCCGTGATCAGCCGCTTGAGTGTTTGGCACACCGCCGAGTAGTCGGCGATGCCTTCTTCCGGCACGTGCACCGCGGCGATGCCCGCCGCGTGCGGCTCGATCGCGCGAATCTCTGCGGCGTCGAGTCGCCGCAGCCCTTGCAACCCGTTCTTCTGTCCGCGATCGAACAGCGTCGCGAGCCGGTCGAGCTCGGAGTCGTCGACCGCGACCACGACCTTGCCGCACTGCTCGTGCGCGATGCCGTGCTCGCGGCAGAACGCGACCATTTCGCGCAGCCCGTGCACCGCGAAGCGCGCCTTGAGCGAGCCGGGCGCATAGTACAGCCCCGCGTGGAGCACGCCGCTGTTGTGCGTGGACTGGTGCAGTCCGACGTCGCGCTCCTTCTCGATCAGGATCACGCGGTCGAATCGCGTGCCGAGTTGGAGCTTGTGCGCGCTCGCGAGTCCCACGAGTCCGCCACCGATCACGGCCACGGTTCGCATGGCGCGCAATCTAAGTCGGCCGCTTCGCTCGGTGACCAGGCGACGCGGCGACAACGTGACGGTGCTCGGGGAGCGACACCGCTCCCCTGCGCCTGTGACCGCGTGACGGAGTGATCGGGTGCGCGGAATGGGCGACCCACGTGACGTGCGCGAAGCCGTGCGCGCACAGAGCGAGACGCTGCGTTTCGCGTGGCCAAGGGCGCCGGAACCCGAGCTCGCCCAGGCGCCACCGGGCTCGCGTGTGCAAGCGGGCCGCCGAGCGACGTCTCCTGTGCGACACACTCGGAGCAACACCATGCGCGGTATACGCACGTTTGTCGCATTGCTCGTACTCGCCGCCCCCCTCGGCGCGCAGGGATGGATCATCCCGCGCCGGTGCATTGGCACGCCGGCCGTCAATCCCGCCGTCCGCGTCCCGCAGCTCTGCGCGACACAGATCGTCCGCACGCGGAGCGACGTGCACGTGGAGCTCGTCGGGCGCGTGCTCCAGTACGAGATCGATGAGCGTTTCGTGAATCGCGGCGCCGGGCTCGGCGAAGCGGACTATCTGTTTCCGTTACCGGCCGACGCGGCGTTCCAGGATCTCGCGCTTTCCGTCAATGGCGAGATGATCGCCGGCGAGACGATGAACGCCGACAGCGCGCGCCGCGTGTACGAGACCATCGTCCGCACGCAACGCGATCCCGCGCTCGTCGAGTGGATGGGGCACGGCCTTCTCCGCGCCCGGATCTTTCCGCTGCCGCCCGGAGAAGAGAAGCGGGTCGTCGTCCGATTCCAGACGATCGCTCGTCGCGAGGGGGACGCGCTGCGCGTCGACTATCTGCGCGGGATCGCCACCGGAAACGTCTGGGCGGCCGACTCGAGCAGCTTCGTCCTCGCGTACAAGAGCTCAGCAGAGCTCGGGACGCCGTACTCGCCGACGAATGAGCTCGACGTCTCGGATCACGACGGCTCCCGCCGGGTCACGGTACGGGGAGCGGCGCGCGAGGTCACGCTGCTCGTGCCCGTGCGCCGCAGCGACGCCGCGGCGATCACCATGCTGCCGTACGCGACCGGGAACGACAGCGGCTTCGCGCTCATCACCGTGACACCGCCGATGACGCGTCGCGCGGACGTGACGCCGCGCGACGTCACCCTCGTGCTCGACGTCTCCGGCTCGATGGGCGGTCGCAAGATCGAACAGGCGCGCGCGGCGGGAAAGCAGCTCCTGGCGACTCTCCGACCGACCGATCGATTCCGGCTGATCGACTTCTCGACCGACGTACGGACCTTCAGGGACGATCTGGTCTTCGCCACGCCGGAGCACGTGCGCGAGGCGAGCCGCTACCTCGACGCACTCGAGGCGCAGGGCGGAACGAACATCGAGGGTGCGCTGCGCGAAGCGATGCGTACTCCAACGACGAACGATCGCTTGCCGGTCGTACTGTTCGTTACTGATGGCATGCCGACGGTCGGTGATGGCAATCCCGACCGCCTCGCGGAAATCGCGGCCGATGCGCACCGGCGGGTCTTCACCTTCGGCCTGGGGTCCGACGTGAACGTGAGCCTGCTCGAGCAGCTCGCCCTCGAAGGGCGCGGCACGGCGCAATTCGTTCGGCCCGAGGAATCCGTGGAGCGGATGGTCGGCATCGTCGCCGACCGGCTCGTGGACCCGGTGCTCACCGACGTGCGCGTGCGCGTGAACGGCGACGTGAAGCTCTCGAAGATGCTTCCGGGGCAGCCCGCTGACGTGTTCGCCGATGAGGATCTCATCATTCTCGCGCGCTATCGCGGGCATGGCGCGGCCACGATCACGATCGACGGCACGCGCCGCGGCGCGCCGCTCCAGTGGACCACTCGCGCCGATTTTCCCGACCGCGACCGATCGAATCCGTACGTCGCGCGTCTTTGGGCGACGCAGCGCATCGGATACTTGAGCGCCGAGCGTCGCAAGCACGGCGCGAACCCGGAGCTCGACGACGAGATCCGCGACCTGGGCGAGCGTTACGGCATTCCCACCGAGTTCACCTCGTACCTCGTGGCCGAGCCGCGCGCGATGGCGACGCATCTCGGCATGGCGGCGCCGGCGTCGGCGCCCGCGATGGGTAGCATGCGCCTGCAGGAGGTCGTCGTCACGGGCGGCGCGGCCGGCGCGGGCGGCGCATTCGAAGCCGCGAAAACCGCGTCGGCGCAGCGCAATGTTCGCTCGCTCGCAGCCGTCGACTCCCTCGCGATGACCGCGACGCGCGACCACGGCGCCTCGACACGCACGGCCGGCGGGCACACGTTTGAGCTGCGCGATGCCACGTGGACCGACGTGCGATTCACTCCTGCCCTCGCCGTGACCAGAATCAAACCGTACAGCCGCGCGTACTTCGCCCTGCTCGAGCGCATTCCAGAGCTGCGCGCGATCTTCGCGCTTGGCGATCGGTTGATCGTCGCGGGGACGGGGCGCGCGATCGAGCTGACCGACGCCGGCGCGTCGGAGCTCGCGCCGCGCGATCTCGACGTGCTCGCCACCGCGTGGTGAGGATCCGTTGAACGACGTCGACCGTCTCTTTCGCGAGTACCACCAGCCGCTCGTGCGCTACCTCACGCGGCGGCTGGGCGACCGCGACTGGGCGGAGGAGGTCGCGCAGGAGACGTTTCTGCGCGCGATCCGGCAGGAAACGATCGTGAGTGAACGCTCATGGCTCTTCGCGGTGGCGACGAATCTCGTGCGCGACGAAGCTCGGAAGGACGCGCGGCGCCGGCGCCGGCTGGAGCTGCTGCGCGAGCAGGAGCGCGCGGAACAATCCGTCGATCCCGAGCCGCTCACACTGGAGCGCGCCGAAGAGGCCGCGCTCGCGCGCCGCGCCCTCGAGGCGCTCGGCGAACGCGATCGCGAAGCGCTGCTCATGCGCGAGGAAGGGCTGGACTACACCGAGATCGCCGCCGCGCTCGAGCTGTCGGTCGGATCGGTCGGAACGACATTGGCGCGAGCGCGCAAGCGACTCGTCGAAGCATACGAATCGCTCCAACAACCACGGAGCGATGCACGACATGGGGCAGGGGCACATGCAGCATCTTGATGAAGGAACGATTCACGCCTGGCTCGACGGAGCGCTGCCGCCCGACGAGGCCGCGGGCGTCGAGCGGCACGCCGCGGCGTGCACGCGCTGCGCGGAGCAGATCGCGGAGGCGCGCGGGCTGATCGCGGCGGCGAGCGGGATCGTGTCGTCGCTCGATGTCGTTCGCGGCGGCGTGCTCCCGGCGGCACGCGATCGCGCGCGGCAGCGGTCGCTCTGGCGCGCACTGCGGCTCACGCCGGTGCGCGCGGCGCTCGCCGCGACCGTACTCGTCGCGGCCGGTTCGCTCCTGGCGGTTCGGCATACGCAAATTGATATATCGCAACAATTAGTACAAAACGCTCATAACCTTCCGCGGCGGCCCGCGGCCGCGGCAACGCGTCCGCCGAGCGCCGTGAGCGTTCCGGCCGCCGCGCCGGCGGCGCCCGTCTCGAAGCGGCATCCGACGGTCGTCGCGGCGAACACCGCGCCGGTCCGCGACTCGGCACGGACCGCTCGCGCCGTCGTCGCGGAGACCGCGCCCGTCGCCGCCGCCGCCGCTCCGAAAGCGGAGCCCGCGCCGGCCAACGCCGCGCCATCCGTCGCCGTCGATTCAGTCGATGCCGCGAGGCGCGCCGCGGCGCACGCAGCGACGCCCGCGCGCCGTCTGCCCGCCTTCGGCCAGAGCTCTCTCAAGCTCCAAGAAGTAGTCGTCACGGGTCTCGCCGAAGCGCATGGGATGGAAGGCTGCTTCGAGCTTCGCGGCGAACGCACCGCGCGCGATGCCGGGCTCCCGGAGCGTTTCGCGCTTGAACGCCCGAATATCGTGCGGTTCGTGAATCCCGACAGCGGGCGCGACAGCATCATTCCCGGCGCATCGTGGCGCCAAACGGGACCGACCGCCGCACGAGTCACGTTCCCGCTGCCGAACGGCGCGCCGACGACGGTCGAGTTCAACACACAGACGCTCAGTACCCGGTTCGCCGACGTCTCGAAGCCGACCGTCCGCGTCGTGCGCGCCGACTGCAAGCCGTGACGCGGCACACGTTGTGACTTGTTCGGGGGCGTGCACCCGCCGAGCCTCGCCACACAAGGCGTACCGTCCACTCGAGCTGCGCTGATTCGCCTCGGCGGACTCGCGCTGATTCTCGTCGTCGCCTCAGTAATTGGATACGAGCTCGGCTGGTTCGACTATCGCGACACGCTGCGCCACGTCGCGCGCCTCCGGGGAGCGTACAGCTTCGTGGTGTTTGCGATCGGATTCGTCGTGGCGTTCGGAATCGGCACCTCGGTCGGATTTCCGGGCCTGCCGTTCACGGTCGCCGCGGGCGTGCTGTTTGGTACGCTCGTGGGAAGCGCGCTGAGCTGGATCGGCACGCTGATCGGCGCGACCGTCGGCTACTGGGTCGCTCGAACGGTCGCTCATGAAACCGTCGTGCGATGGACGGCGCGGTACAGGCGAGTCGACGCAGCGGTCGCCGAAGCGCGCGACTTCGACGGCATGCTCCGGTTGCGGCTCCTTCCGGTCCTCCCGCTCGGGACCGCGAATTTCGTCGGCGGGTTGGCAGATGCGCCGTTCGGCTCTTATATCGCGGCGACGGCGATCGGCGTGATTCCGTCGATCGTCATCTACACCTACTTCGCCGACAGCTTTCTGGAAGGTGTCGCCATGCGGCGCTCGAACGCCCTCTCGAGCATCGTGATCTCGAGCGTGCTGCTGATTCTGCTCTCGCTCGCGCCCAAGCTCACACGTTCGCCGCATTCGACTTCTTAGATGGAAGCCGCGCGCGCCGCCCGCTCTCCACAGGGGTCGCCTTGCCGCTCGTTCGGCTCGTGAGTCAAGTTCCACCACAGGCGGCGCGGAGTTTGCGACCGACACGCGAGGTCCGATCCACTCTTCACCCACCACGGCATTGCCAGCGCGAAAGACGGACCGGCGGTCCAGCAGCCGCCGCCTCGAGTACATCATCATCGAGTGCGTCACGCCCGAATTGGATGGCGGGCGCTACCCGGTCAAGCGGATCACCGGCGACACCGTCATCGTCGGCGCCGATCTGATCAAGGAAGGCCACGACCAACTCGCCGCGCGCGTGCTGTTCAGGCCACCGGGGGATTCCGAGTGGTCGCAGTCGCCGATGCATTTCGATTACGACCGCGATCGGTGGTACGGCGCCTTCACCGTCGATCGCATCGGCCGCTGGTCGTTCACAGTCGAAGCGTGGACCGACCGATTCGCGACCTGGCGCGCGGAGCTTCGCAAGAAAGTCGACGCCGGCCAGGAGGTGCAGCTCGAGCTCGTCGAGGGCGCGCAGCTGGCGCGAGCCGCGTCGCGCGGTACACGCTCGAGCGCCGCGCGCGCGTCGCTGCTCATGACCGCCAAGATGCTGGAGGATCGGCGGAACACGACGATCGAGAAGCGCATCCAGCGCGCGCTCGACGACGACCTGCTCGCCCTCATGGAGGAGCACGCGCGGCCGAACGATCTCACGCGGTATCGCCGCGAGCTCGCGATCACCGTCGACCGCGAGCGCGCGCGCTTCGCCGCGTGGTACGAGATGTTTCCGCGCTCGCAGATCGCCCCCGCGGTCGCCAAAGCGGCGCAACGCCACGGCACGTTCACCGACGCGGCCGCCCGCCTGCCGCGACTGGCCGATCTCGGGTTCGACGTCGTGTATCTGCCGCCGATCCATCCGATCGGAGAGACGTTCCGCAAAGGGAAGAACAACTCGCTCACGGCGGAGCCGGGCGACGTGGGGAGCCCGTGGGCGATCGGCAACGCGCACGGCGGCCATACCGCGATCGATCCGGCACTCGGCACGATCGGCGACTTCGACCGCTTCGTCGCGACGGCGCGCGATCTCGGGCTCGAGGTCGCGCTCGACTACGCGCTCCAGTGCTCGCCCGACCATCCGTGGGTGAAGGAGCACCCCGAATGGTTCCACGTGCGGCCCGACGGCTCGATCAAGCACGCCGAGAATCCGCCCAAGAAGTATCAGGACATCGTGCCGATCAACTTCTGGTGCGACGACCGCGCGGCGCTCTGGAACGCGTGCCGCGACGTGCTGCGGTACTGGATCGAGCACGGCGTGAAGATCTTCCGCGTCGACAACCCGCACACCAAAACGTTCGCGTTCTGGGAGTGGGTCATTCACGAGGTGCAGCGCGAGCACCCCGACGTCGTCTTCTTCGCCGAGGCGTTCACGCGTCCCAAGCGCATGAAGTCGCTCGCGAAGCTCGGCTTCACGATGTCGTACACGTACTTCACGTGGAAGAACCAGTGGTGGGAGCTGCGCGACTATCTCACGGAGCTCACCCAGACGGCGATGGTGGAGTATTTCCGCGGGAACCTGTTCGCGAATACACCAGATATCTTAAATGAGTATCTGGTCAACGGCGGCCGGCCGGCGTTTCGCGCGCGCCTGCTGCTCGCGGGCACGCTGCTCCCGCTCTACGGCATCTACAGCGGCTTCGAACTGTGCGAGAACGTGCCGGTGCACCCCGGCAGCGAGGAATACCTCGACTCGGAGAAGTACCAGATCCGGCCGCGCGACTACGATGCGCCGGAGAACATCAACGCCGACATCCGGCGGCTGAACGAGATCCGGCGCGAGGTGCCGGCGCTCCACTGGTACGACAACCTCTCGTTCCACACGAGCGAGAATCCGACGATCCTGTTCTATCGCAAGGCGGCGCGCGCGCCGCTCGTGCAGTTCCCGGGATCGTCGCCCGAGCCCGTCCCCGCCGAGGCCGCGGCGACGCTCGGGCTGCGGCCGGCCGCGCACGGCGCCGACGTGCTCGTGATGGTGAACACCGATCCGCATCACGTCCAGGAGACGATGGTCCACGTCCCCATCCACGAGATGGGACTCGACGACGAGCAGCGGTACGTGGTGCACGACCTGCTCACCGGCGCGCGCTACTCCTGGCGCGGCGTGCGCAATTACGTGCGGCTCGATCCGGCGCAGCAGCCCGGGCATCTGTTCGTCGTCGAGCGCTGATTGCGTTCGGCGGCACGCCGCGCCATCGTGTCGGCATGACGAAATACATGATCTCCAGCGCGGCGCTCGCGGTGGCCGTCTGCGTCGCGAGCGCGCCGCTCCGCGCCCAGAGCACGAGCGAGCTGGAACACGGCATCGATTCCATCGCGCATGCGGTGCTCGCGACCACGGGCGTGCCGAGCGCGTCGGTCGCGGTCGTGCGGCACGGCTCGCTGCTGTACGCGCACGCCTACGGCGACGCGAAGCTCCAGCCGCCGACCGCCGCCACGGCCGACATGCGATACGCGATCGGCTCGATCAGCAAGCAGTTCACGGCCACGTGCGTGCTGCTGCTCCAGCAACAGCACAAGCTCTCGCTCGACGACAAGGTCGCGAAGTGGATTCCCGGGTTGACCGACGGCGACCACGTGACGATTCGCGAGCTCCTCTCGCACACGTCGGGCTACCAGGACTACTGGCCGCAGGACTACGTGCCGCCGGAGATGGAGCGCCCCACGACGCCCGACGCGATCCTCGCCCGCTGGGCGAAGCGGCCGCTCGACTTCGCCCCCGGCGCGAAATGGCAATATTCTAATACCAATTTCGTGATTGCCGGCCTGATCGTCCAGAAAGCGAGCGGCACGCCGTTCTTCCAGTTCCTGCGCGACAACGTGCTGCGGAAGGTCGGGATCACGAGCGCCGTCGACTTCGACCAGAGCGGGCCGTCGTCGGTGCAGCCGGTTGGTTATCTCCGCTATGCGCTCGGACCGCTCCACCCGGCGCCCTCCACGGGACCGAACTGGATGTTCGGCGCCGGCGAGCTCGCGATGACGGCGAGCGATCTCGCCCGGTGGGACATCTCGATCATCACGCAGTCGCTCCTCTCGCCCGCATCCTACCACGCGCTCGAGACGACGACGCTCCTCAACAGCGGCCTGAGCTCCGGCTACGGACTCGGCGTCGACGTCACGTCGTTCAACGGCCACCGCCTGATCGAGCACGACGGCGAAGTCTCCGGCTTCACCGCGGAGAACATGGTCTTCCCGGACGACAGCGTCGCGGTGGTCGTGCTCACGAACCAGGACGCGGCGCCCGCGTCGGGCGCGATCGGTTCGCAGGTCGCGCAGCTCCTCTTCCGAACCACCGATCCGGTCACCGAACAGCGCACCGCGCAAGCACGCAAGATCTTCGAGGGATTGCAGAGGGGCGAAATCGACCGCTCGCTGTTCACGTCCAACGCCAACGCCTACTTCAGCACGCAAGCCCTCGAGGATTTCAAGAACAGCCTCGGCCCGCTCGGCGCGCCGAAATCATTCGTGCAAACGCGCCAAGCCTTGCGCGGCGGAATGACTCTCCGCAGCTACCTCGTGACGTTCGACAATGGCAAGACGGTGCGCGCGTGGACGTTCGAGACGGCGGACGGGAAGCTGGAGCAGTACCAAGTGGCGCCGATCGGGTGAGGACGACGGGAGGCTGCCTCTCACCGGTCGCTCTTGTTGCGTGTCATGAGTTACGCGTCGCGGGTCGTGAGTCGAGAAGTCCTCACCCACGACCCGCAGCCCACCACTCGCAACAAAAGCGACCGGTGCTACTGGCGCTCTAAAACCCCCGCTTCGCCCACATCAACACTGTCCCCGCCGTCGCCAGACTCATCGACACCAGCGCCGCGTTCCGGTGCTGATTTGCGCGGTCGAGGGATCGGTGCGCGCCGTTCGCGAGGGCGCCGGTGATCGCGAATCCGGCGTCCGATGCGAGCATGAGTGCGGAGTGGGTCCAGACCAGCGCGCGGTCGTCGGTGCTGCTGCGCGACTCCCACAGATTCCACACGCCGGTCACGGTGTTCACCGTGAAGAGCGCGCCGAGCGCGCCGGCGACGACGGCGTGCGTGGGCTTGACCCATGACGGCGGTCCGTTCCCCGGCGCGATTAACTTCTGTCCGAGCCACCATTCCGCGCCGAAGATCGGGAGCTCCGACCAAGCGGCGTAGCGGTGGATCTGGAGGCGCGTGTAGTACGCGTCGCTGTATTCCACGGCGTGACGGCGTCGCCGCGGGTTGGTGTCGTCGGCAAACGCGCGACTCCAATCCGGCACTACTCGTGCGTCGGGCAGCGGCGCCGCCGCGGGTGATGCGAGCGGCGCCGTCGAGTCCGCCCGAGGTGCGCGCGTGTGGCCCGTGTCGCGTGCAGCAGCCGGCGTCGCGGGCGCGGCGGCCGCGGTGACCTGAAGCAGCAAGGCAGCCACAACCGAACCGAGCAACATGCGCGTGCCTCCGAGCAATGAGCGATGACTTCGACCGGGGCTGTATGAGCACACGATGTACCGGCCAATCACCGAGACACCGGTCGACGAGTCCACCCCGGCGACACACGCACGCGGCAACCCGCACCACAACGAATCCGTGAACGACAACGACTCGCTCTGGTACAAGGACGCCATCATCTACCAGTTGCACGTCAAGAGCTACCGCGACTCCAACGCCGACGGCTTCGGCGATTTCCGCGGCCTGCTCGAGAAGCTGGACTACATCGAGCAGCTCGGCGCGAACACGGTGTGGCTGCTCCCATTCTATCCGTCGCCGCTGCGCGACGACGGCTACGACATCTCCGCGTACGAAGAGATCAACCCGACGTACGGCTCGATCGACGACTTTCGCGCGCTGCTCGAGGCGGCGCACGACCGCCACATCCGCGTGATCACGGAGCTGGTGATCAACCACACGTCGGATCAGCACCCGTGGTTCCAGCGCGCGCGGCGGGCGCCGAAGGATTCGCCCGAGCGCAACTGGTACGTGTGGAGCGACGATCCGAACAAGTACGCCGGAACGCGCATCATCTTCACCGATACCGAGAAGTCGAACTGGTCGTGGGACCCGGAAGCGCAGCAGTTCTACTGGCACCGCTTCTTCAGCCACCAGCCGGATCTCAACTTCGACAACCCGGAAGTGGTCGAAGCGGTGAAGAACGTGATGCGCTTCTGGCTGCGCATGGGCGTCGACGGTCTTCGCCTCGACGCGATCCCGTACCTCATCGAGCGGGACGGCACCAACTGCGAGAATCTCCCCGAGACCCACCAAGTCCTGAAAGACCTGCGCGCGGCGCTCGATGCGGAGTTTCCGAATCGCATCTTCCTCGCCGAGGCCAATCAGTGGCCGAGCGACGTGCGGCAGTATTTTGGACACTCTGATGAGTGTCACATGGCGTTTCACTTTCCGGTGATGCCACGCATGTACATGGCGATCCGGAAGGAGGACCGCACGCCGGTTGTCGACATCATGCGGCAGACGCCCGAGATCCCGGAGGACTGCCAGTGGGCGATCTTCCTCCGCAACCACGACGAGCTCACGCTCGAGATGGTGACCGACGAGGAGCGCGACTACATGTATCGCGAGTACGCGCGCGACCCGCGGATGCGCATCAACGTCGGCATCAGGCGCCGTCTCAATCCGCTCATGGATGGCGGCCGGCGGCAGGTCGAGCTGATGAACGCGCTGCTCATGTCGATGCCGGGAACGCCGATCATCTACTACGGCGACGAGATCGGCATGGGCGACAACATCTATCTGGGCGATCGCAACGGCGTGCGCACGCCGATGCAGTGGAGTGCCGATCGCAACGCGGGATTCTCCGAGGCCGATACCGCCGCGCTCTTCTCGCCGCTGATCGTCGATCCGCCGTACGGCTATCACACGGTGAACGTGGGCGCGCAGGAGCGTGTGCCGACATCGCTCCTGCGCTGGATGCGGCGGCTGATCAACGTGCGGCAGGAATACAAGGCGTTCGGCCGCGGCACGTGGGAGCCGGTCGACGCCGCCAATCGGCGCGTGCTCGTCTTCATTCGCCGCTACCGCGACGAGCTGATTCTCTGCGTGAACAACCTCTCGCGCTTCGCGCAGTACGTGGAGCTGGATCTGCACGCGCTCAGGGGCATGGTGCCGCTCGAGCTCTGGAGCAAGAACTGCTTCCCCGGCATCGGCGACCTGCCGTACCTCCTCACGCTCGGGCCGCACAACTTCCTCTGGTTCCGGCTCATGCCGCCGGAGCAGGCGAAGAGCTATCAACGCTCCACCTGATGAGCGCATGACCGCGCCGCCGCAGACTCCGCTCGCGCAAGCGATCGCGTCGCTCACGAGCGACGGGCTGCTGCATTTTCTCGCCGCGCAGCGATGGTTCGCGGCGAAAGGCGCGACGCCCGCCGCGGCGCGCGTGCGCGATCTCATTCCGCTGCCGTGGGGCGAGGGCGCGTTCGCGGTCGCGATCGTCGCGGTGACGATCGGCGACGCGGAGCGACTGTACCAGGTGCCCCTCGCGCTGCGCGACCGGCACCGGTCCGCATCGGCCGAAGGCGACGTGCCCGCTCCCGCCCAGGCTGTGCTCGTGCGGGACGAGAGCCTCGTGCTGATCGACGCCGTGCACGATTTAGAGTTTCGTAAAGGACTCGGCGAAGCGCTCGGCCGCGGCGCGCGGGCCGAATCGCCCCAGGGAATGCTCTGGGTCGCGGAACGCTTCGCGAACGCGCCCGAGTTCGACTCGACCGCGAGCCGCGTTGGCGCGGCGGAGCAGAGCAACACATCGATCGTGTATGGCGACCAGGCGATCCTCAAGCTCTATCGCACGCTGCAGCCCGGGATGCAGCCCGACGTCGAGGTGACGGGTTTTCTCTCGACGAAAGCGGACTTCAAGAACACGCCCGCGCTGCTCGGGACGATCGAGCTCCACCGCGGGGACGAACGGTTCACGGCGGGGATGCTTCAGGCGTACGTGCCCGGATCGACCGATGCGTGGAGCGACGCGCTCGACCGCGCGAAGCCGTACTTCAATGCGCCGATCGACCAGGACGCGCCGAACGCGTTCGTCGGCGACGCCAGACGGCTCGGCGCGATCACGCGCGCCATGCACGAAGGACTCGCGTGCGACGACCACGACCCGAGCTTCGCGCCCGAGCCAGTGGTGCCAGAGGACCTGGACCGCTGGGCACATCGCACGCAGCAGTCGATCCGCGATGCGCTCGCGCTGCTCGAGCAGCAGCTCGCGAACCCTTCGTTCCCGCGCGACAGAGTCGCCGAGGGCCAAGCCCTCGTCGGCCGGCGCGATCACTACGTGGGCTGGGTGAACGAGATCGTCGATGGCCTCGGCGATGATCTCGGCATGCGCACGCGCGTCCACGGCGACTACCATCTCGGTCAGGTGCTGCGCGCGCCCTCGGGCGAGTTCCTGGTGATCGACTTCGAGGGCGAGCCGGCCCGCGCGCTCGAGGATCGGCGCGAGAAGCATTCACCGCTGCGCGACGTGGCAGGGATGCTGCGAAGCTTCGCCTACGCCGCGGCGACCGCCGCGATGGCCGCGAGCCAGCGCGCGATCGACACGCGTACGCGCGAGCTGCGCACCGCGCGCTGGGAGCGCGACGTGCGCGCCGCGTTTCTCGGCGGTTATCTCGAAACAGAGGACGATGCGCCGGATGTGCTCCCCGAGACGGACGAGCATATACGACAGCTCATTACACTATTTGAAACAGAGAAGGCATTCTACGAGTTGGCGTACGAGCTGAACAACCGGCCGGAGTGGGTCTGGATCCCGATGCGGGGGATCTCCAAGCTGTTCACGTCGGCGAAATAGCGCCCGCGAACGCACCGCACGATTTCGGCTCGCGGTCAGTCGAGCGGCTTGAGCATCACGTAATCGCGCTGCCGGTCGCCGCCGAGCATGAACTCGTGCGTTCCAACGGTGCGGAAGCCCTGCTTCTCATAGAACGCGATCGCGCGCGGATTGTGTTCCCACACTCCCAGCCAGACCGCGTCGCAACCCCAACGCCGCGATTGCACGATGCACTCCGTCATGAGCTGCGCGCCGACATCGCGACCGTGGAGCGACGCGTCGACGTAGATGCGCTGAACCTCCGACGGCCGCTCGGCGGTTACGCAATGTTCGACGCTGTCGCGCTTGAGCAGCGCGTACCCCACGATGGCGCCGCGTTCGTCCTTCGCCACGATCATGGCGCGTCCGCCGTCGCGCAGTTCGGCCGTCTGCTGCGCGACGCCGAAGGTCTTCGAGAGAAAGTCGGCCATGTCGGCCGGTGTGTTGTAGCGGCCGAACGTCTCCTCGAACGTCAGACGCCCGAAGTCCGCGAGCGCGGTGGCGTCGGCCTCGGTCGCGCGGGCGATCGTAATGGCCGGATCCGAATCCATCGTTGGTTAGAGTTCAATAAAAACGAACGCGGGACATACGGAAAACTGCATGCCGCGTAGACTGACCGTGGGACCCCGTGCGGTTGCCCGTGCATTCCGTGCCGAAAGAGCCCCAAGCGCGACGGAGGCATAGCCTCACCCCTTGCACCTCACGTAACGTAAGGATGTACTCTCCGGCATGATCACGTTCACGTCGTCGCGGGAAACGATTTACGTGCCTCCTCGTGGGATGAAGGTCGGCGAG
>Ga0068856_100003270_pt1 | contig 16476 bp, 12 predicted proteins | sample KBSCornC62_FD_66595 | JGI IMG/M metagenome (GOLD analysis project Ga0068856, IMG submission 66595) | Corn rhizosphere microbial communities from Kellogg Biological Station, Michigan, USA - KBS Corn C6-2 | ecosystem: Host-associated > Plants > Roots > Rhizosphere > Soil ...
CGAGTTCCGCAACACGGATATTTCCGTGCTGTTTCCGGAGAATGAAGGGACAAAGGATTTCGCTGTCGCGAAGCAGACGAAGGCGCCGGAGGGCACAACGACGGGAGCGACATCGGGTGCGGTAATCGGAGGCGGGTTGGGGTGGCTAGCCGGCATTGGTGCGCTGGCAATCCCTGGCTTGGGGCCTCTCATTGCCGCCGGCCCTATCGTGGCAGCGTTAGCCGGAGCGGGTGCGGGTGGTGTGGTCGGAGGGATCACGGGAGCCCTGGTCGGCATGGGTATTCCGGAGTACGAAGCGAAGCGCTACGAAGGTCGCGTGAAAGACGGCGGAATCCTGCTGTCGGTTCACTGTGACGATTCCAAGTGGACGAAGAGGGCGAAACAAATACTGGAAGAGACTGGCGCAGACGACGTGTCGTCAACTGGAGAGAGCGGCGCAGACTTCCAGAAAACCGACAAGCCCATGCAGCGCGCGAGCTAAAGCCTGATGGCATAAGAATCGACCCTGGGTCTGGCCCAGGGTCTTTTTTATTTGGACGAGACACGCGAGCGCCTCGGCCCCCTCTGGCGTGCCTTAGCACGCGTTTCTAAAAACGAATTCGCGGCAACCGCGTTTTTGGTGCTCGCTTCTAAGAGCCAAGTCTTTCTGACATGGCCGCGCATCCCATCCCACCACGTGAGCGGCGCAAGAAAGACCCTCAAACGGAAAAACGACTGCGCGCAGGCGTTTCCAAGCCAATACCCGGGGGAAGATTCCGATCGCTGGGCTTGGGTCTGATTACGGGAGCATCTGACGATGATCCGGCCGCGATTGGTACCTATGCCGCGGTGGGCGCATCACTGGGGCCATCATTCTTGTGGACCGTGCCCGCGATTCTTCCCATGACGTATGCCACCGTGTACCTGTGCTCGAAAGTCGGGCAAGTCGCGGGAGAGGGGCTCTTCGCTGTAATCCGCAGGCATTACCCGCGCTGGCTTCTACTCTCGCTGCTGGTGTGCGCCCTGATCGGAAATGTGATTGAGGCAGCGGCGGATATGGGAGGAATGTCGGCAGCGCTGAACCTGCTGGTCCCCATTCCGGAGCGGATGCTGGTAGTGGTTATTGGAATCGCGACGGCTATGCTGCAGATTATGGGCTCGTACACGACCATCAAGAATGTTTTCCGCTGGCTGGCGCTGGTCCTGCTGGCGTACGTAGGAGCGGCATTTCTGGCAAAGCCAGATCTGGCCGCGGTGTTGAAGGGAACATTCATACCCACGATGCATTTCGATACGCATTCGCTTTCCATGCTGGTGGCGATCATTGGGACTACGCTCTCAGCGTACTTGTACAGCTGGCAATCCAATGAGGAGGTGGAAGAAGATATCTCGCGGGGCAGGCGCAGGCTTGTCGATCGCATGGGGAGCACCAGGGACGAACTGCGGCACGCGCGTCGAGATGTTGGGGCCGGAATGATGTTTGCCAGCGTGGTGACCTACTTCATCATGCTTTCCACCGCCGCGACATTGTTCAAAGCTGGGAAGCACGATATCAACTCGGCAGCAGAAGCGGCCCAGGCTCTGGCGCCGATTGCAGGAAAACTCTCAGAAACCCTGTTCGCGCTGGGAGTGTTCAGCGTGGGGCTGCTGGCGGTACCGGTCATGATCACTGGAGCTGCTTACGATCTGTGCCAGTCCTTCGGCTGGAAACATGGTCTTCATTACAGTCCGGGGGAGGTAAAGAAATTCAGTGCTTCTATTGCGGCATTTACCGTGTTGGCAGTGGGATTGAATTTCCTTGGCATCAATCCTATGAAGGCGCTGGTGTTCTCTTCGATTGTGCAGGGGATCTCCACGCCTTTTCTGATGCTGCTGATCATGCTCATTACCACCAATCGCAACATTATGGGCAGATGGACCAACACGAAACCGCTGAACGTTCTGGGATGGCTCACTACGGGAGCTATGTTCGCGGCGAGCGTGGCGCTCCTGGTTACTTTGGTGAGATGAAGCTGAGGCCCGCAAGCGCCGGAACTGGCGCGAGGACTCATGCGTACCATGTTCTGAGACGAAACTCGGAATGCAATCCAATCGCAAGCTGCGCTGGCTGATTTTCGGCGCCGTGTTGTATCTCAGCTTCTGCATTATTGGTGGGATTTGGATGGCAGACGGCACTCTACATCCGCCACGCCGTGCAGTGACCGAACACGAAGCGGGAGAGTTCGATGAAGCGGTTCTCAGCTTGAATGCTCAACTGCGAGATGTTGCCATCGTTGCGAGGGATGGGATCAAGTTGCAGGCTTGGGTGGTTCGGCCCAGGCAGCCCAATGGCGACGCTGTCGTTCTGTTTCACGGACTCGGCGACAACCGACTGGGTATGACGGGATATGCAGAACTTCTGCTGGAGCGCGGCTTCACCGTTTTGCTTCCGGACGCTCGGGCTCACGGCGCGAGCGGGGGCAATGTTGCGAGCTTTGGAATTCTGGAGCGTTGCGACATTGCGCAATGGGTTCAGTTTTTGCGGAGCGACACAAAAGCGAGTTGTATTTTTGGAATTGGAGAGTCGATGGGTGCGGCACAATTGCTGCAGTCGGTGGGAGCGGGTGCGGCTTTCTGCTCGGTTATTGCCGAATCTTCGTTCAGTAATTTTCGCGAGATTGCGTATGATCGCATGGGGCAACCGTTTCATCTCGGTCCGTGGGTCGGGCGAACTGTCCTTCGGCCCATGGTTGAAGCCGCATTCCTGCGAGCGCGTTGGAAGTACGGCCTGAACATGCGGTCCATATCGCCAGAGGATGCGGTCGCAACGACGCACTTGCCTGTGCTACTGATTCACGGTCAAGTGGATAGCAACATTCCAGTTCGCCATTCGCGCCGCATTCACGAGCGCAATCCGGATACCACGCTGTGGGAGGTTCCCGGCGCCGACCATTGCGGGGCTCTTAAGGTGGCCCCGGAGCACTTCCAAAAGCTGCTTGTGGCGTGGTTTTCCGCCGATTCAGGGCTTATGAAGCGTGTTGCGGTGCAATGAAGTTTGGGCTGTGACCTCAATCGTATGCGGCTGGTACTGTGTAGAATAAACTCCTGCGAATTCGCGCCGGTTTGCGGGGTGCGAGCGAAATTCCTCAGCGTCGAGGGTGCTTCATCATGGCCGAAAAAGTTGTCGTTAACCCTGATTCCACCAACATCGATTCCATTCTGCAGGAGCAGCGCAAGTTTGAATGCCCTCCGGAGTTCGCGCAGCAGGCACACATTAAAAGCCTTGAGGAATACGAGCGCCTCTACAACGAGTCCGTGAACGAGCCGGACAAGTTCTGGTCGCGCGTGGCGGGCGAGCTGCACTGGTTTAAGAAGTGGGACAAGGTGCTGGAGTGGAATTGTCCGTGGGCGAAATGGTTTGTCGGCGGGCAAATCAACTTGTCATATAACTGTGTGGACCGGCATGTGGAGACTAGGCGCAAGAACAAGGCGGCCATCGTCTGGGAAAGTGAGCCGGGCGAGGTTCGAACGCTTACCTATCAGCAGCTGCATCGAGAAGTGCAGAAGTTCGCCAATGTGTTGAAGTCGTTGGGAGTGAAGAAGGGCGACCGGGTAGCGATTTACATGGGAATGACGCCGGAGTTGCCGGTGGCCATGTTAGCTTGCGCCCGCATTGGAGCTCCGCACACGGTGGTGTTTGGGGGATTCTCATCCCAAGCGCTGATCGACCGTATTCACGACTCGCAGGCATCAACGGTCGTCACGCAGGACGGATCGTACCGGCGCGGGGCCGAGGTAAAACTGTTCCCGGCAGTCGAAGAGGCGCTGAAGTCTTGTCCGTCGGTGAAGAATGTTGTGGTCTATAAACGCACGGGCACGCCGATTAACCTGCAGCCTGGGCGCGATCACTGGTGGCATGAGTTAATGGAGAAGGCTTCGGATGTGTGTCCGGCAGAGCCACTGGATTCGGAGCATCCGCTCTACATTCTCTATACATCGGGAACGACAGGGAAGCCGAAGGGTGTGGTGCATACGACTGGTGGATATGCCGTGGGGACGCATCTGACCACGAAGCTGGTATTTGACCTCAAAGACGAAGATACGTACTGGTGTACCGCGGATATCGGCTGGGTAACCGGTCACAGCTACATTGTGTATGGGCCGCTACAGAACGGGGCGACCAGCCTGATGTATGAAGGAGCTCCGAATTTTCCGGAGCCGGACCGCTTCTGGTCCATCATCGCGCGGCACAAAGTGAATGTGTTTTATACCGCTCCTACGGCAATCCGCACCTTCATCAAGTGGGGTGATGAGTGGCCGAAGAAGCACAATATGAGCAGCTTGCGGTTGCTGGGCACGGTGGGCGAGCCAATTAATCCGGAAGCGTGGATGTGGTATCGCGAGATTATTGGTGGGAACAAGTGCCCGATCGTGGATACGTGGTGGCAGACTGAGACGGGGCACATCATGCTGACGCCAATTCCTGGAGCGATTGCTACGAAGCCGGGATCGGCCACGCGTCCGTTCCCCGGCGTAGTGCCCGAGATCGTCACCATGGACGGCAAACCGGTGCCGGATGGTTCAGGTGGATTCCTAGTGCTGAAGCGGCCGTGGCCAGGGATGCTGCGCACCGTGTATGGAGATCCTGATCGGTACGTGAAGAATTACTGGTCGCAGATCCCAGGCATGTATTTCACGGGCGACGGCGCGCGAAAAGATAAAGACGGGTACTACTGGATCATGGGGCGGGTGGATGACGTGCTCAACGTCAGCGGACACCGGCTGAGCACGATGGAAGTGGAGTCGGCGCTTGTGGCGCATGATGCGGTCGCGGAAGCGGCAGTGGTCGGGCGTCCCGATGAGTTAAAAGGGCAGGCGATTTCCGCGTTCGTCACGCTCGAGCAGGGAAGGCGGCCTTCAAACGAGTTGAAGGAAGAGCTGCGGGGGTGGGTGGCGAAAGAGATCGGAGCGCTCGCGAAGCCCGACGACATTCGCTTCACCGATACGCTTCCGAAGACCCGTAGCGGAAAGATCATGCGGCGACTGCTGCGCGAGTTGGCGACCAATGGCGAAGTGAAAGGCGATACGACCACGCTGGAGGATCTTACCGTGATCGCGCGGTTGAAGGAGCACGAAGAAGCGTGAGTTGAAGGTCAGCCTTATACGGAGAGTCCTTGCCCCGGACGACTATTGTCCGGGGCTTGCCGCGTCTGTGGCGACTTGTTTGATGCCGCAGGGAGGCGAGGTCAAGCAATTTGACTGTCGCTCGTGCGCTCGAAGGAGGTTGGATGGGGAAAAAGGACGCGAGCTACTGGATCGAAAAGCTGCGACTGGAGCGGCATCCGGAGGGCGGATATTTTCGGCAGACTTATCGATCGGATATCCAGATCGCAGCCGAGGCGTTGCCGGCACGATTTTCAGGGGCGCGCACGGCATCGACGGCAATTTACTTTTTGTTGGGCGGCAATGATTTTTCAGCCTTTCATCGACTGCGATCGGATGAGATATGGCATTTCTATGCGGGCTCTGGGCTGATCGTGCACGTGATCGATCCGGTTGCCGAGTATTCGTGCATTCGTTTAGGAAGCGATGCGGAGAATGGGGAGGCGTTGCAGGCTGTCGTAGGAGCGGGCTGCTGGTTCGGATCGGAATTGGCGGATCGGAGTTCGTTCGCACTGGTTGGATGTACCGTGTCGCCCGGATTTGACTTTGAGGATTTCGAGTTGGGGAAGAGGTTGGAGTTGGTGCGATGTTATCCACAGCATCGTCGGATTATTGAAAGGCTTACTCGGGAATAGAGTCCGGGGGACGAATTTACGGGGGCTGACTGACCTTCTTCAGCTCGACGCTAAGGTCAACTTCCCGACCCTCTCGCCAAAACGCGAGAAGGGTGGGGCACCCTTGTCACCTTTCAGTTATTTGCTGGCGGCGGCTTTTTTGGGGAACATTTCGCCTATGCGCCGGATTTGGGCGCCTACGCCTTTCAATTTCTCTTCGATGTGTTCGTATCCGCGGTCGATGTGGTAGACGCGGTCGATGATGGTTTCTCCGTCTGCAACCAAGGCCGCTAAGACTAGCGAGGCCGACGCCCGCAGGTCGCTGGCCAGGACTGCGGCAGCGCTTAGCGGAGTCTTGCCGCGGACTATGGCGCGGCGCCCTTCAATTTTGATGTTCGCGCCCATGCGGACCAGTTCCTGCGCATGCATAAAACGGTTCTCGAAAATGTTCTCAGTGATGATCGATGAACCTTCCGCTTGCGTGGCGAGAGCCATGTATTGTGCCTGGCAGTCGGTTGGGAAACCGGGATGTTCTTCCGTGCTCATGTCGGCGCCGGTCAACGGGTTGTCGCCCATGACTCGTACGGAGTCTCCGTTGACTTTCGTCTTGACGCCAACTTCGTGCAGCTTGCTAAGAACGTCGTCGAGATGCGAGGGCTCGCATCCGGCAATGTTGAGATCGCCTCCAGTCATGGCTCCGGCGATGATGAATGTGCCGGCTTCGATGCGGTCGGGGATGATTCGGTGCTTGGCACCTTTGAGCTGCGTCACACCTTTAACATGGATGGTGGGAGTACCGGCGCCTTCGATCTTCGCTCCCATCTTGTTCAGGAGGTCGGCGAGATCGGCAACTTCAGGTTCGCGGGCGCAGTTTTGCAGGATAGTTTCGCCTTCGGCCAGAGTCGCGGCCATTAACAGGTCTTCCGTGCCCGTGACTGTAATTTTGTCGAACACGATTTCTGTTCCTTTGAGACGAGTTGCGCTGGCCTCAACGTAGCCGTGTTCATGATTGATCTTCGCCCCGAGCTGTTCGAGGCCCTTGATATGGAGATCAATAGGACGCGCGCCGATGGCGCATCCACCGGGAAGAGAAACACGAGCGCGACCACGTCGGGCAACCAGCGGACCCAGTACCAGGGTGGACGCGCGCATGGTTTTGACCAACTCGTAGGAGGCTTCAGGGCTGGTGAGCTTTGCGCATTGGATGCTGGTGCGGTGATGGGCGCGTCCAAAACCTAGCTCCACCTCTGCGCCCATGGCGGCCAGCAGGTTGCGCGTGGTCTGGATGTCGCGGACCTGTGGGATGTTTTCGAGAATTACCGGTTGATCGGTGAGCAGGGCCGCGGCCATGCACGGAAGCGCGGCATTCTTTGCGCCGCTAATGCGGACGGTTCCCAGAAGCGGTTCTCCTCCGCGGATGACGAATTTATCCATAGGCCTTTAGAGATTGTAACGGCAGGGAAGGTCTGAGTAACCCGACTGGGAAAGCACGATGGGACAGGGACGAGAGGTGGCAGCCAAAGCCCCCGGACTGGCTCCCACCCCAACCCGAAAGCAGGGATTGCGTTCGAAGCGGGCTTACTTCTTCTTCGACGCTAGCGCGATGGCCTGGCGAACGTGGCCTTTGGACTGTTTGAGGGCTTGCATTGCCTTGGGCCGATTTACATTTGCCCCTAGCATCACCACCGCTACCGGGGTGCGGTTACCACTTTCTTTCAGAGCGCGGCCAGCGGATTCGTGCTCAGCGCCCGTGGCTTGTGCCACGATGCGGATCGCGCGCTGGATCAGTTTCTCGTTCTTGGTCCAGACATTCACCATCAGGTTGCCATACACGTATCCCAGGCGAGTCATGGCTCCAGTGGAGATCATGTTCAGGACCATTTTGTGAGCGGTGCCGGCCTTCAGGCGGGAGGATCCGGCCAGAACTTCGGGGCCAACCTCGGTGACGACGGCGAAATCGGCGGCGCGCTCCAAGGGAGAGTTGCGGTTGCAAGTGAGAGCGATGGTGTGGGCTCCGCGGCGGCGGGCGTATTCGACGGCGGCGATGGTGAAGGGAGTGCGCCCGCTGGTGGCAATGCCGAGGACTATATCGTGCTTGCCGGGCTTACGCTTTTTGATCTCGCTGATGGCGAGGTGAGTGTCGTCTTCGCTGGCCTCGGTAGAGGAGCCCAGCGCTTTGGGGCCCCCGGCCATGATGAACTGGACGGTGCGCGGATGGGTGTTGAAGGTGGGAGGGATTTCGGAAGCGTCGAGGGCGCCAAGACGGCCGCTAGTCCCGGCGCCAACATAGATCAGACGTCCACCGTGGCGCAGGCCGTCGGCAACGATGTCGATCGCGCGCGCGATTTGCGGAAGCGCCAGACGGACCGCAGAGGCGACGGTCGCGTCTTGATCATTCATCAGGCGGACGAAGTCCAGGGAAGACATCTCACCGAGATCACAGGCCGTTGCGAGCAGTTGTTCAGTGGGAAGCTTGTGCAAGTCTTCTTTCGCGCTGATCAAGTTCTACCTTTCTACTTTGGATCGGGATTCTTGTAGCGAAGTGGGGGCAAGGCCGTTTATTGACCGTGTCCACTGGTGGTTTGGTGCGTAACGATTCGTGGACATTTTAAATGGTGGATGTGCATATCAGCGTGATTGGTGCAAGGCCTCAACGATGGCATCGTGAAATCTGGGGCGCACTTGTCGGATGGCCTGGCTGGAACAATCCGGCCACGTGCGATTTGTCAGCAATGTGATCGAGAGTTGGCGGCCGGGATCAATCCACAGGCTGGTGCCCGTATAGCCCAAATGGCCGTAGGAGTTGGGGCTAAAATATTTTCCTGATTGAGAAGGGGATGTGGGAGTGTCCCAGCCTGGAGTGCGCGACGTGCCTGCGGGCTGCGGCTCGCGGCGGGTGAAGAGAGTTGTGGTGGCGTGACGAAGGATGGGGGCTCCAGCTTCGAGCATGGCGTGCGCGAACTTCGCGAGGTCTTCGGCTGTCGAGAACAGGCCTGCATGGCCCGCCACTCCGCCCAGCACCCAGGCGTTCTCGTCCTGCACTTCGCCTTGGATTATGCGGTTGCGGAATGTGCTGCGCGGTTTCTGATCAGCGCGGACTGCCTCCGCATCAGGTGAATCTTGTTTTCGCTCATCGGCCGTAGGCGGGATTTTCGTTCGCATTGCCGTGGGCGGATTGAACGTCGTGTTCGTCATCGCTAACGGTCCAAAGATTTCGCGCTGGCAAAAGATATCGAGTGGTTCTTCGGCAAGGCGTTCGAGCGCGATGCCCAGGATGATGAATCCGATATCGCTGTATTCGGCGCGAGTACCGGGATTAGTCGTGAGCGGGATGGTGAATGCCGCCTGCAGCAGTTCGTCACGGGAGTGCGCTTTCTGGAACAGCTTTTCGTAGGCGGGCAGGCCTGAGGAGTGGGCCAGGAGCATGCGGAACGTGACTTCGTTCCGGCGCGGATCGTCGGTGCGAAATTCTGGAACTGTGCCGATGATGGGAGCATCCAGTTCCAGTTCGCCGCGTTCGTGGAGGATTGCGGCCATGGTCGTGGTCGCTATCGGTTTTGTCAAGGAGGCGAGGTCGAAGAGGGTGGAGGGGCGCAGGGAGTCAAAGTACCCACCCTGTCGCGAAGAACGCGACAAGGTGGGGGCACCCTCGGGTTCTTCGTACACGAAACTGCCAAAGGTCTTTAGCGCTACTAGAGTTCCTTTTTCGGTTACGGCAATCGATGCGGCTGGGTGGGCGCGGTTCGCTATGGCCTCATGCAGGATCGAGAAGGCGCGGCAGAAGGCTTCGTCTTGTTTATCGAACGCGCGGAGCAAGTCCCTGGTTGTTTTCGAGTGTGGAGATTCGGCTTGCACAGGGCAAGCGTAGCACGGGCGCTCCTATCTCACTGTACCAGGAGGGCACTCCTTTACTTCAGTTTCTTGAGCCCGTGCCGCTGGTTGTGTAGAGTCAGAGCATTCCTAAGTTCAGATCCAACTTATCGGGGCGGAACGTCCCCGCGCGTTTCGAGAGCAGGGCGGAGGCCCAGTAATCATGCGTGTGTTTGTCACTCTAGTATTTCTTCTGGTTTTCGCATGCGAGAGCTTTGCTGAAGCCGTTGCGCAAAGCGGGCTTGCGCCTGGCAGGGCGGCCTCGAGCGCTGCTCCGGTGCGTTTGACCGCTGTGGATTCGATCATTCAGCAAGCGATTGCGGATCACAATATTCCGGGAGCCGTGCTCGTCGTCGGGCACGATGGAAAGATTATTTATCGAAAGGCCTATGGCGCACGCTCGCTCGAACCTCGGCGCGAGCTTATGACGGTCGATACGATTTTTGACATGGCATCGCTGACCAAGGTTGTGGCGACGACGACTGCGGTGATGCAGCTGGTGGAATTGGGTAAGGTGCGATTGAATGATCCTGTCACCAAATATTTGCCGGATTTCGCGCAGAACGGGAAGGAAGATATTACGATCCGGCAATTGCTCACGCATTATTCAGGGCTGGCACCGGACATCGAATTGACGCCGGCGTTCGATTCCAAGGAGTCGGCATTCCGGCTGGCTTTCTCGGAGGCTCCTACGCAGGCGCCCGGGTCGGGATTCATTTACTCGGACACGAATTTCATTATGCTTGGGGCGCTGGTGGAGAAGATGTCGGGGGAGACGCTTGATGTGTATACGGCCAAGCGTGTTTTTCAGCCGCTGAAGATGACGCACACGCGCTTTCTGCCTCCAGCCGCCTGGAAGCCCAAGATTGCGCCTACGGAATATGACGAGCATGAGCACATGTTGCGGGGAGTGGTGCATGATCCGAGAGCGCAGCGGATGGGCGGAGTGGCCGGGCATGCGGGACTGTTTTCGACTGGAGACGATCTGGCAAAGTTCGCGCAAGCGTTGCTGAACGGCGGCGATGGCATTCTCTCATCACTGGCGGTTACGAAGATGACGCAACCGGAGCAGCCTCCTTCGGCGCCCGTGCTGCGCGGCTTTGGCTGGGATATTGATTCCCCGTTTTCGTCGAACCGCGGAGACTTCTTGCCCGTGGGATCGTACGGGCATACAGGCTTTACGGGGACATCGATGTGGATTGATCCGACTACGAACTCTTACATCATCCTGCTGACCAACTCGGTCCATCCCCGAGGGAAGGGGAATGCGGTCGGGCTCCGGGTGAAGGTGGCGACGGAGATTGCGGCGGCCTTGCCTCTCACCGCGGACGAGAAAGATGCGCTGCGGTGGAAGAGCATCACGGGATATAACGAGGCATTGAGCGCGGAGCGGCGGATGAGCGCGCGCAACGGCGCGGTGAAGAACGGAATTGATGTGCTCGAGCAACACGGATTCGATGTGCTGAAGGCGGCGGAAGGGAAGAAGCACGTTGCTCTGGTGACGAATCAGACTGGGGTTGACGTGGCGGGGAAGCGGACCATTGACGTGCTGGCGGGAGCGCCGGGTGTCTCGCTGGATGCAATCTTCAGCCCCGAACACGGGGTGACTGGAACGCTGGATACCACCGATATCAACAACTCCAAAGATGCGGCGACCGGTGTTCCGGTGTACAGCGTCTACGGGGGGTCAGATGCGGCGAGGCGTCCGCAACCTGAGGTGCTGCGCACGCTGGATGCAATTGTCTTCGACATCCAGGATGCAGGGACGCGCTTTTACACCTACGAAACCACACTGGGATATTTCCTCGAAGCAGCAGCCAAGGCTGGCATCGAGATGATTGTGCTGGACCGTCCCAATCCGATTACCGGATCGTTTGTGCAAGGTCCGCCAACCGACGCGGGCCAGGAGAGTTTCACGAATTACTGGACTGTGCCGGTGCGGCATGGGATGACGATGGGCGAGTTGGCGAAAATGTTCAATGTGGAACGCGGAATCAATGCGAAGCTGACTGTCGTTCAGATGGACGGCTGGCAGCGCGGGGACTGGTTCGATTCGACGGGATTAGAGTGGGTGAATCCGTCGCCGAATTTGCGGAGCGTCACTGAGGCGGCCTTGTATCCGGGAGTAGCGCTGATTGAGGGCACGAATATCTCTGTGGGACGGGGGACTGATACTCCGTTTGAATTGGTGGGCGCACCCTGGATTAAGAGCAAAGAGCTTGCCGCTTATCTGAATGCGCGCGGAATTGGGGGTGTGCGATTCGTCCCGATGGCGTTTACTCCTTCATCGAGCATCTATAGCGGGCAGGCTTGTCAGGGAGTGAATATCGTGCTCACGGATCGGAATGGATTGGATGCTCCGGAGCTGGGGATGGAGCTGGCGGCGGCATTGATTAAGCTGTACGCCAATGATTGGAAGGTCGAGAAGATGCGGCCTTTGCTGGTGAATCAGAGTGTATATGAGGCGCTGGCGACGGGGCAGGATCCGCGGCGGATTGCACAGGATTGGCGGGAGGACTTGGAGAAGTTTCAGAAGGTGCGGGAGAAGTATTTAATTTATAAGTAGGGTTCCCCAGTGCTGCTCGTCGGGCGAACTAAAGTCAAATACCTAACCAACGAAAACACTCACGATTGTGATGTGAGCCATTGGTAGAGACGTAGCTAGCTACGTCTCTACGAAGGGGGCACGAAAGTTACGCGTAGCGTGGTGCCATCGTACCTTGGAGTTTTGTTACGCAGAAAGCTTCGTCTTGCCTACTTCCATGTTTCCCAAGAGAAGATCAAAGAGGGGAAAAAACACGTTGTAGCGGCTGTTCGGGATATCGTGATGGCTCATGTGATAGGCGCGGGCGAACTGGAGTCCGGGAGGAAGCCAGCCGTTCAGGTGAATCCGCCAGTGGATTTCCTCGCACAGAATCACATAAAGCGACCAGCCAATGAAGACGCCGCAAAGAATTCCCTGCAACCCGAGCAGAAAGCTTATGAGCAAGGCTGGGATTCCATTAATCACGAATAGAAGAACAAGATTCACAGGGGAACTGATCAGCGCCACGAATTCTGCTTCCTGGGAAGTACCGATCTGCGCATGATGCTCTTGATGTGCGGCCCCGTGCTGAGTGCGCGGACGGTGCAGCAGGAAGCGGTGATAGGCGTATTCGAAGGCGTTGCCCCAGATCAGACCGATCATCAGGCCAAGGAGCCAGCGCTGCCATGTGAGGGAAGCGTGCAAGGCTAGCAAAAGAGCCGGCGCGATTCCGCATAGGATGGCGGCAACGGCGTTAGTCCGCTTCTTTGCTTGTCCGTGACGGATTGCGGTTTCACGAAGGTCCGTTGACAGCGCCATCGTTGTAGATTTTATCGCTTGCTACTGTTGAATGGGCCGCAATGTCTGGATCGCGGTGTTGGAAAAGTGATCTGCCCGGGATAACTTCTGGGCAAAAGGCATGCATCATAGCCGCTAAGACCATGGTAGTCTCGGGAGAATTGGGACGTATTTCGACCGAGGCCAAGCTGAGACGAAGAACCCGCGGGGGCTACAGCCCGTGCATATATTAGCCACTGTGCGGCACGGCTAAAGCCGCGCACTTCCGCTCCTGACTGGACAATGTTCATTGTGAGACCGCAATGGGAGGGACAATGATGCGTGCAATCCTGATGACAATTGTGGTTTCGGGGATAGCGTTTGGGCAGACGCCTGACTCCAGCAAGCCAAACGTCGCGCCCAGTGCGCAGACGCAAGCGCCCGCGTCACCTCAGCCGGCCTCGCCCGCAGTCGATCCGCATGTGGCAGTGATACCGGCGGGGACGAAAGTTCCGCTCACGCTCAAGCAGGCTATATCTACAAAGAATGCGAGGGAAGGCGATCCGGTGTATGCGGAGACAGCGTTTCCGTTCGTGACCAACGATCGCATCCTGATACCTGCCGGGACTTACATCCAGGGAAAAATTTCGCAGGTGGAGCATGCGAAGCGCGGTTTTAAGGGAGGCGCGGGGCTGCTGATTCACTTTACTTCGATGATCTATCCGAGCGGGTACACGGTTATGCTGCCGGGCTCGGTCGATAACACGCCGGGAGCGGACGACAAGAAGGTGAAGGACAAGGAAGGCACGATCAAGGCAGACAACCAGAAGGGCAAGCGAATTGAGGATGCCGCCAAGACCGGGGCGGAAGCCGGGACGGTTGGAACGATCGGCGGCCTGGCTGCGGGTGGATTCAACGGTGCGCGCTATGGCGGGCTTGCCGGCCTGGCGGGCGGCGTGGCGTGGGCGCTATTGAAGCATGGTCCGGATGTAAGGTTGGAGGCCGGGACATCATTGGAGATGGAGATTCAACGGGATGTGCCGGTGGATGCGACGCGAATTCGGGTGGCGCGGGCGGGGTCGTAGAGAGAAGGCCGGGCCGACACTCCCGCGATAGCCGGCGAGATGCTAGCACGACGACACGCATCAAGTGCGGCAACGGTTCCGAGGGCCAATTTACGTATCGGCGTGTCCTGGGTGCTATACAATCCGCGATAGGAGTGTTCCAGCTCCTGGGCGGAGGCGTTTGTGGCAGAGCTTGGGTTCGGTTTTACTACCATCATCATCGTCGTTGTCGTTATCTACCTTCTGAGTTCCATCAAAATTCTGGCAGAGTATGAGCGGGGCGTGATCTTCCGGCTGGGTCGTTTGCTGCCTGCGGCGAAGGGGCCGGGAGTCATTCTTGTGTTTACGCCAATCGACCGCATCGTGCGTGTGTCGCTGCGGCAGGAGGCACTTGAGGTGCCGCCACAGGACATAATTACTCGCGACAACGTGACGTTGAAGGTAAATGCCGTTATCTTTCTGCGCGTGATTGAACCTCGGAAAGCCGTGGTGGAAGTTTCCAATTACGTCTATCAAACTTCGCAGTTTGCGCAAACTACGTTGCGGTCGGTGCTGGGCGAGCAGGAACTGGATGAATTGCTGGCTCATCGCGACAAGATCAATCTGCGCCTGCAGAGCATTCTGGACACCCATACGTCGCCTTGGGGTGTGAAGGTGACCAATGTTGAGGTCAAGCAAGTCGATATGCCGGAGTCAATGTTGCGAGCCATGGCAAAGCAAGCCGAAGCGGAGCGCGAGAAGCGGTCCAAGATTATTCACGCGGAAGGCGAGTTCTCGGCCGCTCAGCGATTGGTGGATGCGGCGCACTTGCTCTCGAGTGAGCCGGTCAGCGTACAGCTACGATATTTGCAGACGCTGACAGAGATTGGCGTGGAGAAGAATACGACCGTCGTATTTCCAGTGCCGGTGGATTTCTTCTCGGGCATTCAGAAGATGCTGGGCAAGACAGGCGAGCCGGCTACCCCGGCGGGGAAAACGGCTTAAGCGGCACGCAAAGGTAGGTTTTAGAGAGCACGGAGTTGAACTATGGGGTCGTCACAAGATACTGAGATCACGCTCGGGACGGGGAAGTTGCTTGTGCTGTTTTTCGGGCTGGTGGGAGCATGCGCCCTGTTCTTTGCGCTGGGTTATTCTCTGGGACGCAAGTCTGAACCTAGTTTCGCAAGCGCCAGCAATGCCGGCATGCCCAAGGTTTCGACGGATTCCACCAAGTCCAGCAGTGCGAGCACCCCGCAGCGCATGACGTTCTATAAGAATGTCGAACAGAAGGATGCAAATCCGGAGTTGACTCCCGCCGCGGATGCAAAGAGTGATACAGGTGCGGCCGCCACCGCTGACAAAGCGGGGCAAAACAATGGGATTGACCCGTCGACCGCGATGCCGACCTCCGGGTATTTTGTGCAGGTTGCCGCTGTCAGCAAGCAAGAGGATGCGGATGCCCTGGTGGACGCGTTGAAGAAGAAGGAATATCCGGCGTTCGTGGCCTCGTCGGGTTCGACCGACAAGCTGTTCCATGTACAGTTGGGGCCGTATTCCGAAGCAAAAGATGCGGAAGGGATACGGACGAAGTTGATTGGGGACGGATACAGTCCGATTTTGAAGAAGTAGTGCAGCCCTTCCCGCCATAACGCGGCCCTGGAGGGCAGCTCCGCCACAGTTAATGTTCAGAATTTTTTTAGGGCTCATGCGCATGTCCTAGTGCGCTGTTGCGAACTTACATTCCCCGCGGAACAAGCACGAAGTGGTCAATAGCGATGCGAGCAGCGGCATCAGCGCGAGCACGGTTCAAGCGGAACACAATTTTGAGTTCATCGAAGTGGCGGAGCGACGCACGTGCTGAAATTGGAAAGCTCAGCGTTTCGCTTGCGGGCTGGGGATGTTCGTAGATCCGCCAGGGGCGGGTGGATTTGACCAGCATCGTTCCCAGTGACTCAGAGGGTTTATCCGGTTTGCTGGTGTCAACGAGAATCAGTTCCAGAGAAACTGTGTCGGGATAACGGTCGGCGTTGCGGATGGCGATCTGGATTCGGCTGCAGCAGTCGGTATTGATCAGGTTTCCGAGGTGGTCATGCGCCTCGATCGAAAGGGGGCGGCGGTCAGTGGATCGGATCTCGACCACGTCGGGGCTGGCCTGAGCCTGGCGCGAAGCTTTGGGAGGACGCATGTCAGGGGCCTTGAAGAACCAGTAAACACCATCAAAAGGAATGATGAGCGGATTTGCACCGCGGCTAAGTCCGTGAGTTCTCACATCAACGGGAGGTGGTGCGACCAACTTGGCGCGGAGTTGTTTCTCGGGCCAGAGAACGATTCCGCTGTTTCCGTCGCCGCCGGTTGTTGCGGAATCGTCCAAAATCTGCGTGACATAGCGCCGGCTAGATTCATGATCGCCGCTGACGATGCGAGCGGCGTACTTGTGAGAGGAGCCCAGACCGATACCGGTCGCGCCTTGGAGATAGGGCAGGAGCGCGGCGATGGTGAAAAGAACAGCGGCCAGAGCGATGGGCAA
>Ga0068856_100003271_pt1 | contig 16468 bp, 14 predicted proteins | sample KBSCornC62_FD_66595 | JGI IMG/M metagenome (GOLD analysis project Ga0068856, IMG submission 66595) | Corn rhizosphere microbial communities from Kellogg Biological Station, Michigan, USA - KBS Corn C6-2 | ecosystem: Host-associated > Plants > Roots > Rhizosphere > Soil ...
CTAGGTTCCCTGCAGATGCCTCACCGTACTCGGGTCACCGCGGTCCCGGCCGACGCGTCCGACGCCTCGCTGGACCTCGTGGCTACCCTCGCCGGGCTCAGTTCCAAACGCGAGCGTGCCGAGCTGCTCGAAGCGGGATGTGCCGCCTTCGGGCGCCTGCTCGCGCTGGACGCCGTCGCAGCCGTCAAGCTGACCGAGACCGGCCTTACCTGCGAGGGCCGCTGGGCCCGCTCCGGCGCCCGGCCAAACCGCGTCGGCGATGCCCGCATGGCCGCCGCCGTCGAGCTCTGCGACGGCCATGGCAGCGGGGTCACGCAGGGCGCGTTCGGCCGGCTGCAGCTGGTCGCGGTGCCGATCGTGTCCGAGGGCGCGGTCAGCCACGTGATCGCCGCCACCGCCCATCCCGGCCGCGAGCTGTCTGAGGCCGACCGGGCCAGCGCCGCCGCCCTTGCCGCCCATCTGGCCTCCTGTCTGGAGATGGTGGCCGCAGTGTCGGCCGCGCGCGAGTACATGCTGCTGGAGCAGGCGATGGCTCCCGGGCAGACCGCTCGCGGCGACCGCGCGCTCGAGCAGATGCAGCTCGTGCGATCGCTGGCTGGAGCCTTCATCGGGGTGCGGTCGCTGCCCGAGGTGGGGCGGATCGTCGTCGGACAGCTGCACACGCTGATCGACTACCACTCCTGCCGCTTCTACGTCGTCTCGCAGGACGGAGACCTGCTGCTGCCGGCAGCGCTGATGGGCGTGGGCGAGGTGTACGCCGGCGAGGACGTCGAGGATCTGGTGGTCGCGGTCGGCGAGGGCATCACCGGCCGCGTGTTCGAGACCCGGAAGCCGTTGCGGATCGACGACGCGTCGGCCGTCCCCTTCAGCGTCGAGATCCCGGGCACCGAACCGATCGATGAGTCGATGCTGGTGGCGCCGATGGTGTCCGAGCATGGATCCGTGGGCGTGATCGTGCTTAGCAAGGAGGGTCTGGCCCGGTTCGACGACGACGACCTGCGCCTGCTCGAGGTGATCGCGGCGCACGCCGCCATCGCCTGCGAGAACGTGCGCCTGATCGCCGAGCAGCAGGAGGCGGCCGACATCTCGGAGGCGCTGCTCGAGCTGGGCGCGGCACTGTCGCTGCAGGAGAACGTCGAGGGCATCGCGTCCATGCTGGCGATCGCGATCGACCGGCTGGTCGAGTGCGCCGGCATCTCGATCTGGGAGCGCGACGGAGACATGCTGGTGCCCGCGACCACGGTCGGTTACACGCCCCGCGAGGCGCACCGGCTGATGCGCACCAGGCTGCGCGTCACCGACCAGCCGCTGGCGGCGGCGCTCTCGGGCCGCGGCATCGCGTCGCTCGATCTCGACCAGACCCCGGCCCTGACCGGATGCCTGGACGCCGCCCCGGCCGGCACCACGTATGCGGTGATCGCGATCGGCGAGCGGTCGCGCAACCGCGGCGCCGTGATCGTGCAGCGGGGGCCGCGCCGCGGGCCGATCTCTCCGCGCGACCAGCGGATGCTGCTCGGCATCGCCGACCAGGCGCTGCTGGCGATCACCAACCGCGCCCTCTACGACGAGCTCGACACCTCGTTCCTGGCCACCATGCAGGCCCTCGGCAACGCGCTGGACGCGAAGGATGCCTACACCAACGACCACGCCCAGGCCCTGGTCGGCCTCTGCACGGCGGTCGCCGACCGGCTCGGGGTGGCCGGCTCCGAGCTCCGCGACATCAGCGTGGCCGCCGCCCTGCACGACATCGGCAAGATCGGGATCCCGGCCGAGATCCTCAACAAGCCGGGCCCGCTGACGGCGTCGGAGTGGGCCGTGATGAAGACGCATCCGCAGCTGGGCGCGCAGATCCTGGAGCCCGTGCGGGCGCTGGCCGGCGCGGCGGAGCTGGTGATCAGCTGCCACGAGCACTGGGACGGCAGCGGCTACCCGAACGGCCTGGCCGGGCCCGAGATCCCGCTGGGGGCGCGCGTGATCCTGGCCTGCGACGCGTACGACGCGATCACCACCGATCGCGTGTACCGCAGGGCGCGGCCGTCGCAGGAGGCGATGCGGGAGCTGCGCCGCTGCTCGGGCAGGGACTTCGACCCGCAGGTGGTGGACGTGCTGGCGGCCGTGATCGCTGCTACCGGCTAGCCCATCCGCGCGATCCGCTATCGTGCTCCTGCGGTCGGCAACGGCGCCGGCCGCGAGGGGCGATGACGCCTCCAGGTGACTCCGTCGGGAGCCACCTGGGGGCGTTTTTTTGTGCCCGGAAACCGAGCGAAGGGAGCACGATGGAGACGATCGACACCAGCACGGCCGGGCTCGCCGAGGCGCGCCAGCGGGTGCTGCGCGAGGTGGGCGAAGCGGAGATCAAGTTCGTGCGGCTGTGGTTCACCGATCTGGTCGGGCGGCTCAAGAGCTTCGCGATCACGCGTGACGAGCTGGCATCCGCACTCGACCACGGGATGGGCTTCGACGGGTCGTCGGTGACCGGCTTCAACGCGATCGAGGAGTCCGACATGATCGCCATGCCGGATCCCGCCACCTTCCGGATGATGCCGCCGGAGTCGGGCGAGCACGCCTCGGCGCGGATGTTCTGCGACATCCGCACGCCTGACGGTGAACCGTACGAGGCCGACTCCCGGCAGGTGCTGCGAAGCGCGCTCGACCGCATGGCCGGGCTCGGCTTCGATAGCTTCAAGATCGGTCCCGAGCTCGAGTTCTTCCTGTTCCGGATGGACGAGCAGGGCCGGCCGCACACGCTGGACGCGGGCGGCTACTTCGAGGACACGACCATGGACGCCGCGGTCAACCTGCGCAAGGAGATCGTGCTCGCGCTCGAGGAGATGGGCATCCCGGTCGAGTACCTGCACCACGAGGTCGGCCCCAGCCAGCACGAGATCGACATCCGCTACGCGGACGCGCTGCAGATGGCCGACCACTGCATGACCTACCGCTCGCTGGTGAAGGAGGTGGCGCAGCGGCACGGGCTGCACGCCACGTTCATGCCCAAGCCGCTGTTCGGCGAGAACGGCTCCGGCATGCACACGCACCAGTCGCTGTTCATCGGCGACTCGAACGCGTTTTTCGATGCCGACGACCCCTGGTATCTGTCCGATGTGGCCAAGAGCTTCATCGCCGGCCAGCTGCGTCACGCCCGGGAGATCTCGCTGTTGTTCGCGCAGTGGGTGAACAGCTACAAGCGGCTGGTACCCGGCTATGAGGCGCCGGTGTACGTGGCCTGGTCGCGGCGCAACCGCTCCGCGCTGATCAGGGTGCCGCTGTACCACCCCGGCAAGGAGAAGGCGACCCGCGCCGAGATCCGCTGCCCCGATCCCGCCTGCAACCCGTACCTGGCGTTCGCCGGCCTGCTGCACGCCGGGCTGGAGGGGATCGAGCGTGGCTACGAGCTGCCGGATCCGATGGAGACGAACCTCTACGAGCTGACGGCGCCCGAGCGCCGTTCGCTGGGCATCGAGTCGCTGCCGGAGAGCCTGGGCGAGGCGATCGCGGCCGCCGAGGAGTCCGAGGTGGTCGAGAAGGCGCTCGGCCCCGAGCTTCGCGACCGGCTGCTGGCGCTGAAGCGGCGCGAGTGGGACGAGTACCGGGTGCAGCTGTCGGCCTGGGAGCTCGACCGCTACCTGCCGATGCTCTAGCCGATCGATCCGGCCGAGCCGGGTCCGGCGTCTGCCTCCTGGGCGCCCGGCCCGGCCGCCGGCCGGAACCCGTCGCCGTCCCAGACCCGTGGCTGCACCTGCACGCCGGCGGCGTCGAGCGTGATCACGTTGTAGGCGTTGGGCTGCCCGCGGCGCCGGCGCGAGAAGGCGGTTCCGGCCTGCACCGACAGCGGGCCGCCGCCGCCGCCGATCACGTCGGCGTAGCCCAGGTGCAGGTGGCCGGCCAGCAGCAGCTCCACGTCTGCCTCGCGGATGGCCGCCAGCGCCGCGTCGCGGCCGTGCACCACGATCGCCCGGGGCAGCGACGGCGGCGGCAGGAACGGGTGGTGGGTGACCAGCACCCGCCGGGCCGTGGCCGGCGCGCCGGCGAAGCTCGATCGGATCAGCTCCACCTGGGCCGGTGAGATGCTGCCCTCCTTCCAGCGCGCCGGCCTGGTCGTGTTCAGCCCCAGCACGGCCAGCTCGTCGTCCACGACGAATGGGTTCAGCTCGTCGGTCACCATCGACCGGTAGCGGCCCATCGGCGACAACGCCCGCCGGGTGACGTCGTAGAGCGGGATGTCGTGGTTGCCGGGCACGACCAGCAGCGGGCCCAGCCGGTCGAGGTAGGCGCGGGCGGCTGCGAACTGGCGGCGCCGGGCGCGCTGCGTGAGGTCGCCGCTGACCACGGTCAGGCGCGGGCGCAGCTCCGCGACCTCGTCCAGCAGCCGCGCCGCCATCGTCCAGTCCTCGGTGCCGAAGTGCAGGTCGGACAGGTGCGCGAGGGTGATCGCGGGCGGCTCGGGCGAGCTCATCGGTCGATCTGGTCGACCAGGCACTCCGAGGGAAGCTTGTCGTCCCGGAAGCGCAGCAGCTTCGCGCCATGGCGGATGCGCCCGCCGCTGGTGTGCTCGATCTGTACCTCGCAGACCAGCTCCGGCCGCAGGCTGTGCCAGGCGGTTTCGCGTTCGCCGGTCCAGCGGTTGGGCCCGGGCTCGCCGTGCTCGCCGGTCTCGAGCGGCCTGACCACGTCGAGCAGCTCACGCGCGCGCTTGGCGGTGAAGCCGGACGTGTGCCCGACGTGCCGCAGTTCGCCGTCCTTGTCATAGAGGGCCAGGATCAGGGAGGCGACGGCGCCGCCGGCCTTGCGCTCGCGCCAGCCGATCGCGACGGCGTCGATCGTGCGCTGCCGGCGCACCTTCACCATGCCCACGCGCTCACCCGGACGGTAGGGAGCGTCGTCCACCTTGGCGACGACGCCCTCGCGCTCCTGCAGCCAGCGCGCCGCGCGCTTGCGGTCGGCGGTCTGGTCGATCAGGATCACCGGGTCGGCCACCACCTGTTCCAGCAGCGCCCGCCGTGCGGCCAGCTCCTGGTCGAGGGTGACGGTGTCGTCGTGCGCGAGCAGGTCGAACGCGACGAACCGCGCCGGCGTCTGCTCGGCCAGCATCTGCACGCGCGAGGCGGCCGGATGAATGCGGTTCTGGAGCGCCTCGAAGTCCTCGGCCTCGCCGTCGGGGATGATCAGCTCGCCGTCCAGCACGTAGCGGCCGGGCGGGAAGCGCAGCTCCGGGAAGTAGCGGTCCATCGGCCGGCCGTTCCGCGACTGCAGCATGTGCGAGTCGCCGTCGACGAAGACGATCGTCCGGAATCCGTCCAGCTTGGGCTCGTAGCACCAGCCCTCGCCCTCGGGCAGCTCGTCTTGGGGCTTCGCGAGCTGGGGTTTGATCGGTGGCTTCAGCGGAAGTGTCATGACGGCACTCTCGCATATCAGGGAAGCCGCGCATCTACACTCACCTATGGCCGCCACCGACCGTACGGCTCGCCACCTCGAGCTGCTCACCGACACGATCGCCGCGGTCAACTCCTCGCTCGACCTCGACGTCGTGTTCGAGCGGATCGCGGCCAAGGTCACCTCCGCGCTCGAGGCGGACGCCTGCTTCGTGTACCTGTACGACGAGACTGACGACGTGCTGGAGCTGCGCGCGACGCACGACGGGCGCTTCGGCGATCCCAGCCACCGCCCCCGCATGCACCTGGGCGAGGGCATCACCGGGACGTCGGCGGCCGAGGGCCGTCCGGTCATGATCGCCGAGGCGGCGCACCTCGACGCGCGCTTCGTCGGCTTCCCGAACCTGCCCGAGGACGAGTACGAGTCGATCCTGGCCGTGCCGGTGCACGCGCGCGACCGGCTGGAGGGCGCGCTGAACGTGCGCACGCGGCTGCCGCGTGCCTTCGGCGAGGACGAGGTGGCGCTGCTGACCGCGATCGCAGGGCAGGTCGGGCAGGCCATCGAGAACGCGAAGCTGTACGAGCAGACGCGGGCGCGGGTGTCGGAGCTGGAGTCGCTGGCCGTCCAGGAGATCCACCACCGGGTCAAGAACAACCTGCAGACGGTGGCGTCGCTGCTGCGCCTGCAGGCGCGCGCGATTGACGACCCGGCGGCCGAGCGGGCGCTCGAGGAGAGCGTGCACCGGATCCTGTCGATCGCGGCCGTGCACGACCTGCTGACCACCTCGCACAACGACGACGTCGACTGCGCCGGGCTGATCGGGCGGCTGGAGGCGATGCTGGGGCAGGGCTTGGGCGGGCGCGAGGTGGTTAGCACGCTGCAGCCGGTGGTGCTTCCCGGCCAGCGTGCCACGGCCGTGGCACTGGTGTTCTGCGAGCTGTTCCAGAACGCGCTCGAGCACGGCCGCGGCCGCGTCTCGGTGGAGCTGGTGCGCGACGGCGGCAGCATCGTGATGAGCGTCGGCGACGAGGGCCAGGGGCCGCCGCCCGGCCCGCGCCAGGGGCTGGGCCTGACGATCGCGGCGGCGCTGGTGCGCGAGGAGCTGCGCGGGCGGATCGACCTGCGAGGGAAGGCGGTGGTGCGATTTCCGGCCGTGTCCTGATCGCGGAGGACGAGACCATCATCCGGCTGGACGTGCGGGCGATGCTGGAGCGGGCCGGGTTCGAGGTGGTGGCCGAAGCCCGAGACGGGCGCGAGGCGGTGGCGCTGGCCGCGGCCCACCGGCCCGACCTGGCGGTGATGGACGTGAAGATGCCCGAGCTGGACGGCATCGACGCCGCCCGCCAGATGCTCGAGCAGCGGCAGATCCCGATCGTGATGCTGACCGCGTTCTCGGAGGCGGCGCTGGTCGGCCGTGCCGTCGACGCCGGCGTGTTCGGCTACCTCGTGAAGCCGTTCCGCGAGAGCGACCTGCTGCCGGCGATCGAGGCGGCGCGGGCCCGGCATGCGGAGCTGCAGGCGCTGCGCGACGAGGCCGGATCGCTGCGCGACGCGCTGGAGGCGCGCAAGCTGATCGAGCGCGCGAAGGGCCTGCTGATGGAGAAGGACGGGCTCAGCGAGGGGCAGGCGTTCGCGCGCCTGCGCGGCGCCAGCCAGCAGACGGGCAGGCCGCTGCGCGAGGTTGCGGAGGCGATTCTGGCGACCTTTGGATCAGGCTAGGAACTGGCGGAGCGTCGCGTCGCGGACTCCACGGCTAGACCGATTACGCTACAGTGGCGCTGGCCTCCAGCCGATGAACCCACACCCGAGCTCCCGATCCAGGAAGGGTGATGTCGTGACCGTTGGAATCTTCAGCGTCCTGTTCATCGCGGCCGCTGCGGTCATCGCCGTCTGGATCGTCGTGCAGTACCCGGGTCTGGCGCCCACGGAGTTCCGGCGTGCCTTGATCCATTTCGGCGTGTCCATGGTCGGCATGTACCTGATCTCGCCGATCCTGCAGCATGACCTGGCCTCCCTGCCCCAGCCGTGGCAGCTGTACTCGTCGGTGTTCGGGGTGCTGCTACCGGCCCTGATCTACCGGTTCGTTGCGACCATCTGGCTGCTGCGCCTGGTTTCGGGGTCGCTGCGCTCCGCGATGCGCTGATCAGTGGTGGATCCCGTGAAACGCCTTGACGAACTCGATCATGGCCGGCGCGAGCAGCACCACAAACATGGCCGGGAAGATCAGGAAGATCAGCGGAAACAGCATCTTCACCGGCGCCTTCTGAGCCCGCTCCTCCGCGTAGGCCTTCTGCTGCATGCGCACCTCATGCGACAGGTTGCGCATGATCTGGCCGATCGACACGCCCAGCGTCTCGCCCTGTAGCACCGACCGCACGAACGACCGCACGCCGATCGTGTCGCAGCGGATCAGCATGTTGCGCAGTGCCTGCTCGGTCGACAGGCCGAGGCTCTGCTCCTGCAGCGTCAGACGCAGCTCGTCTCCGAGCGGTCCGTCGAGGCGTTCGGTCGCAACCTTGAGCGATCCGTTGAAGCTGAGGCCGGCCTCCACCGTCACCACCAGCAGGTCCATCAGATCGGGCATCTCCCGCTCGATCTGACGCAGGCGGTCATCCGCCCGGCGCCGCACCACCGCCATCGGAGCCACCCAGCCCATCGCGGCGGCCAGCGCACTTCCGCCGATCACCAGCGCCAGCGGCATGCCGCTGGTGGTCGACACCCAGAGCCACAGCGCCGCGGCCCCGATCGTCGCGAGCAACCGGTAGCCCATGAACTTGACCACCGAGGTCTCGTACATCGCGGCCGCCATCAGCCGGGACTTGATCTTCGACTGGTCGCCGCTGTCGCCCAGGGCTGCGCCGAGCCTGTCCGCCATGGCGCTCGTGATCGCGCTCAGCGGTCGGCGCCTCGGCTCCTGCGCCGTGGGCACGGGTGATACGTATCCGTAGTCGGCGATCTGTCCGACCGTCTGGCTGGTTCGAAGCCGGCCGACCGAGAGCCCCCGGACGACCAGCGTGATGGCCGTGCCGCAGGCGAGGAGGCCGAGGATCAGGATGAGAGTGGTCACGTCGGCTCCTTAGATCTCGATGTTCACGATCTTGCTGATGACGAACGAGCCCAACACGGTCATGCCGGCCGACATCACCATCAACACCTGGCCGAGCGTGGTGTGGAGAAGCGGGCTCGTATAGCTCGGGTTGATCAGGTAGATGAGCAGGAACAGCACGATCGGAAGCGCGGTCACGACCCATCGGGAGACGCGGCCCTGCGCCGTCAGCGTGCGCACCAGCCGCCGCAGCTCGAACCGCCCTCGCACGTTCGTCGCCACCTGATCGAGGATCTCCGCGGTGTTGCCGCCGGTCTCCTGCTGCACGATCGTGACGAGCGCGATCTGCATCACCTCGCGGCTTCGCATCCGCCTGCTGATTTCCGCCAGCGACTCGTCGACAGGCACGCCTACGCGCTCCTCGCCGACCAGGCGACGGAACTCCGAGCGCGACGGCTCCGCGGCGTCTTCGGTCATGATCGCGAGGGCACCCACCAGGCTGTGGCCCGCGCGGAGCGCCGACGCGAGCACCTGCAGGTTGTCAGGCAGCTGCGTCGCGAAGGCGAACCGCTGACGTTCCGCACGCACCGAGATCAGGATGCGCCCGACTGCCGGCACGAGCGGCGCGAAGATGATCATCACCCACGAGTTCGCTATGGCAGCCATCGCCACCCCCAGCAGGAGAGCACCCGTGATCCCGACCACCACCGCCTGCGCCGGGCTGAGCCCGATCTTGGCGAGCTCAACGTCCTCGCTGAAGCGATCCCACCAGCGGGTGCCGCCGAGCACTCGCTCGGTCTGCTCATAGAGGGCTTCTGTGATGGCCGGCGCCGACGCGTCGGGTGCGTTCTCGGGAACGAACGGCTGCACGCGCCGGCGCAGTGCGCGGCTGCGCGGCTGCGCGATCGTAATCACCGCGAATGCGACCAACAGGCCGCCGACCACAGCCACCAATAGAGCGCTCAGCCAGGAGCCGAGCAACCGAGACCAGGCACTGCGATGGTATGGAGGTGTCGACACGCGGGTCAGCGACGGAGCCGTGTACGACGTGGAATACGCACCCGGCACGCCCTCGATCGTGACGTTCACGGCGACGGCCGCGTTGGCTGCGGCGAGTGACTGGTAGCTGACCAGGTACTGGTTCGCGAGCTGTGCCCCCAGCTGGTCGTAGATGCGGGACAGCTGCGAGACCGAGCTCGCCGCGGTGAAGGCCCCACCGGACCCGCCCGCCAGCCTTCGCAGCGTTCCGGGGTGGAACTGCTTCGATTCCAGGCCGACCGCGAAGATGCGCGCATGCTCCTGCCGCGCTGCGGCGGCCACGGACCCGAGCGTGGCGGCGCTGCCCGTGTCGGCGCCGTCGGACAGCACGACCATCGAGGCCGACGTGATGTGCGCCGCTGCGATCTCCTGCTCGGCCGTCTGGACGGCGTCGATTATGTGCGTTCCGGTGCCAAGGGTCGGGGTTGCGGCAAGCGCGGCGTCGATCTTCGCCTGATCTGTCGTGAACGGAAGCACCACCGTCGCGTGATCGTTGAACACGATCACCGAGAGCGGCTGCTTCGGGTCGCGGTGTGTGGCAAAGGTGCGCGCCGCCTCCATCGCGGCCGCGATCGGCGTGCCGTGCATGCTCCTGCTGGCATCGATGATGAGGACGACGCCGAGCTCAGACGTGTCGGTCAGCGGCGTGACCGTCAGGCCGGCCACCGGGCCGCCGTTCTCGGTCACGTGCACCGTACCGGTGCCGGCAGCGTTGCCGGGCGGCAGGGTGAGCAGATAGGTGCGGGTGGGGAACTGATCGCCCGATCGCGGCGTCAGCGTGAACCCGCCGGCCGCCAGGGCCGGCGTCGCCGAGGCTGCCAGAAAAACCAGGAACGCGAGAACGGTCAGCAGTCGCCACCTCATCGCGAGGCCTTTGCGACGTGGCCTGCCGGGGCGAGATGGCCGCCGGGAATCTGGAACATGTCGATCGGCAGATCGACGCCGTGCTTCTGGAACTTGGAGAGGAAGCTCGGCCGAAGCCCGGTCGGCCGCAGGCCGCCGACCACCTGGCGCTCCGCCGTCACGTGGTCGATCTGGAACTGGAAGATGTCCTGCAGGGTCACGACATCGGACTCCATCCGCTGCACCTCGGTGATCTGCATCACGCGGCGCGAACCGTCCTCCAGCCGCTCCAGGTGCACGATCAGATCCAGCGCGCTTGCCACTTGGGCTCGGATGGCCTTAAGTGGCAGGTCGTAGCCGGCCATCAGCACCATCGTCTCGACCCGCGCGAGCGCGTCGCGGGTGCTATTGGAGTGGACGGTCGAGAGCGAGCCGTCGTGGCCGGTGTTCATCGCCTGGAGCATGTCCAGCGCCTCGGCTCCGCGGACCTCGCCGACGATGATCCGGTCAGGCCGCATGCGCAACGAGTTGCGCACGAGCTCGCGGATGGGAACCTCGCCCTCACCCTCGATGTTGCTCGGGCGCGACTCGAGCCGCAGCACATGACGCTGGTTCAGCTTTAGCTCGGCGGCGTCCTCGATCGTGATGATGCGCTGGTCGTCGGGCACCGCCGTGGACAGGGCATTCAAGAGCGTGGTCTTGCCGGAGCCGGTACCGCCCGAGATCAGGATGTTCAACTCGGCGCGGATGCAGCGGCTGAGGAAGTCCACGGTTGTCTCGGAAAGCGTCCCGATCCGGATCATGTCGTCCAGGTTCAGGCGGGTCTCGCCGAACTTGCGGATCGTCACGAGCGGCCCGCTCAGCGAAAGCGGCGGGATGATCGCGTTCACACGGCTTCCGTCGGGCAGGCGAGCGTCCACCATCGGCGAGGACTCGTCGATCCGGCGACCGATCTGGGCCACGATCTTGTTGATGATGCGCCGCAGGTGCGACGAATCGGTGAAGTGGGTCGGTACCTGATAGAGCCGGCCGCTCCGCTCCACCCAGACGTCATGGGGGCCGTTGACCATGATCTCCGTGACGGTGTCGTCCAGGAGCAATCGCTCCAGCGGCCCGTGGCCGAGGATGTCGTCGGTGACCGCCTCGGCGATGGTCACCCGGTCGGTGTGCGACAGGCCGGCCTCCTTGGACAGATGGGCGCCGATGGCGGCCTTGACTCGCTCACGCAGCGTCTCCTCGTCGATGTCGTCCGAGTAGAGCTGGGGGCCGAGCTCGCCGATGACCGCCATGTGGATGCGGTTCTTGACGTCGGCGAACGGATCGGCGGTGGCCGGTGCGTCGCTCAGGGAGCTGCTGGCGTTGAGTCGTTGCTGGAGATCCATCATGCCTTCCTTGCAAGCAGGCGGCGACGTCCCTGGGACTCGGGGACCGCGACCGCGGGGAGGTAACGCGTCATCAGGGCGGCGAAGGCCTTCGCCGCGTCGGACTTCGGGTGCGACAGGGCCACCGGGAGGCCCTCGTTCACGGACCGTGGGATGTCCCGGTCGCTGGGTACCAGCACGTCGGGCACGCGGCCCGCGACCTGGGCGACGTCGTCGGCGCTGATTCCGACCTTGGTCTGGGCCCGGTTCAGCACGAGCGACACGTTTGCCTCGGGATAGCCCATCAGCGTCAACGTCTCCAGACCCAGCCGCGTGTTCTTGAGCGAGAGCGTGTCAAGCGTGCCGACCATGCACACGTCAGTCGAGACGTCGATCGTTGCGATCACCTCCGGCGTGAATCCGGGTGGGGTGTCGACAATCACGTAGTCGAACTCATCGCGGAGGATCGGATACAGCTCGAGCAGCAGCTCGACGGTGACCGACGAGGCTTGATCGGGCCGAGAGGGGGCGATCAGCACGCGCAGCCCCGACGGGTGGTGGGCGAGGTAGTCGTCCACCTTTTCGGCGTCGAGCGTGCCGCCGGCCACGGACAGGTCGTAGATCGTCCGCTCAGGGCGCAGCCCCAGAGCCAGCCCCACGTCGCCGAACTGCAGGTCGACGTCGACGATCACGGTGCGATGGCCCTGTGAGGCGAGCAGCACACCCAGGTTGCAGCTGGTGAGCGTCTTGCCGGTGCCGCCCTTCGGCCCCAGCACGACGATCGTCCGCGCGGGATCCCGATCGGGACGCTGGCGGCGAGCGATCGCCTTCTCGATCAGGAACTGCACGTTCTCCGCCGACTGGGGTAGCTCGACGATGTCGTCCGCCCCTGCGTCGAACACGCGCCGCACGAAGCCGTTCGGCGCGCCGCTGCAGAGGACGACCACGGGGCGGTCAGGCCGCTTGCGCCGGGCGTCGGCGATCATCTCGATCACGGACTCGCTGGCGTGGTCGCAGGCGACGACGATCATGTCGGCCCTGGTGCGCTGGAGCGCATCGTCCACGTCCGAGAATCCGTCGATCATCGCGACCACCTCGACGCCGTCCGTCGGCAGCGCCGAGACCACCTCGTCTCGCGGTACCGCCGGATCGAGCACGACCAGCGCCCTGACCGCCGTCGCCATCTATCGGCCCCCGAACGAGCGGAAGACCTTCACCGGCGGGATGCCGAGCAGCATGGTCTCGAGCGTCACCAGGCTGGGCCTCGAGGACACGTTGCCGGCCTGCGGCGTACCTGCCAGGAACACGGTGCCGTTGTTGATCGCAAAGGCGATGTTCCAGGCCTGCTGATCGGTCACCTGCACGACGATGTTGCCGGTGTTGCTGCTGGTGCCGGTGTTGTTGCTGCTGGTGCTGGGGACCTCCAGCACCTTGATGTCCTGCGCGATCACCTTCTCGACCGGGCGCGCCTGGGCGTTGCCATTCAGCGGGGCTCCGTTCGGCCCGATCGGGATCACGTTGAACCCGGCCAGGATGTCGACGTGGTCACCCGCCTGCAGGAACGGCGTCAGGCCGGCTGCGCTGTCGAGCGGGATCGAGATCGCCCGCTGGTTGCCGGTGATCTTGGTGGTGACGGCATCGGTCGGGGCATCGCTGAAGTCCGACGTGGTCAGCTGCTGGTTGGGATAGATGTCGTGGGAAGCGATCTTGCCGCTGATCGAGGCGGGGTCGGTGATCGCGCCATCCTTGACCTGGTCCTTGGGTGTGCTGACCACCGAGTACCACTTCTGCGAGGCGATCACGTCCCCGCTCGAGCTCTGCGGGATCAGCTTGTTGGCGACCAGCACCGACACCGTGGCCGACTGGCTGTTTGCGTTCTGGCGCACTTGCGACACGTAGATCAGCAGCAGCGCGCCGGCCACGATCGCCGCCAGGGCGCCCAGTACCAACGTTCCGCTTCTCGATGAGGTGAATCGCTGCACGATTACCGCTCCTTCATGGTTCGATTTGTCATTGCTACTGCGTCATCACGAGGATGCATGAGTCCACGGCATTGGGATCGCACGCTCCGCCGCCGGTGCCGTTGCTGGCGGTGTCGACGTACTGGATGAAGTGGCCGACGATGGTCGCCGCGTCGGGCGCCGGGTCGTCGCCGTTTCCCTGACAGGGGTTGTTGAAACCTGACCCCTGCCCCGTCCAACCGGTGATGTAGAAGGCCGCGAAGCGCGTCACCGGCACTGTCGTGTTGCCGCTCCCGTCGAATGAACCGAACGGCGTCACGAACACCTGCACGACACGCGGATCGCCGGCCGGATAGTTGGGCCAGTGGTTGGGCGACGTGCACGAGCTGGGCTTGGGCGCTCCCAGGATGCGCTCGTTGAGCCCTTTGGGAATCTGGTTGGTCGCGCCACCCGTCTGCGTGGCAACGCAGAACCACGGCTGCGCGGTGCCCCAGAGCGCGGATGGTGAGTTCGGGCAGGACTGCGAACCGTCGTTTCGGCCGTAGAGGGGCGCGCATCCCGCCGCCAGCTCACCCTCGAGGTTGGAGATGCCGGGGTCGCAGTCCACGGACTGGTTCTGGCTGCCCGTCACCACCCGCAGCTGGACGGGCGGGTCGCTCGCCTTCGCAAGCTCGAGGACATCCTGGACACCGATCTGGACGACGATGCCGGTCTGGCTCGTCCCCTGCGCGAAGCTCTGGTTCGAGACGCCGGCCCCCTGCAGGATCTGCATGCTCTGGATTGGGCCCGAGCCGTTCGTCGCGTTGATCGCTCCGTACGTCCTCTGGGCTGTGCCGGCGAACGTGCCCTGACACGGGTTCTTGTTCTTGTTGTTCGTGCAGGCCTGGCCGCTGACGGTGCCTGAGCTCTCGAACCAGGTGATCGTCACCGCGTGCTGCCCGGTGCCGGATGCGACGGTGATGGGCGCGCCGGTCGTCAACCAGCGGCCGGCGCCGGCGTTGTAGGTCAGGTTGTAGGTGGTACCGCCGACCACCGCAGCCATCGACGCGTTGGCGGGCGCGAGCCCGCCTATGTCGACCTGGGCGCTGACGCCGATCGTGCACGAGGTGGACGTGAAGTACGCGTTGGCGCAGGTGCCGGGAGTGAGGGCGACGTCGCGGAGTACCGGCGGGTTGGGCTGCGTGCCGTTTGGCGCCGTCGTCTGGGGGACATACCCGCGGACGAAGTTGATCCCGGTGTAGCACTGCACCAGCGCCGCGCCGCAGGTGACCGAGTTCGACCCGCTCAGGGCGACGTTGACGCCGATGTTCGAGGCGCCGACACCTACCGGCAGAGTGATCGGCTGGGTGGAGTTGTCCCACACGGCCGTGCCGTTGGCGGCGCCGTTCCGGGTAAGTGGTGCGGTCGCGAGCACGGCGTTGGTGGCCTCGTTGACGAAGGTGACCTGGCCCAGCTTGGGGTCACTGACGGGCAGCGCGATCGGCAGGAAGCCGCCGCCGGTCGTCTCCGTCTTGAGGCTGACGCGGGCGTGGGCATTGATGGTGGGATTCCCAAGGCCGACGAGGTTTGCCACCTTGAGGAACCACGGTGCATCCGTCTCTGTAGCCTTCACATCCACGAAGCCGGTGCTGCAGGGCGTGCCCGCGCTGTTGTCGGATCCGCCCTGGTTGTAGTAGTTGGTCGAGTTGATCAGGACGTGCAGGTTGGCCGCGGGCGTGCTGCCGACCTGGGGGTTGTAGGTGCCGCCACCGGTTGCGGCCGGTCCGGCGTACTTGCGGGCCTCCGCGCTGATGTTGGTGTTGCTGCACGGCATGGCAGCGAACATTCCGCCGCCGGCCAGCGCGGCGGAGTCGACCTGCAGCTGCAGGTGACGCTTGTGCTCGTACCAGTTGCCGACGTCGATCACGAACGAGGCCAGCATCACGATCACCGGGAGCGTGACGGCGACCAGCACGAGCACGCCGCCGCTCTCGGAGCTGGTGTGCATGGATCTCACGACGAGCACCCGACCACGGACCCGTTCCAGTTCTCGAGCCGCATGGTGTCGCTGGCTTGCACGGTGGTCTGGGTGGCCGAGAGACCGAGGAACGGCAGCCAGTTGTAGGTGAAGGTCGCCGTGGCTGTGATCGGCGTGCCCACGGCCGTCGCCGAAGGCTGAACCACGCACACCTTGACGGCGTTCGGCACGGCGTTGGTACCGCCGTTCTTCAGCTCGGGGCTGTCGGCCTGCGCCTGCACACAGCTCGCGATGCTCGAGCAGCCAGACGGCGTGTTGCCGACCGCGGCGTAGCGGGCCGCCTCGTTGGCCATGTGGGTCGCGTCGATCCAGTAGTTGATCGCGCGGCCGAAATCGAAAATGCCGAAGATCAGCAGCAGCAGCAGTGGCAGCACCAGCGCGAACTCGACCATCGCCTGGCCTCGCTCCCGCGCATCTGACCTCAGGTGTCGGCGTCTTCGCAACGTCTAGACCCCGGCAAACCCGTTGGCTGCCTGCTGGAAGACGGCCGAGACGTCGGCGCCGATGAACTGCAGGGCGGCGAAGCAGACGACCGCCACCATCACGATGATGAAGCTGTACTCCACCAGCGCCTGGCCGGCTTCGTCCTGACAGATATGTGATTGCTTGAGTTCCATGATGGTCTCCGTCACCGGTTGGTGGCTCGGCGGCGGTGGCAGGGTCCGCCACCGCCACCGAAGGGCCTTACAGAGCCGCGCCCAGCGAGTCAGCGATGCTCTGGAACACGGCCTTGACGTCCGTGCCGACGGTGGCCAGAATGCCGATCGCGACGACGGACACCAGGGCGAGGATGAGGCCATACTCGACCATGGCCTGGCCGTCCTCGCTG
>Ga0068856_100003272_pt1 | contig 16466 bp, 11 predicted proteins | sample KBSCornC62_FD_66595 | JGI IMG/M metagenome (GOLD analysis project Ga0068856, IMG submission 66595) | Corn rhizosphere microbial communities from Kellogg Biological Station, Michigan, USA - KBS Corn C6-2 | ecosystem: Host-associated > Plants > Roots > Rhizosphere > Soil ...
CCTGGCGCGCATCGCCGCCGGCCCGGTCGCGCTGCTGCTGCGCGTGCTCGCCGGCAGCGTGGTGAGTTTCCGCGACGGCGATTTCAGCGTCTCGCTCGCCGAAGGCCGGCGCGACGAACTCGGCGATCTGGTGAAGGCGCACAACGAGCTCGGCCGCGTGCTGCGCGACGAGCGTCAGCACCTGTTCCAGCGCGAGCTGCTGCTCGACACGGTGGTGCAGAATTCCCCGACCGCGCTGCTGCTGGTCGATGCGTTCGATCACGTCATCTACACCAATCTGGCCGCGCGCGCGCTGCTCAACGGCGGACAGAAAATGAACGGGCTGGATTTCCGCAGCGTCGTGGCCGAATGTCCCGCGCCGCTGGCCGCGGCGCTCGGCTCGCGCCAGGACGGACTGTTCACGGTCACGCTCGAGGGCGTCGACGAGACGTTCCACCTGTCCCAGCGCGACGTGCGCCTGCACGGCCGTTCGCACCGCCTGTTGCAGCTGCGCCGCCTGACGCGCGAACTGGCGCGGCAGGAAGTGCAGACCTGGAAAAAGGTCATCCGCGTGATCAGTCACGAGCTCAACAATTCGCTCGCGCCGATCTCCTCGCTGGCGCATTCGGGCCGCACCCTGGCGCAACGCGGCGACAGCGAGCGCCTGGCGACCGTGTTCGACACCATCGAAGACCGCACGCGGCACCTGAACGGCTTCATCCGCGGCTATGCCGAATTCGCCAAGTTGCCGCAGCCGCGCATCGAAGCGGTGGCCTGGCCGGTACTGCTCGACGCGCTCGGCCGCCAGTATCCGTTCCGCGCGACGGCGCCGCCGCCGGAAACGCCGGGCCATTTCGACCGCGCGCAGCTCGAACAGGTGCTGATCAACCTGCTCAAGAACGCGCACGAGTCGGGCGGACCCGCCGACACGGTCGAATTGAACGTGGCCCTGCGCGGCAGCGAGCTGCGCATCGAAGTCGCCGACCGCGGCGAGGGCATGAGCGAGACTGTTCTGGCTAACGCCTTGCTGCCGTTTTATTCGACCAAGCGCTCCGGTTCGGGTCTGGGCCTGGCCCTGGTGCGCGAGATCGTCGAGGCGCACGGCGGCCGCGTCGCGCTGGCCAATCGGGATGGCGGCGGGTTGAGCGTCGCCCTGTTCCTGCCGCAGCCTTAACACGCGGCATTCACGCCGGGAACGCGCACGCGACGCCGCGCGCCGGTGCTATTATCGGGTTCAAGGGGTTATGTTGGCATGACCAGCGCCGGTATCCAGATTCCTGGCTTCGAACTGCTGCGCCCATTGGGCTCGGGCGGCATGTCGACCGTTTATCTGGCGCTGCAGCGCTCGCTCGACCGCAAGGTCGCGATCAAGATCATGCGCCGCTCCACCGGCGACGCCAGCGCCGACGTGACCCAGGCCGAAAAGCGCTTCCTGCTGGAAGGCCGCATGATGGCCAAGCTGCCGCACCGCAATATCGTCGCGGTGTACGACATCGTCAGCAACGAGCAGCTGTCCTACATCAGCATGGAGTTCCTCGGCGGCGGCACGCTGTCGGACAAGATGAAGTCCGGCCTGTCGCTCGGCGAGGCGGTCGCGGTCGTGGTGCAGATCGCCTCCGCGCTCGATTTCGCGCACAGCCATGGCGTCGTGCACCGCGATCTGAAGCCCGCCAACATCATGTTCCGCGATGGCGGCACGCCGGTGCTGACCGACTTCGGCATCGCGCGCTACCAGGACGGCACGGCGACGCGCCTGACCCAGACCGGCATGCTGGTCGGCACGCCGACGTACATGAGTCCGGAGCAGGTCAACGGCGACGCGGTCGACGGCCGCGCGGATCTGTATTCCCTCGGCGTCCTGTTCTACGAATTGCTCGCCGGCGTGCCGCCGTTCCGCGGCGACACGCCGATCGCGGTGTTGATGGCGCACCTCACGCAACAGCCGCCGCCGTTGCCGGACGAATTCCGCGCGTTCCAGGACGTGATGGACCGGATGCTCGCGAAAAACCGCGACGACCGCTTCCCGAACATGAAGGAATTCAGCCACGAGCTGAGAGCGCGCCTGACGCAGAGCAACACCCTGCTCATGCGGCTGCAGATCGATCCGAACATGACCTCGTCGGAGCAGCTGCGCGCGCTCGGCTTCTCCTCCAGCACGCCGACCGGCGAGAACCCGCGCGATTCGCTGCTCGGCCGCATTCCGGCCGCGCCCTCGGCGCGTCCGGCGCAAACGGTGATGGCGAGCGGCGTGCGCCCGGTGCCCGCGCCCGCCGCGGCACCCGCACCGCCGCCGCGCAAAGGCCCGCCACTGTGGGCGCTGGTCACGGCTGCACTCGGTGCGATCCTGATCGCGGTCGGGGCGTGGCTCACGCTGCGCGGCCACGGCGGCTTGAGCAAGGACGAGCAGGTCGTCGTCAATCTGATGATCGAGCACGCCGAGCAGCTGGCGAACGCCGGCAACCTGGTCACACCGCCGGACGAAAACGCATTCGCCTACGTGCAAAAGGTGCTGCAGCGCGACGCGGAAAATCCGCGCGCGCAGGCGCTGATCGAAAAAATCGGCAACAACCTGGGCGACCAGGCGCGCCAGGCGATGGCCGCCGGCAAACTCGAGGAAGCGGCCGATCTCGACAACCAGGCCTTGCTGGTGCATCCCGACGACGCCGCGCTGCGGTCGCTCGCCGCGGACATCGGCAAGGCGCGCAAGAGCGCCCAGGCGAAAGAACAGATCGCGAAACTGCTCGAACGCGCCGACGCTGCGCGCACGGCGAACCGGCCGTTCGGCGAAAACGGCGCGTACACGCTGCTGGTGCAGGCGCGCGCGCTGGCGCCCGACAACGCCGAGGTCAAGAAACAGCTCGACGCGCTGGTCGCGCAGCAGCTCGACCTGCCGCGTCAGTCGCTCGCCGCGGGCAAGGCGGCCGAAGCCGCGGACGAGATCAAGAAACTGCAGCCGTATCTGGGTTCCGAACCCGCCTTCGCCGCGCTGCGCAGCGAAGCCGATGCGGCGCAGAAGAAACAGGAATCCGAACGCGAGATCGCGAGCCTCCTCGCGCGCGGCAGCGAGCAGCTGCGCGCCGGCCGCATCGACGAGCCGGGCGGCGACAACGCGTACGAGACGCTCGGCGAACTCGGCAAAGTGGCGCCGAACGACGCGCGCGCGAACGATTTCGCCGGTGCGATCGCGCGCGCCCTGCTGGCCGACGCGCGCAAGCTCGATGGCGCCGGCAAAGGTCCGCAGGCGCTCGAACGCGTCGGTCTCGCGCTGCGCATCGCGCCGACCCTGGCGGACGCGCAGGCGCTCAAGGACCAGATCGAACAGCGTCTCGGTGCGAAGGCGGCGAAACTTGCGCAGACCCTGAACGCGGCGCGCCAGGCGATCGCGGAACAGCGTTTCGTGCCGCCGGCGCCGGACGACGCCTACGCCGCGCTCGGCAGCGTGCTGCAGATGGAGCCCGACAACGCCGACGCCAAACAGCTGCTCGCGGCGCTGCCCAAGCGCATCGTCGATGCGGCCACGGCGCGCGCGCAGAGCAACGCCGGCGCGGCGAACGCGATGGTCGAAGCGGCGCGCAAGGTGTTCCCACAGGACGCCGGCTTGAGCGCGCTGTCGGGCAAGCTGCAGCAGCAGCTCGCGTCGGAAAAAGCCGCCGCCGACGCGCAGGCCGCACGCGAGCGCATCGCCAAGATCCTAAGCGCGCCGGCACCGGGTGCGGACCAGCTGCGCAACGCGGCGAACGAACTCGGCACACTGCTGGCGAGGAATCCGGCCGACAAGGAGGCGCTGACGCTGCGCACGCGCCTGGTTGAGACCTTTGCCGGCGAGCTCGAGAACGCCGCCGACGTCAAGCAGTTCGACGCGCTCGCCGCCGAACTGAAACAGGAGAACGCGCTGCTATCGGCCGACCCGGCGCACGCCGCGCTGGTCGCGCGGCTCGCGGCGACGCGCACGAAAGTCGCCCAGGCCGAACAGGCGCGTGCCGACGCCGAGCGCGGCACGCTGGTGCTGAACGCGTTTCCGTGGGGCAAGGTCGAATCGGTGCTGGATGCGAACCGCCAGCCGGTGGCGCTGCCGCCGGACACCACCACGCCGCTCACGCTGACGCTGCCCGCCGGCAGCTACGTGATCACGTTCCGGCATCCGCAGGCGAGCAAGCCGGCGCAGGTCATCGCCAAGGTCGAAGCGCAGAAGCGCGCGACCGCGAATGCTGCGTTCACTTCGATTTCCTCGCAGGAGTATTTCTCGCGTGCAGGCTGGTGAGCGTTACCGCTGGCTCGCCGCCGCGGCGCTGTGCGCCCTGTCCGCGGCAGCCCATGCGGACTACAAGGACGATTACGCGCACGGGCTGAAGGCGTACCGCGAGGGCGATTTCGCCGAGGCGCGCACGCTGATGCAGTCGGCGCTCGAGCAGCACGCGGAGCCTGCCGCGCGCATCCGCCTTTACGGCCAGGTCTACGAACCGTATCTGCCGCAGCATTACCTCGGCATGGCCGCGCTCAAGCTGGGCGACTGCAACGCCGCCGCGGCGCAGTGGAGTTCCTCGGCCAACAAGCAGATCGTCGGCCAGCTGCCGGACATCGGCGGCGAAGAGCAGCGCGGTCTCGCGTCCTGCGGCGGCAAGCTCGCCAAAAACGACGACAAGCCGCCGGTCGAACCGCCGAAGCCGAATATCGAACCGAGCAAGCCGCCGGTCGGCGACAGCAAGCCGCCGGTGGTGGTCGCGGACAACAAGCCGCCGCCGGTGACGCCGGTCAAGCCGCCGCCGCCGAAACCCCCCGTCGAGGACAAGCCGCCGGTGGCGAAGTCGGGCCCGCCGGAGCCGCTGGTGCAGGCGTTCGACAGCTACCTGGCCGGGCGGTATACCGAGGTCAGCCGTATCAATCCCGACGCGTACGCCGACACGCGCGCGCGTTTCCATGCCTATGTCGTGCGCGCGGCGGCGAAATTCACGCTGTCGCGCCTGTCTACGGACGATGCGCTGCTGAAAAGCGCCCGGGCCGACGCGATCGCGGCGCGCGCGCTGGACTCGCGTGCGCCCGACGCGACCCTGTTCTCGCCCGATTTCCGCGCGTTCTTCCAGGAAAGCCATTGACGCGCCGTTGACGCTTTCGGCGTTATAGAACGTGCGCCCGTACCGTCTTTAGGGGGACAATGGGCTTGCGTTTGCGGCCACCTGGAGACGGCATCATGTTGAACCACGGTAAGCGCTTCGGCGTCGTTTCGGCGCCGATGCTGTCGGCGTTCCTGCTGCTGCCCGCGGCGCTGCTGCACGCAGCGGCCCTGCCGCCACCGACGTTCCAGATCTCGACGATGACGGCCGACGACGGTCCCGGCATCTACAACGGCTCGCCGGTCACCGTCAACGTCACGATCCGCAACGCAAGCACCTACTCGGGCGCCTGGCAGGCCGCGTTGTCGATCCCGAGCGGCTACAGCTTCCTCGATGGCGCCAGCTGCGGCGGCTCGATGGCGCAGCCGGTCATCTGCCGCGGCGGCAAGGAGTTTTCCGGCAGCAGCTATTACCTGCTGTGGCCGAACGGCACCGACGGCCTGGGCTCCGGCAACACGCTCGCCGGCGGCGCAACCGCCAGCTGCAGCGTGCGCCTCATCGCCCACACCGTGACGCGCCAGGACATTGCCTACGCCAACGTGTACAACGCGCCGCATTCCGCGTGCGGCGCCGCGGCGACCGGCTCGGGCAACTACACGTTCACGACCACCACGGTGCCGACCACCGATGTCGCGATCGCGATTTCGCCGTCGAGCAATGGGGTGGTCCAGGGCAGCACCGTCGACTACACGCTGACCGCGAGCAACATCGGCCGCCAGGACGCGAGCAACGTCTCGACCGTGTTCTCGTTCCCGGCGCAGCTGTCCGTCGCGCCGAAAAACTGCCCGGGCGCGAGCACACTGGGCGGCACGTCGATCTCCTGGAACCTGAGCACGCTCGCCTACGGCGGCAGTGCCAATTGTGTGCTGACCGCGACCGCGGTCTCCGGCGGCGGCGGCAACGTCACGGTCAGCGCGCGCACCCAGCTCGCACCCGGCGCGACCGACACCAACAGCGCCAACAACAGCGCCGCCAGCACGATCCCGGTCGGCCTGCAGCCGCAGGCGGACATGAGCGCGACGATCACCGCCGACAAGACCCAGCTCGCGGTCGGCGACAGCATCACGTTCTTCCTCAAGGCGACCAACGCCGGCCCGCAGGATGCGTCGCAGACGCAGATCACCGCGGTGCTGCCGCCGCCGTTGTCGCTGATCAGCTCCAACTGCATCACCGGCACGCCGCAAAACCCGCTGATCCTGCCGATCGGCACCGTGCCGGCCGGCCAGACGCGCGGCTGCAATGTCGTGGCGAAACTCGGCAACACGTCCGCCGCGAGCCTGACCGTGAGCGATTCCGCCAGCAGCGCGCTGGCCGATCCGAATCACGCGAACGACGGATCCACCCTGACGCTGTCGATCGCGCAAAGCGCGCCGGCACCGAACCTCGCGATCCATCTGGCCGATGCACAGGCCGGTCACACCTACGCCATCGGCGAGCACCTGAGCCTGAGCGCGACCGCGAGCAACACCACCGCGGCGCTCACCGCGACCGGGGTGGTGGCAAACCTGCACGTGCACCGCCAGGGCGATCTGGACGATCTCAGCGCGAGCTGCGGCAACTTCAGCGCCGACGGCACCCTGACCTGGAACATCGGCACGCTGCCCGGCAACGCCGCAGTCACCTGCACGATCACGGCCACGATTTCCGGCGGCTCGCGTTTCATCCCGGTCACGGCACACATCCACGATCCGGCGCTGGGCGCGGACCGGTCGCAGCTGATGGACGCGCTGCTGGTGCCGGTGAATCCGGCGCCGAAACGCATTTCCGTCACGACGGACGGCCGGCCGACCAGCGGCAATTCGACCCACGTCGTCCTGTCGCGCAACGGCAAGACCGCCGTGTTCCAGTCGCTCGAACCGTCGCTGGTCGCGAACAACGCGAACGGCGCGAGCGAACACGTGTTCCGCGTCGGCAGCGACGGCGTGCCCGTGCTCGAGACGCTGGATGCGAGCGGCCAGCAGCTGCCGGGTAACGCGCGCCGTCCGGCGCTGTCGGGCGACGGCAGCCTGATCGCGTTCAATTACGCGCCGCACCCGCCGGCACTGGCGAAAGACGCGATCCTCGGCGCGATGTGGGCCGGCGGCGCGGGCCAGCCGAAGCATCAAGTCGACGTGCCGCCCGGCGGCGGTGCGCCGAACGGCTCGGCCGTCGGTGCGCCGACGGTGTCCTCGTCCGGCGGCGTCAGCAAGCTCGCGTTCTGCTCGGCGGCGTCGAACCTGGTCGCGAACGACACGAACAGCGCCAACGACGTGTTCGTGGTCGATCCGACCAATCCGGCGAAAGCGCCGATCCTGGTCAGCACCGACAGCACCGGTGTGCAGCTCGCCGGCAGCAGCTGCGATCCGCAACTCTCCGCCGACGGCAACACGGTCGTGTTCACGGTGTCCGATCCGACCCTGTACCACACGACCGCGCGCCAGGTCGTGCGCAAGAACCTGGTCACGGGTGAGCTGGATCTGGTTTCGGTCGCGCCGGTGCCGGGCGGCCCGGGCGGCAACGGCGACAGCACGGAGCCGACGGTCAACGCCGACGGCAGCGTGGTCGCGTTCACGTCCGCCGCGTCCAACATCGACGCGCTCGGCGCGCCGGTCGGCGGCAACGAAGTCTTCGTGTGGCAGCCCGCGTCCGACGGCAGCCACGTGTTGCGCCGCGTGCGCAGCAGCAACGGCACGGTGCCGAACGGCAGCTCGCAGCACGCGCAGCTGAGCGACGACGGCACGGTGCTGGTGATGCAGACCACGGCGACGAATTTCTTCGGTCTCGGCAAGGCCGACAACGGCAACGCGGGCTGCGGCAGCGTCGCCGTGACGATGAATTTCTTCACCCCGGCGGCGATGGGCAGCGCCTTGTGCAACGGCTCGGATTCGCACCAGAGCCCGAGCATCTCCGGCGACGGCAGCACGGTCGGCTTCGACAGCAACGCGCCGCAAACCGGCGGCACTGCGGGCGTCAGCAACGTCTACACGCAGACCCTGAGCGGCAGCACCGCGCTCGGCAAGGCGAGTTTCGCCAGCGACTACAGCGGCCAGTGGTACGACCCGAACCAGGGCGGCCAGGGCCTGGTCATCGACATGCTGCCGGCCGCGCCGGGCAGCGCGGATCACCTGGTCAGCGTGATCTGGTTCGTGTACTTGAACGGCCAGCCGACCTGGCTGCTCGGCGCCGGCGTGCCGCAAGCCGGCACCGGCGCGGATGCGGGCAAGACCGTGTTGCAGATGAACCAGGTTGGCATCTACCAGGGCGTGTCGTTCCCGCTCGGCGAAGCCGCCGCGACGGCGACCTTGTGGGGCAGCATCAAGATCGCGTTCGCCGATGCCGAGACCGCGAGCATGAGCTGGAGCACCACGTACCCCGGCTTCAACCCCGGGACCATGGCGCTGACGCATTTCCTGCCGGTGAACCTGCCTGCAAGCGATCCCGCCGGCGCGCAGGTCAAGTCGTGCTATTCCGGCAACTGGAAGGAACCGAGCAAGTCTGGCCACGGCTTCGAGTTCGAAGTGGTCGGCTCCATGCCGCCGCTGCTTGCCGTCGACTGGTTCACCTACACGCCGACCGGCGCGCCGGTGTGGCTGCAGGGCGCCGGCCCGATCAGCGGCAACAGCGCGAGCCTGCAACTGCAGCTCATCGGCGGCAGCGGCGCGCAATTCCCGCCGCTGTTCGATCCGACCGCGCTGACGCCGCAGGTCTGGGGCACGCTCGGCGTCACGTTCTCGGACGCCGCGCACGCGCACGTGACCTGGAATTCGAGTCTGCCCGGATACGGCAGCGGCGGGATCGACATCGTGCCGACGTACGGCTTGGATCAGCGCCGGTGCAACTAGGGGCCCACGGCGTCTGCGGAATCGTGTGATGTCAGAAGAAAACGCCTCCACACGGAGGCGTTTTCGTTTGGGGCGAGTGCGCCACGAGCATCACATGCGGGATTCATCGCTGCCGTGCCCGCGCGTCCACTGGTCGCGCCCCGTCTCCAGGCACTCAATCCACGAACGGCTCCGTCGACCAAGCCTCCGGCGCCTTCGGATAGAACCGCCGCGAATGCGGTGCGCAGCCGAGCACGTGCGGGTGCGCATCGTCGGGGCCGAGCTCGTACACGATGCCCGACTGACCGACCACGGTGATCGCGTCGCCGTGCCACTGCGCACGCCATCTGGCTTCGGGGAACTCGATCGTGGCAAGGATGCGCGGTACGCCTTGCGCATCGGGCGCGATGCGGTACACGCGCGACTCGTTCAGACTCATGTGATTGATGCCGGCAAAAATCTGCGCGCGGTCGCCGCTCACGCGCACGCCTTGCACGTTGTCGGAGAGCAGTGGCCGCGGCAGCTCCGGCGCGCGCAGGAAATACGCATCGCCGCCCCATTCGCCCATGTTCGTGCCCACGAGCATGCCCCCGGCGAACGGTACGCGGCCGGTTTCGAAGCCGCACACCGGCCAGCCCTGCTCGTGACGCAGGCCCATCGCGGCAAGCGGCACGGTGTCCGTGTCGTCGTCATGCGAGTCGTCGTCCGGCACGCGCTTGCCGCGCCACGGCGTCGCCTGCGCGGCGCACCAGCGCTGTGCAAACGCGCCGTCGATCTCTTCCACGCGCGTCCAGAAGCTGCGTTGCGGCGCGTCGAGCAGCTCCGTATCCGTGCCCGTCGCTGCCGCACACGCCAATTCGCGCAGTCCCGGATACCAATGCTGCGCAGCGATTTGCCAAACGCCTGCGTCGGCCTCGCCCAGATCACGCAAGGCGAGAGCCGCGGCCACCGCCGCGCGTGCATCGTCGTCGCGCAGGCGCGCCGTCAGCATGGGCGTGAACTCGCGCCGATGCTGGCTCGCAGCGGTCAGGGCAAAACGCAGGAAACAGCTGCCGTCGAGCGTCGCCGCGCGGGCGCCGAAATCGTCCAGGCGTTTTGCGTCGTCGGCATTCGCACCGAAACCGAACGGGCAGCCGTCATGGAAGATCGCGTTGTCGGTATACATCGGAAAGACTTGCTCGACGCAAGCCGCACTTTCGATGCAGGCGCGCGCATCGTTCGCTGCGTGCAGGACGGTCGCCATGCCGCCGATACCGGGTCCGATTGCGCCGAACAGCGGGTCGCCGTGCTCGGCATAGCCGCCGCATTCGTCTTCGGCGTGCAACGGCGAGGCGAAGGCGAGCAATAGGACAAGTAGATTGCGGTATCTCGGGCTCATGCGGTGGTTACCTGCGCGCGGCTGCGCCGCCGAGTAGACGTCAACGCGATCGGGGATGCTGCGGGGTGAAGCGGGCGCGATGAATCGCGCCCCTACGCGTGGGTCTGTCGCAGCGACCGGGACGCAGTTTTGCGATTCATCGCGCCGGATCTTTTGCCGCCCAAAAAGAAAACGCCTCCACGTGGGAGGCGTTTTCAACAACCGGATTGAACGCGCTATCAGAAGTGATACACCGCCGAGACCGAGTACGTATCGGTCACGTCGGAGAAATCCGCGGCGGCGTCGATCTGGAACTTGGTGAAGGCCCAGCCGATGCCGGCGGCGACGTGGTTCTGCGAGCCCTGACCCTTCGCGAACAGGGTGGCCAGCGCGACCGCGCCGATCTGCGGGTTGCCGCTTGCATCCTTGAAGTCGCCCGGATCGCCGACGAACTGGATCGAATGGCGCGGGTCATGCCACACGCCGGCGCGCAGGCTGAGCGGATGCGACATCTGCGTGAACGTGTACTCGCCGCCCAGATGCAGCTCGGTGCCGTTCGGGATGCTCAGGCGCGACACCACCGCCGGGTCGTTGCCGAACAGCGACTGGATGCCGTGCGTCAGCTGCGAATACTGGATGTAGTCGGCGTCGAAGTTGACCACCAGCTGATCGGTCGGGTGCCACGAGAAACCGACGCCGAATTCGTCCGGCACCTTGAAGCGCACGTTCTTGAGATCGGTCGCGATCTGCGGAGAGGTCGCGGTCGGCGTGAACGTGCCGTCGGAGTTGGCCACCACGGTGGCGGTCGCGGCGGTGGTCGCTTCGTATTCGAAACGCGGGCCGCGGCGGTAGGTGAGGCCGGCCGAGAGCGAGCTGTTGAACACGAAGCGCGCACCGAGGTTGATGCCGAAATCGTTGTCGCTGCCGAACTGGCGCTGCTGGTTCAGTGCGATGTTGTTCGCGGTGAAGTCCGGCGTGTAGCCGAAGCGGCTGATCGCGGTGTCGATGTTGAAGTCGTAGTACGAAATGCCGGCGCCGAGCGAGACGTTGTCGGACGCTTTCCAGGCCGCGGCGAAGCCGTAGTCGACGATTTTGAGGTTCGCGTGCGCGGCGACCGGGAACGCGGTGCCGACCGTCGGCACGTTCTCGCCGCTCAGCACGGAGCGGAAATCGGTGTTGAAGTTGACCAGTTCGTTGCGGTAGCCGGCGAAGGACCAGCGATCGATCGGGTAGACCACCGACAGGAACGACAGGTTGTTGATCGAGCTGTCCGCATTGGAGCTGTGCAGACCGTTCCCGTTGAACGGATTCACGCTCGCGCTGCCGCCGTTCACGTACGGCAGGCTGTATTCGGTATGGCGTGCTTCGGCCGAGACTTCCGGCGTCACCAGCTGCGTCAGGCCGGCGGGGTTGGTGTAGGCCGCCGTGGCATCGTCGGCAGAACCGATGAACGCACCGCCCAGGCCCATGCTGCGAGCGCCCGGATTGGCCAAATTGAACGGGACACTGGCGTTCGTCTCGGTATCGGTCACGGCGAAGGCCGTGGCACTGACGCCCAGCAGCGCGGCGCCGATCGAGAGGGAAAGCTGTCGTTTCATCGGATTCTCCCCAGATTCAAGTTGTTAGTGACTCCCGGTCGCGGGCGCGGCCCGGCAGCAAACGCGATCTTAACACTGTCGCGGCGCCGACCAAACCGGCAGCAAAGACCTACATGTACCGGTTCGGAGATCAAAAGCGCGTGCAGGCCGGCCGCGGCCGCTTCGCGGCGCGCGCGCCGGCTATACTCGGATCGACGCGAGCGATGGGGAGTGACGTCATGCTGACGCTGTTCGTGTGGGTGATCGTGGTGCTGGTGCTGGTCGTGCTGTTCAAGATGATCCGCGTGGTGCCGCAAGGCTGGGAGTGGACCAAGGAGACCGTCGGCCGTTACACCGGCACGCTGACGCCCGGTCTGCATTTCCTGATGCCGTTCTATCATGCCGTCGGGCGCAAGATGAACATGATGGAGCAGGTGCTCGATGTTCCGTCGCAAGACGTCATCACCAAGGACAACGCCGTGGTGCGCGTGGACGGCGTCGTGTTCTACCAGGTGCTGGATGCAGCCAAGGCGGCCTACGAGGTCTCCAACCTGCAGCAGGCGATCCTGAATCTGATCATGACGAACATCCGCACGGTGCTCGGGTCGATGGACCTGGACGAATCGCTGTCCAAGCGCGACGAGATCAACGCGCGCCTGCTGCGCGTGGTGGACGAGGCGACGCATCCCTGGGGCCTGAAGTGCAACCGCATCGAAATCAAGGATATCCAGCCGCCGCGGGATCTCGTGGAATCGATGGCGCGACAGATGAAGGCCGAGCGTGAAAAGCGCGCCAACATCCTGGAAGCCGAAGGCTTTCGCCAGGCCGCGATCCTGAAGGCCGAAGGCGAAAAGCAATCCGTCATCCTCGCCGCAGAAGGCCGTCGGGAAGCGGCGTTCCGCGAATCCGAGGCACGCGAGCGCCAGGCGCAGGCCGAGGCGAAGGCGACCGAAGTCGTGTCGCAGGCAATCCGCGCCGGCGACATCAACGCGATCAACTATTTCGTCGCGGTCAAATACGTCGATGCGCTCAAGGCGCTGGTCGGCGCGCCGAACCAAAAGGTACTGCTGATGCCGGTCGAGGCAACCGGGATCCTCGGTTCGCTCGCCGGCATCGCCGAACTGGCCAAGAGCAGCCTGCAGGAACAGCAGGCCTCGGCGGCCAAGCCGATCGTGCGGCAAGGCAGTTGAGGGATTTGCGATGCTCGCGAACGTGACCGCACATTACGGCTGGTGGCTGCTGGCGCTCGCGCTGATCGGCGCGGAGCTGCTGTTGCCGGGGTATTTCCTGTTGTGGATCGGCTTCGCCGCGGCCGCAGTCGGGGTGATCCTGACGCTCGCGCCGGAGTTGGACCTGCTCTGGCAGCTGCTCCTGTTCGTCGCGCTCGCGCTGTCGAGCAGCTACGTCTACTGGCGCTTCGTGCGGCGCCTGCTCGATGTCCCGTCCGATCGGCCGCTGCTCAACCGCCGCGCGGAACAATACGTCGGCCGCCGCTACGTGCTCGACACCGCGATCGTCAACGGCCAAGGAAAGGCGCGTGTCGGCGATTCGGTGTGGCTGGTGGAAGGCCCCGACATGCCGGCGGGTGCAACGGTGGAAGTGGTCGGTGTGGACGGCAACACCTTGCGTGTGCGGCACACGGAGGTCGGCGCGGCGTGACGGTCGATCCGTATGCGCCGCCGCAGGCGGAGCTGAGCGGCGGTCCGGGACGAACCTCGTTGCCGGTGCCGCTCACGGTGCGCGCGTTGCTGCTCTGCGGTGTTGGCGCGAACCTGATCACCGTCGCGCATACCGCGCGCGGCACGCAGGTCCTGCTCGGCCAGCACGTCCCGTGGGTGTACGTCGCGTTCGATGTCTGCGTGATGGTCGTGTTGCTGGGCTTGAGCTACGGACTCTGGCGCGGCAGCCGCACCTGTGCGGTGCTCGCGCTCAGCATCTACGTGCTGATCAACAGCCTTGCCTATGTCGTCAACCGCGCGTTGCCGGGTTGGATGCCGCTCTCGGTCCTGCTCCTCTCCTTGCTCGGCGTCGCCGGCGCATTCCGCTGGCAAGACCTGCGCGCGGGACGGCATCGCGCCATCGGGGCTTAGCTGGACGAAGCGCTTTCGATCAACGCGATCAGCTTCGCCAGCTCGCTCGCATCCGTATCCGCCACGATCGCCGCCGGCTGGCCGCCGAGCGTGACGAAGCGCAGCGTGTAACCCGCGTCCTGCGCGCTCGCGCCGGCGTGCGTCGCGCTGCCGCTCGGCAACACGAACACGTCGATCACATGCTGCCCGTGCCGGTATACCAGCACCGGCACGCGTGCACCGCCCAGATAATCGATGCGGCCGCCCACCAGCGGAAAACCCTGGTCGGCGAAGTCGCGCACCACCGGCGCCTGCGCGACCTTGCCGGCGAACCACGGCTTGACCGTGTGCCGGTCGCTCGACACCACGTCGACCGGCGTGGCGGCGGCGAGTGCGCGCCAGTGGCTGGCGAAGGCGTCGTGTTCGAGTTGCGCTTGCGCGCCGGGAGCGCGCTCGCGCATCGCCAGCGCGCCGGCGCCGAACGCCAGCAGCGCGCAGGCGGCGTAGCGCAGCCACGCCGGCGCGGATGGCACGCGCCGCCGCGCCGGCAGTGGCAGCGGTTCGGCGGCGATGCGTGCGCGCAGCGCGGGCGGCGCGGTGTGGCGCAGGTTCGCGTCGCGCAGCGCGCGGCGCAGGCGGTCGAGTTCGTCGAGCGCGGCGCCGCAGCCTGCGCAGCCGTCGATATGCGCTTCCAGCGCACGCGCATCGGCGCGATCCAGTTCGCCGTCAAGGTACGGCGCGAGTTGCGCGCGGAAGGTGTCGCAATCGCTCATGGGGCCTCCTCGCCGTGCGGCGTCAACGCCTGCTGCAACAATGCCCGGCCGCGCGCCAGGCGCGACATCACGGTGCCGATCGGCACGCCGAGCACGTCGGCGATTTCGCGGTAGGACAAGTCCTCGAGTTCGCGCAGCACCAGCGTCTCGCGGAATTCACGTGGCAGCGTGCGCAGGCATTCGCCCACGCGCTGCCGCCACTGTTCGGATTGCGCGCGTTCCTCGACCGCGGACGCCGGCAATGCCACCGCGTGCGCCGCGGCGACGTGCGCCGCTTCGCTGCGCGCCCAATCGGTCTCGCGCTGTGCGCTCGACAACTTCGCCAGACAGCAGTTGCGCACGATCGCGAGCCACCACGCGCGCGCGTTGCCGCCGGCGTACGTGGCCGCGCCGCGCGCGGCGCGCAAGTAGGCGTCGTGCACGGCGTCGGCTGCGTCCTGCTCGTTGCCCAGCAGCCAGCGGCCGAGGTTGTACGCGGCATCGAGATGCTGCTGCGCCAACTCGGCCACCCAGGCGGCGCTCACGGCGCGGTTCCCGCTCCGGCTTTGGCGTCGGCTCGCACGTGCACCACTCCCGTCATGAACGGATGCAGGGTGCAAAAGTACGCGAAATCGCCCGCGTTCGCGAACGTGAACGAGAACGTATCGCCGGTGTCGAGCGCCTTGGACTTGAACGACGCGTCCCGCGACGCGACCGTGTGCGGCGTTTCGTCGGCGTTGGTCCAGGTCACGCGCGTGCCGGGGGCGACCGTGATCTCCTGCGGCACGAACGCGAACTTGCGGATCTCGATCGCCGTCGCCGGCGCTTCGGCCGCGGGCGCCGCCGCGTGAAGCGCGACCGCGGCGGCGGCGACGGCAAAGCGCGCCAGCGTGCGGCGCGAGAAAGCGTGCGCGACTCGCATCAGGCGCGCTCCAGCGGGGTGTCGATCAGCGCCAGTTCGTGCTTGCCGCGCACCAGGGTGAGCTGGCGCGTGCCGAGGCGCTTGCCGAGCTCGCCCGCCGGCACTTTCACCGGTCCGGGCTCGCCGATGCCTTCCTGCCCCGGTGTCGGCAGCGGGTAGGCGAGCGACATCGCGGTATGCAGCGCGACGTGGCCTTCGACTTTCTGCAGGACCTGGTGCACATGGCCGTTGAGTACGGTCACTGAGCCGTACGGTTTGAGCAGGGCCAGCGCCTGATCGGCGTCGGCGGTGCCCCAGCCCCACGGTGCATAGACCGTCCACAACGGGATGTGCGCGAACACCACGATCGGCGTCGAATGCGCCACGCCGGCGAGGTCCTTTTTCAACCAAGCCAGTTGCTCGTCGCCGAGCGAGGTCATCGTGCCGAGCTTGAAATTGAGCACGTTCGACAACCCGACGAAATGCACGCCGCCCTGGTCGAAGCTGTACCACGCGCGCTGCTTGCCGTCGTGATCGAATGCCTTCAGGTACCCGGCGAGACCGTCGTCGAGCGCGTCGTGCTCGCCCGGCACGGCGTGCACGCGCGAGGTCTTGATCTCGCGCAGCAGTTCGTTGACCTGGCCGAATTCCTCCGGCTTGGACAAATGCGTCAGATCGCCGGTGTGCAGCACGAGCGCCGGTGCCTGCGGCATCGCGTTGATGCGTGCCGTCGCCAGGCGCAGGCTGGCGGAAGTGTCGGGGTTCGCTTCCTTGTGGAAGCCGATGTGCGTGTCGCTGATCTGGATGAACGTGAATCCCGCGACCGGCGACTTGCCCGACGGATCGTGCGTGGCCGCGGACAGCGTGCGCGGCACGCCCCCGGCGACGCTCCAGACGAGGGCGGCGCCGCCCCAGGCGGA
>Ga0068856_100003273_pt1 | contig 16465 bp, 13 predicted proteins | sample KBSCornC62_FD_66595 | JGI IMG/M metagenome (GOLD analysis project Ga0068856, IMG submission 66595) | Corn rhizosphere microbial communities from Kellogg Biological Station, Michigan, USA - KBS Corn C6-2 | ecosystem: Host-associated > Plants > Roots > Rhizosphere > Soil ...
CACGGCTACCTTCCGGCGCTCGTCGAGATTGGCCGTTTTCTGCGCCCGCGTCCGCAGGCCAACGCGATCGCGATTCGTGTCTCCAATCCCGAGAGTAACACCCGCTGGTATTCCGGCTCCGGTCTTTATCGCGGCGTGAGCATCCGCGGACATGATCCCCTCTACATTCCCCTCTGGGGCGGCCGAATCGATCCACTCTGGATCGATGGCACCCGCGCCGGACTTCGCGTGCAAGTCGATATGCGCAATGACGACGCCATCCCTGACGACGCCGACTTGGCGGTCGAGTTAACTGCACCCGATGGCAAGGTGAGCCGGCACCCGCTCGGCCAGCTTCGCATCGCCCCGGGGACGAGCGAACGCGTGAATTCGTCCATCAACCTCGACGCGGCGCAGCCGTGGTCGCCCGAATCGCCGCAGCTTTATCGCGCGCGTTTCCTGGTGCAGCAAAACGGACGGGTGGTGAACGAGTATCGCACGACATTTGGTGTGCGCACCGTCGCGGTGAGTGCCGAGCGCGGTCTGCTGCTCAACGGCACGTCGCTGAAGCTTCGCGGCGCGTGTCTCCACCACGACAATGGGCTGCTCGGTGCCCGCGCGTTTCCCGATGCGGAGCGGCGCCGCGTGCGGTTGATGAAGGCCAATGGATTCAACGCCATTCGCACGAGCCACAATCCCCCGTCGGAAGCGTTTCTCACTGCGTGCGACGAAGAGGGGATTCTCGTAATCGACGAATTCGTCGATACCTGGCAGCTCCCGAAAAAACCCAACGGCTACCAGCGCTACTTCGACACCCACGCCGAACGCGACCTCACCACGATGATCGCGCGCGATTTCAATCATCCCTCCGTCATCATCTGGAGCATCGGCAACGAGATCGCGGAGCGCTTTAGCCCGTCCGGGGTCGAGATTGGCCGCCACCTCGCCGGCATCGTCCGTCGCGAGGACGCGCGCCGGCCGGTGACTAATGCCATCAACGCGATTTGGGAAGACCCGACGTTGAGCGGACGTTGGGAAAGCAACGACCCGGCCTTTGCCCTGCTCGACATCGGCGGCTACAATTACGCCTGGCGCCACTACGCCACCGACCACGCGCTCCATCCGCAACGCGTGATGATGGGCACGGAATCCTACCCGCGCGAGGCTTGGGAAAACTGGAACGCCGTGGAAACGCTGCCCTACGTGATCGGCGACTTCATCTGGACCGGCATGGACCACATCGGTGAGTCGGGCATTGGCCACACCACCTACATCGACGAGAACGCCGATCCGGGCCACGCCGGCCCTCCCGATTGGGGTCCGATGCCGTGGCCTTTCTGGCTAAACTGGGCGGGCGACATCGACCTGATCGGTGATAAGAAACCGCCGTCCCTTTATCGTGATGTCGTCTGGCGCCGCAGTCCGCTGGAAATTCTTGTGCACGAGCCGATCCCGCCTGCGAAAAAGGAAGAAGTCGGTTCGTGGGGCTGGCCGGCCGAGCTGCCGACGTGGAACTGGCCGGGACAAGAAGGCCACCCATTGCAGATATCTGTTTACTCCCGCGCCTCTCGCGTGCGGCTCGCGCTCGACGGCCGCACCCTCGGCGAACAGTCCATCGATCCCGCCAAAGGCATCACCGCTCGGTTCACGGTCCCGTGGCAGCCAGGAGTCCTGACCGCCACCGCTCTCGACGGCGAAAAGGTTGTCGCCGTCAAGGAACTGCGCACGACCGGCTCAGCGGCAAAACTTCGAGTCGCACCCGAAACGGAAAAAAACCGCGCTGCCCGCGCCACGCTCGTTTACCTCCCGATCGATGTGTTAGACGGATCCGGCGCGCTCGTGCCCGATGCGTCCGTGCCGCTCACCGTCACCGTCGAAGGCGAAGCCGAATTGTGCGCCCTCGGCTCCGCCGATCCCGAGGCCGTTGGCTCGCTTGCCGACGCACGTGCCACGACGTTCCGCGGACGCGCGCTCGCGATCCTGCGTTCCACCGGCCGCGCGGGCACCGCGAAAGTGCAAGTGAGCGCTCCCGGCCTGCCCACCGTGGTCGTGACTATCGCGTTCGTGCCCTGAATTCTTCGTGTTCCGGCCTCTCCGAACCTTCGCAATCTCCCGATGAGTGAGATGCAGTTACCCTTCGTCTGATCGTTCCTTCCGCGACTCGCGTTACTATCGGCCCTCTGGCTCAACGATTAGCCCGACCACACGGAGCAAAATCTCAACGCGTATCAGGTTACGCACTACGGTCCGAATTTCGCGGCTAAGCGTCGGCCAAATGGTGGCAATTTCGGCCAGTTCGAGGCGTGTGTCTCAGTTGTGGGGCGAGATGTGTGCGCGAGCTATCGCCTCGGATAGCGATTCGGAAACACGTTTCGGGCTCCGGTCGCGCCCACTCAATCAAGCTGCTGGACACTTGCTAAGTAAACGAGCTTCGGCAGGAGGTAAAAGGTAAAGCATGACCCCTTTTACGCCTGTGACCCCTTTTAGCCTGGTCACACTACTGTCCAAAACAGCGCGAATTTACCTCTGAAATCGTTTGGACAGCCTGTTTCTAAAGTCCGCTCACCCTCCTAAGTAAAGGAATCAAGATTTTGCTGTTTTGGACACTAGTGTCCTGGTCACGCTTTCTGGGTCATGGCCTGCAGTTGTTTGAACTCCTCTCTATACACGTCTTGAAGTTCCTTTCGCGCTGACTCCGGATCCGTGACGACCTTCCTTAGAAATGGATCCTTGATGGGGGGGCCGAACTTACTGCCCCATCTCACCATTTCCCCGAGGATGGGGAGCAGTGCCACAGCTTTAACGGTCGGCGCATATATCGCCTGTTTCTTGTTCTCCGGGTTGTCCTTTTTCGCGACCAATCCTGCTTCCTGCAGCTTCTTGAGACGATCCGCCAAAATATTGGTTGCGATGCCTTCGTCAGAATTCAGGAAATCCTGAAAGTACCTCTTCCGGCGAATCAAAAGGTCTCGCAAGATCAGCATCATCCAGCGGTCGCCAAAGGCGTCGAGCGAGAAGCAAATTGGACAAGCGGAAGATTTTCGTCGGCTCATTCCGGAAAAGCTAAACTTTTCACTTGCGTTATGCAAGTAAACGCTCACGGTCCACATCACTTGCACTTTGCAAGTAATATTTGGGAGCCAGTCTCCACTACCAAAACTACGACCGAACGAATTCTCTCTTATGTCTCACCAAACTCAGACGGAACTCCCGTCGTCGACCGCCAAAACTTTAGGCGTGTTCGCGTTGCTCAAGCCTAAGCCAGGGGTAACGCGCGAACAGATCATGGCAAAGTTGCCGGCCGAAATACGCGCCACGGTTCAGCTTTATCTTCGCGGGCTGATCCGTGAATGGTACACGCGCGCAGATGGCAAAGGCGCCGTTTTCCTTCTCAACACTCCTGATCCCGCGGAAGCGATTTCACTCTTGGAATCTTTGCCTCTCGCGCAAAGTCACTTGGTGGATCACGAACTCATCCCAGTCGGACCACTGATGCCGCTCGGTCAGTTGTTGGGCGCGCCGGGCCCGGGAGTAGATGCTCATGAATGACGAACAGGCTACCGTCGTTTTCGAGAACGTTTCCAAGACATATCGGATGGGCGAAGTGGAGGTCCCAGCGTTAAAAGGGATCAGTTTGGAAATTCCCGCTAGCCGGTTCTCGATGGTGCTCGGTCCTTCGGGCAGTGGTAAAACCACTCTATTGAATCTTATCGGGTGCTTGGATCAAGCGAGCTCGGGGACCGTCACTGTGTGCGGACAAGACATCAGCGAGTTGTCCGACCGAGCTGTCTCCCAATTCCGCGCGCGCCACATCGGGTTTATCTTTCAAAACTTCAATTTGATTCCGGTCTTGTCGGCGTATGAAAATGTCGAATACCCGCTTGTGCTGTTAGGCCTTTCCGCGAATGAACGCCGGGAACGCACGGAGCAAATCCTGGAAGCGGTCGGGCTCAGCCGTGTTGCTACGCATCGCCCGAACCAACTCAGCGGCGGACAGAAGCAACGTGTCGCGATTGCCCGTGCGTTGGTGAAGGGACCGAGTCTGGTGCTGGCGGATGAGCCGACCGCCAACTTGGACTCCAAGACCGGCGCCGCGATCATCGAGCTCATGTACAAGGTGCAAGCAGCTTATGGCGCGACGTTCATCTTTTCGACGCACGACCCCCAACTCATCTCGCACGCCCAAGACTCATTCGTGATTCGCGACGGCGAGTTGATCGAGCACCGGGTTAACGAGGCACGGCTGCAAAACGCGGAGGCCAAATGAACACGCTCAAAATTGCATCGAGAAGCATTCTACGAAACGTCCGACGCAGTCTGATGACAGTGCTCGCGATCGCGGTCGGCGCGAGTTCGCTTGTCGTGTTTGGCGAGTTTGTGGCCCGAGTGTTCGCTCAGCTCGAAACGCGCGGAGTGATTTCCGGCGGACACATGGCTATCTACCACCGCGGTTACTTCGATTTCGGTACAGGCAATCCGGCCGCGTACGGAATTCGCGACTACCAATCACTGCTCGATCTGGTGGCGAATGATGCCGTGTTGCAGCCCAAGATTAACGTCGCCACGCCAATCATCAATCTCTTCGGCATTGCGGCTAATTTTCAGGACGAAGCTTCCAAGACTTTTTTTGGACGCGGTGTGATCCCCGCCGACTACAATCGGATGCAGCACTGGGACGAACATGGGCTCAGAGATTTTGTGGTCGACGCGAGCATCAACACGACGGATTTGTCGCACGGGAATGTCGGAGTTGGCCTCGCGCGCATTCTCAAGCTCACCAAGCCCCTGAAGCTCTCCGCTGAGAAGGACGCGTCTGGGGTAGAGGAGCCAGCGCACGGTGCCGAGTTACCCAAGCGAGATTTCACCGGCTTGGAGGATTCGACACACGCGATTGAAAATGGAAGCGACTCCGGAGCATCCGTTGCGCGCCTCGATCTGCTCGCGGCAACGGCCGGCGGCGCCCCGAACGTCGTCACATTCTTTGCGGATAAGGCCATCGCGCAGGGCATGAAGGAAGTGGACGATTCCTTCGTCCTCATGAACTTTGCGCTGTCGCAGCAGCTTCTTTTCGGTCGAGGCGAAAAGCAGGCCGTCGGCATCGTCCTGCAGCTTCATCATACGCGCGACATTGCCGCTGTGCGGGCGCGCTTGGAGCAGTTGTTTCGCGAGAAAAATCTAAACTTGGAGGTGCGCGACCTGAAAGAACTTCAACCGTTCTATAAACAAGCTGTGGGGATGTTCTCGGCGATCTTCATGTTCGTCGCGGTCATCATGATTGTAATCGTGCTCTTCACCATTGTGAATACAATGAGCATGAGCGTGATGGAACGCACGCACGAGATCGGGACATTGCGTGCGCTCGGAGTCGAACGGACCGGCGTGATGGCGCAATTTATTCTGGAAGGCGCGTTGCTCGGCCTCATCGGGACATTCCTCGGCCTTGCGGTGGGCGTCGCGATCAGCGAATTCGTCAACCATGCTGGCTTGATGTGGCAGCCGCCGGGATCCGCGTTTCCAATTCCGCTCAAACTGATGACCAGCGGAGCTGTGCGACTGTTTGTGAGCATCGGGCTCGGTCTTTCCGGAGTCGCTATATTTGCGGCGCTAATCCCTGCACGGAACGCTGGACGTATGGCGGTCGTGGACGCGTTGGGGCATGTATGAAAATGAATACAAAACTCGTTTGTGCCGCGCTCGCGTGCGCCATTTGTTGCCGAGGCTTCGCCTCTTCGCCCTCGGATCTGACCGCACAGGAAATCATTGCGCGATCGGACGAAGTTCGGAATCCGAAAAAGCCATTCCAGGTGACGCTTCAACTGACCGAATATATAGACGGAAGCGCGCGCAACGAAACGGCTCTGACCGTGTATTCTAAACTCGGCGTTGCTGAGGAAAAATTCCGTAATCTCGTGCGATACGCCGATCCGCCGCGAGATCGCGGTAAGAGCGTCCTCATGGATGGCACGTTGATGTGGTTCTACGACCCGTCATCGAAAGCGAGTGTTCGAATTTCGCCGGAGCAACGACTCGTGGGGCAAGCTTCTCAAGGAGACGTCATCACCGTAAATCTCGCGCGGGACTATACTGCCCATTTCCTCGGTTCCACCGAGGGTGAAACGATTCAAGACGCTGACCGAGTGACCCGTAGCTGTTGGCATCTCGAGCTCACGCCCCGGACGACTGAGGCGGTTTATGCGAAGGCAGAATACTGGGTCGAGCGGAATTCCTTCCACCCGATTAAAGGAAAATTCTACTCCGACAGCGGACGCGTGCTGAAAATCGCGTACTACCACCGGTACGAGAAACAACTCGGAGCGGATCGCCCGGGCGAGACGATCATTGTCGACGCTGTGAATGCCAAGCTCGTGACGACAATAGACTCTCACGGCTATCGAGAGGTCGATATTCCCGATAGTTGGTATCAACGTGGGTACTTGCCGAGGCTCAAAATCGACTGATGCGACAGTTCGCCGCAACGACGGCATTGCTGCTCTTCAGTGCTTGCGCGCATGCAGCGGAGCCTCCGGCCAGTCCAGATCCGGACTTGGCAACCATTCCGCAGGCCGTGCTCAGCGCGCCCACACCCACGCGCTCCGCAGCTCCGGTGGCTAGCTCCGATTCCCGGATTTTTCTGGAAAGCGCGCTGACGAGTTGGTCGATGCAAAATAACATTTTGGTACCCGCACCAGGTGTTCAGCCAACCCTCCAGGAGCGATTGAGTTTGGACATATTGCAGAGCGAGATCGTAACGCCGATGCTGCGATTCAGTTTTAGCGACCGACTCAACGCGTTCGCTCAGGATGGGGTCGCGTTGTCCAGTTCGGAGAGCCTGCGCAACGATCTCCGCGAGGCATTCGCTTCTATAGAGATGCCATCACAGACCTTTATAGAGGTTGGTCGAATCGTTCTGAGGAACGGTACGGCGCTCGGGTACAATCCGACTGATTTCTTCCGCCCGCGCACCGAGGTTAATCTGGCCTCTATCGATCCGTCTGCGTCGCGCGAGAACCGGCTTGGCGTTCTGATGGTGCAAGGACAAAAGCTGTTCGACTCCGCCGCGGTGACGGTCGCGTTTGCCCCGGAAGTACAGCATGCGTCGCCGCTGGTGACCGTGGCACCGGCTCTGTTTGACCCGCGGTTTGGGCAGACCAATTCTTCCACCCGCTTTCTCGGATCGGTGGATTTCAAAGTAGCGGGTTTGAACCCGCAGATTTTGGTGTGCCAGGACGAAATCGGCACGCATTTCGGCGCCGATCTCAGTTATGTGGTGAGCAACAGCGTCGTCGGTTATGCGGAATGGTCGGGGTGTGACAGCGGCACCCTCAGTCGGCGAGCGATCTCTTTCGGCCAGCTCACCGGGAAGCTGCCCACCGAGATCCCGTTGATTCCGCAGTCGTCGATCGGCACTCAGTTTCAAAACGATGTCGCGGTGGGAGCTTCGTGGACCAGCAGCTACCGCCTGACGCTGAACCTAGAATTACACTATCATCAATCCGGTTTCACGCAGACAGACTTTGATCGCTGGATTAACTTGGGACGTTCAAATCGATTAGCGGCGCAAGAGCTCTGGTTCATCCGTGAGTATGCGATGGACCAGCAGGAGCCGCTTATTCAGCGTCAAGTTTTCGTCCGCGTCGATTGGCAGGACGCTTTCGTCCAGTATTTAAACCTGGGACTTGTCAGCTTCGTGAACCCATTCGATGGCTCGTCGCTGACCCAGCTCTCCGCGCAGTACACTATTTCCAAGCGCTGGACGCTGGGAATGTATGTCGGGCACATCTTTGGCGGTCCAAAAACCGAAAAGGGCAGCGTTCCCTGGTCCACGAACGCCGTTTTTCAGATCGTGCGGTATTTGTAAACGGGTGGGCGGATGCACGGATTCCGCTGGCTTCAGCACGATTTACCTTTTGTTGCGTACTGCGACGTGTCTCCTCGGTGGATTCTCGTGTGCGGGTTTCGAGGTAGGAACGCTCAGTTTGCTCGGTTCGTCGCGTGCAATACAGGATTCGTCGCGTTCAATACGGGGTTGGTCGCTATTTCGTCGTATATTAAATGCGAAAAGGCAGTTAGATTTCATGGTTAAATTCATAAATGCTTTCCGAGGATCTTATCGGGCCAGCAGAGCAGCACCACTTCTGGAAATGAATGGAACTGGACGTATCTTTTTCGCGGTCGGATTGGCTGGTTTGGGAGTTCTCAGCCTCGTTTATCGTGGTTTTGCCCTTGTCTGGCAGCCAGTGCCGGAGTCATTCCCGCACCGTGAGTTGCTCGGCATCCTTTCCGGAAGCATTCTTTTAGTAGGCGGTATTTGTATGCTTTTGCCCCGTGCGGGTCGGTCGGCGACATTGGCAATGGCGATATATGTATCAAGCTGGCCGGCCTTGCAGATACCGTTTAACCTTTGGCACAACCGCTTGAGCGCAAGCATGTGGACGACCCTAGCAGAGACGGTGATGCTCATCTCAGGAGGCTATATTTTATTTCGTTCGAATATGCAGGATAGAGGCGACGAGGAAAATAAGACTCCTTCGACCGATTACTTTAACCGCGCGTTTCAATTGGCCTTCGCTGTTGCTTTGCCGGTGATAAGTATCTCTCACTTCGTTTACGCTTTCAGCAAGCCGGCAAGGACACCCCCGTGGATACCCTTTTATGTCACTCTAACATTTCTTACCGGTGTGGCGCACGCGGCAGCCGGAATTGGAATAATATCAAGAATTGCAGCGCGCCTGGCCGCCCGTTTGGAAGCCATAATGATATGCTTGTTTGCGCTGATTCTGCATCTGCCATTGATCATCTTCCAACCCACTAACCGTTTATATTGGACCACGTTTTTCATAGCTACTGCCTGTAGTGGGGCCAGTTTTATTGTAGCGTCCTCTATTCCCAGGGCGCCTATTGGCGTCAAAACATAGGGGTTAAGATATAGATCCAGGCCTGCATCGGCGTTGTGAGGTAACAAGTAAAGCATGGCCATTTTAGTCTTCTAACATGAGCATGAGATAAGTATCGGATGTGGGCAGGACGTATGGATACATGCCATGCACGACTATGGCTTCCATCTTAGAACATCATCATCATCTTCGCACGATTGAGCGGACCTCGGATTATTTTCGGAATGATCCCGCGGTTGAGTCTCTGATTTTGGGCGGGTCGTTGGCTCACGGTTTTTCGACGGCGAGTTCTGATGTGGACGTGATCATGGTCGTCTCGGAGGAGGAATATCAACAACGGCTAGGGCAGGGGCAGACCTGCTTCTTTAGTCGGGAGCTTTGTGAGTATCAGGACGGGTATGTAGATGGAAAATATATCTCTATTGGCTTGATCGAGGAGGTTGCTCGACGCGGCAGCGAACCTTCGCGTTTTGCTTTCAAAGATGCCCATCTGCTATTCTCGCGAAACTCACGTATGCCGGAGTTGCTCCGTGCGGCGGCGGAATATCCGCGTGAGGGCAAGTCGGCGCGGCTCTTGCGGTTTCAGGCGCAATTCGAAGCGTGGCAGTGGTACTGCTCCGAAGCGTTGAAAAAACAAAACTTACCGCTTTTGCGCATAGCGGTGGCGAAGCTCACTTTGTTTGGCGGGCGGATTGTCCTCACGCACAATGAACTTCTCTATCCATATCACAAATGGTTCATGCGCGTGTTGGCGGACGCCCCTGACCAGCCGCCCCGCCTGATTGAGTTAATCCTGTCTCTCGCGGATAACCCAGATGCCAGGACGCTTGAACAATTCGGTCAGACGATACGAACATTTAAAGGTTGGGAAGTCGGCCATGCAACTTGGCCCGCTCAGTTCATGCAAGATAGCGAACTGAATTGGCTCAGACAAGATGCGCCGGTGGACGATTTATAAACGCGATACCCGAAGCTACGAAAGGGATTAAACAAGGCCGCGAAGAATAATCGTCGGAGTCGTTTGAGCCGACACGTTGCGAGATTGATCCGCCACGATGGTTTTCGCTTAACGTCGAAGACGCCTCAGGCGCGTGTCCCACCTTACAAAAACGCGATTTCGCGCTTTGACAGATTTTCTGGGGCTGATCGTGGCGCCTAACCCGCGAAAGCGGGCCAACGTCATGACGGCGGCACGAACTTCGTTTCAGTTAGAGCTAAAGCGGCGCTTAATTGGTAAATGTTGAGGCATGATCCCTTCTGGGCATCGGTTTCTGAATCAGAGATCGTGAGGTAAAAGGTAAAGCATGACCCCTTCTAACCCGCTTGACCCCTTCTAACCCGCTCGCCACTAGTGTCCAAAACAGCGTTTGGAAAAGATGGAGCCGCGCTGATTCAGCGGTGAGAGTTTTGGGTGATGAAAACAAAAACAGGCACCCCGAGCCAGCGCGGCAGGAGGACAGCCAAAGTGTGCGAGCTTGTTCAGCCAAATACTAAATTTAGTGGATCGGGCGAAGTTTGAAGCAGCGGTGCGGCGAACCGGGGCGGAGGATCGAACCAAGGGGTTTAGTTGTTAGGATCAGTTTGTCGCGATGAGCTTTTGCCAATTGGCGCAGGCGAAGTCCTTGCGTGAAATAGAGGAAGGACTGGCGTGCTGTGAAGGGCGCTTGTGCCACCTGGGAATCGAAAAGGCGCCGGCGCGTTCGACCTTGAGTTACGCTAATCGGGTGGAATCTATTTAGCTATAGAGACCTTTGGCGCTGGGTCGAACTGCCCTCTACACACCCCACCACTTGGGCCACCGGACGAGCAACTCGTCTTGGATAGCATCGTCGCTAACACGTAACCTCCCAGCCTCGTTTCCAAGATCCCTTCACCTTCAGAGGTCAGCGCGCTCAAAAATCAGCACTTTTTTGGCTGTTTTGGACAGCAATGTCTGTGCTTCGATCCGTGCCTTACTTGAGCTTGCTTTGCAACTGAGTCCCTGATTTTAATCTAGCAATCCTGTCTTTCATCGAGCATCCAGAGCTCGCGGTGGTACGTCTATTGGGCAGTCGGTGAGGCGTAAATTTTTTCTATGGCTCTTCGGTTCCGGCATGTTGTTGTGTGTTCCTTCCTATTTTTGGGCAATGTTGTGCGTGCACAGTATTGGCAACCAGATCCTAGTTTTGTTGCTCCGACATTCGGAGAGGCAGGCAACGCTAATGCAGTTCCTGCTAACTTGATGTTCGCGCGGCAAGTGGACGGAAAGTATCTTTTCGACGTCGGCTGACCATATTGATGGTGTCGCCGTGACGCCGAACGCGTTAGTCCGGCTCAACAGTGATGGCTCGCTCGATTCGGGCTTTCAAAGTCAGAATCTTAATCCCATCGGCTTCTATTCCCTGATCGAACCACTAACCGATGGAAGTATAGGGCTCGAAGGAACCAATGTTATAAAACAGAATAGCGACGGAACCGTTGCTTCAATCGTTGCGGATAGTGGAGCAACCGTCCTCGTCTTTACTGCAAGCGGTGGGTATGTTAACTCGACGACCTCAAATGGCGTGACTCAAATTGTTGGCTATACCTCTGCCGGGATCGTGGATCCGTACGGTCCGAACTTTGGTTCGAACGAACCTGTACAGCTTTATGCGGCATCGAGCGGACAATTCTATATGCAGACCTCTGAACGAATTGTGCGCATCAATCGCAATGCTTCGTTGGATTTAGCATTCAAAAGTGTAGAAATTGCCGACCGCTCTCTCTTCACTTATGGAGTCATACTGCCGGACAATACTCTCCTGGTTGTGGGTGATCAATCGGCATCTAAGATGGCCCCTTACATTCACTATGATTCAAATGGTAATTCAGATTACATGCTTAAAGCCGACGACGACTCACTCACCTTAGCCGGAGTGATTTTCGATCGCATAAAGAATTCTGGGCAGACTGCGGATGTGTTCACTCGCGTTGGATTGAGTTCGGTTTACATTGACGTACGAGGTGACGGGCAACTCACGATTTTAAACGCAGAGGCTCCGCTGAAAAGGTATACTGCCGTAAGCCCTGCGAACGCTACCGTCTTAGAGAAGCCAGTAATTCTCAGCTTTTCGTCCGAGATAGACACACAGTTCGGCGCCCACGTCATTATGGAGGTGAGTGCCGCAGGTCTCCAGCCGCTTTCTTATCAATGGTATTTTAACGGGATCATCGTCCCGGGCGAGACCTACCGGCAATTCTCTCCTATTTTTGTCAATCTATCTAGCCTGGGAAACTACAGTGTGGTTATTTCGAATTCGGCGGGCAGCGTGACTTCACCAAACTTGAAATTGAATGTCCCGAATGTTTTCTCGGCCAAGTTTTCCAATATTTCCACTCGTGCTTTTGTTGGGACGGGATCGAGTATCGAAATCGGAGGTTCATTATCGGTGGAACTCAGCCAAAGCAGGTCCTCATTCGCGGATTAGGGCCGAACTTGAAACAATATGGAGTCGACGGTGCGTTGGAAGATCCGGTGCTGCAGCTTTATTCGGGTCAAACGGTGATAGAAACCAATGACAACTGGTCTTCGGATGCCGGAAAGAGTGATAGGATTATCCAGGTTTCAGCCCAAGCGGGTGCTCCAGGGCTGGCGGTTGGAAGCAAGGACGCAGCTATCGTGATAACGCTTTCGCCGGGTGGCTACACGGCTCAACTCAGTGGAGCGTGTGGTTCGACCGGCATTGGAATGATCGAAATTTATGAAGCAGATAGTGTTGTGACTGACGCTAAGTTGATTAATATTTCTACGCGATCGGAGACCCGCGGCGATGCGGAGGTTCAAATTGCGGGATTCATTATCTCGGGCAACAAATCGAAAAATGTTTTGATCCGCGCGCTGGGGCCGCAGCTCGCACAATCAGGCGTGACGAACTATCTAACTGACCCGGTTCTAACGCTATATACCGGCCAAACTATTCTTCAAACCGACGATGACTGGAGTACCGGACTTCCAACACCTGCAGCGGTTGGTGCCGCTACATTCGCGGCCCACGCGATTCCTCTTGCAGGCGGCTCAACCGATTCAGCGATTGTTACGACGTTGGCGCCCGGTGGTTACACTGCACAGGTCTCCGGGAAAAACGGTCAAAAAGGCGTCACCTTATCGAGGTATATGAGCTGCCTGATAATGATGCGAATTAAAGGGGGCATATTAATTGCGGCGTGCGCCTCCTACGAGGCTTCGCGTTACTGCCTGTCGGGCTGATTCCGCATCGTTCGAATGCGGTCACGGCTCGTCGGCTCGTCGTACCGATCGAGCTGACCGGTAGAATGGCCGGCGCGTGGCCCGACATCACTCGCACCACTATTTTGGGTTCGCCGAGAGAGACACAGTGGAAACTTTTTTCCAAAGAATCAGCGCGTCGGGTAAAACCGTTGCTGTATGTCTATCGAGTGCTGCTCACCGGCATTTGGCTGATGCGCACCGGCCAAATCGAAGCCAACCTCGTGACGCCGAACAAAACGTTTCATCAGGCTTATATACCGAACCTCGTTGCGCGAAAACGAGCGGGCCCTGAGCAATCCACGCTGAACAGCCATTAAAGTTATATCTTGTTTGTTCTATCTACATTTCTGAGGCTTCTATAAGCGATCAACCCATCGATTCGACGAGAAGGGGGAGGGCAGGGGCGTGGTCGCCCGGCTGAATGGATAATTTAAATAGTAATCCTTGTTCTATTTATTAATGTGTGGGTAAAGACGATATTTTGGAAGCGATGATTTTTTAATTGCGTCCGGTTCATCCGCACGTCACGGAGTATATATGCATTCGAGATCACGGGTTCGGAGGGGAAGTGTTGATCATACAGCGTCTAAGGAAAGCTCTTCACCGGGCAGCCAGGAGGCCGATACCACTACGGCTATGGGGAACGCTCAGATTCCTAGTCTAGCGCTTAGCGAAACAGAGCCTAGGACGGTTCCAGGAGGCAACCTGACTACCGCGCCTAATCCGATCACTATATCCTCCCCGATGCAGCGTCGGCATTTCCTGTTTGCGGGTCTGGCCGCATCTGCCCTCGCCGCGACAGGCTCCGCCGCCACGTCGATTGCGACCATTGCGCCTGGATCTACATTTAATGTTAAAGATTACGGCGCTACCGGCAATGGCGTTACGGACGATACGGCGGCTATCAATGCCGCGTGCTCCGCTGCTGTAGGTGTAGGGAACGCCACCGTTTATTTTCCGGATGGCCTTTATAAAACAACCGCTGCGATCAGTCTAGCGATTGTGGGCACAATCACGGTTCGCGGAAACGGTAAGATGGCGTCGATCATTCTCTGTTCCATGAACGCGATCAACGCCATTTACTGTAATTGTTCAGGTGGCCCAAATCGACTCGTTAACCGGGTCGAGGTTTGCGACCTGGGATTTCGCACTGCACCAAGCGCAGCCCCGACTTGTGCGGTCTACGTTGATTATGGCAGCACGATAATCTCAAGTTCCGCCAATGTGGGTGGCTCTTTCGTTCATGATTTGGACATTTGGAATAACGCGTCAAACTCGGGTGGCTTCGTCTACGGGGTCATCATGCGCTCGGCGTGGAATAGCCAAGTTAATAGCATCTATGGGTACGGAAGCAGCTTAACGTATGCTTCGGCTAGTAGTCCGGGAGGGGGTAACGGAGGCGGGGGTAGTGGTGCGCTCATTCGCTACATCTCAGGCGTTAACTTTGTCATCGATCGTATCATCGGCGATTTTTGGGGCCAAGGTATTCGGATCGAACCGCTCACTTCTACCGACGCGTATACGCCGCAAGGCATTCAAATCAGTAATTTCAATTTGGTAGAGGCCGTTGAGGGAATCCATTATTATACAACTTCTACTGCGGGTGGCCCGGATGGCTTTGCGCTGACCAACGTTCAGATCGACCAGGGGAATGTTAACCTATCCTCACACGTTGGGCTTTACTTGGAAGGTAGTGGTGGCGGTGGGACCGACGTTTATGTCTCCAATTGCCTTTTTCTCCTCAATAACGGGTCAGCTTGTATTAAACTTAATGGGATCAATGGCTCTTTATTCAGCAATGTATCCTGCGCCTGGAATGGCAATAAGCCAACCTATGGCCTTCAGGTTACGGGGATAAGCAATAACAACGTTTTTGGGGAAACCTGTCATTGGGATGCCCAGGCGATTTATTTTGGCCCTCAAGCCGGGTCATCGGTTTGCCGGAATACAGGTGGATGCGCTATTTCGAATGCTGGATTAGGAAATATGTTCGGAGATACCAGACAATTCCCCGTAGTTGTCGTTCCCACTGCAACCACAACTTACTCATTCTCCGTAAACTGTACGAGCGTAGGTTTAGCGGCGGCACCATATTCAGCTAGGGGAAATGTAATTACTAGTCTACCAAATGACTATATTTGCACATACGACTATAATAATGCTGGCAACACGGCGACCACGGTCTTTTTTCTTTTGAGTCGTTCTGGTGGCGGGCTTCTCACTGCTGGCGCATTCCGACTTGCCATCGAGGTCCCGGCCCAGTGAGTGAGTTTCGCCGGTCGCGCGTAGGACGGGTGAATTGAGGCGGGCGCTTATCTGCGGATTAACGGATATGCCCTGGTTGCCAGTGTGGAACGCGGTTCAGAAAGGCAAAAGATCTCTCCATGCGTATTTCCGGCCTTTGGCGATTTACTATTTGGATCGGGGTGGCTGGGGTCGCGGCACTCAGCTTGGCTTGCTGCAACATCGGTTCCGTAGAGCAGACGCGTCTGGAGTCTAACACATGGACATAGGTGTTGGGCGCGATCCTTTTGGCTGCGAGCTTCAGTTTGTTCCTTAAGCGTATGGCTCCCGCCAGCGCGAATTCGATCCAGGGAGGAGCGGGTTGGCGTGGGCAATCGTGAGCGGGAGGCCTATGTTACAGAATCCCTTATTCGTCGACTCGTGGTACAGTTCCAGTGAGGCCATGGCCATACTGGTCGGCGCATGGATTCTTTTCGCATTTGCCGACCTAATTGCAAACGAGAAAGATATGGGCGACCCCGCGTTTCACGTGGCGCAATGCCTTTTAGGTTCGCTTGGGTGGTGTCTGGCATCGCCCATTTTGCGTACGCAACCTATTCAAAGGCTTTCGTGCCAACGTGGCTACCGGGTCCAGTGACCCTCGTCCATGTCGCCGGAGCATGTCACGTCGCTGCAGGCGTCGGGCTGATCATTGGCGTGCTCGTATAGTTGCCAACCTACTTCGCCCACCCAATCGCAACCGGCGCAGGTTCGACTCAAAACCAATCTTCGGAAACAGTCATGAACATCTTGCTCGCGGGCACCGCTTGGCTCGTTGCCCAGGCACTGCGAAGCAACTTCTGCCGAGTTAAAATCGGGTAGAAAAGCTCGGAAGCGGGTTTTTGATAAATGGTATTAACGAGCACGACCGGCCCGATTTGGAGTAGCGTTTCCGTGTAAGCTAAAAATGTCGGGATGGCTGAAATACCGAGGTCACACTTTATGATCTCTCGTCGCACGGAAGACACCTGTGTGTTCGCGAAGGATATTTGAACATTTGTAGCATGTGGAGATTCCATAGTAAGCGTCTAGCGGAGTGCCTCATTGACGCGTAATGGTGATA
>Ga0068856_100003276_pt1 | contig 16456 bp, 9 predicted proteins | sample KBSCornC62_FD_66595 | JGI IMG/M metagenome (GOLD analysis project Ga0068856, IMG submission 66595) | Corn rhizosphere microbial communities from Kellogg Biological Station, Michigan, USA - KBS Corn C6-2 | ecosystem: Host-associated > Plants > Roots > Rhizosphere > Soil ...
TTCGTCGCCTCGATTCCCAAAGCACCCTTGCGCCTCACGCAGATCAAGCTTGCTGGCTTCAAGTCGTTCGTCGATCCGACGTCGATCGGCACGCCGGGTCAACTCGTCGGCATCGTCGGCCCTAACGGCTGCGGCAAGTCGAACGTCATCGACGCGGTGCGCTGGGTGCTCGGCGAATCGAAGGCGTCGGCGCTGCGCGGCGAATCGATGCAGGACGTGATCTTCAACGGCGCAGGCGACCGCAAGCCGGTCGGACGCGCGTCGGTCGAGTTGCACTTCGACAACAGCCAGGGGCGCATCGGCGGGCAGTGGGGCCAGTACGCTGAGCTTTCGATCAAGCGGATGCTGACGCGCGACGGCGACTCGACCTACTACATCAACAACATTCCGGTCCGCCGCCGCGACATCCACGATCTGTTCCTCGGCACTGGCCTCGGGCCGCGGGCCTACGCGATCATCGAGCAGGGAATGATCTCGCGCGTGATCGAGGCGAAGCCGGAGGAACTGCGGATCTTCCTGGAGGAAGCGGCCGGCGTCTCGAAGTACAAGGAGCGCCGCCGCGAGACCGAGGGACGGCTTGCCGACACGCGCGAGAACCTGTCCCGTGTCGAGGACATCCGCCAGGAGCTCGGCAACCAGCTCGCGAGGCTCGAGGAGCAGGCAAAGGTTGCCGCGCAATACCACGAGCTCGAAGCGCGGTATCGGCTGGCGCAGCATCTGCTGTGGCACGCGAAGAGCCAGGAGGCGCTCCGCGCACGCGAGCGGTGCGCGGCCGACATCGCGGCGCTGACGGTCAATCTCGAGGCACTGCAAGCCGACGTGCGCCAGGCGGAAGCGAGGCTCGTGCAATTGCGCGACCGGCATTTCGCCGCCGGCGACGCGCTGCACGAGCGGCAGGGCGCGTTCTACGCCGCGAACGCCGAAGTGACGCGCCTCGAGCAGCAACTCGCGTTCGCCCGCGAGAACGAGACGCGCATCACCGATCAGCTTGCGCAGCTCACCGAAGCGATCGGCGCGCTGGGCGCGCAGCAGGCGGGGCTCGATGACGAGCAGGCGAACGCGGAACGCGCGCTCGCCGACGCGATCGCGGCGCGCGAGCGCACGCAAGCCGAGGAGAAACAGGCGCAATCGGGCCTGCCGGAACGCGAGGCGGCTGTCGCCGAAGCATCACGCGTCCTGAACGAGTTGCAGCAGCAGATCGCGATGACCGAGCAGGGCATTCGCGTCGGCGAAGCGCGTCGCGACAGCGCTGCGCAGGCGTTGACGCGAATCGCCGAGCGTCGGGCGCGACTTGCTGCCGAGCTCGAAGCGCTCGCCGTTCCCGATACCGACCCGGTGCACGAGGTCGAAGAGCAGCTCGCGCAGGAAACCGTGGAGCTTGCGGGCAAGCAAACGCTGACGCAGGAGCTGCAAACCGCGGTGCAGACCTTGCAGGAGCAGCAACGCGGCGCGGCCGACGCCTGGCAGCGCGACAGCCGCAGCCTCGCCGATCTCACGGCGCGCGCCGACGCGCTGTCGGCGCTGCAGGCGAAGATCGGTCACGGAGACGACATCGACGGCTGGCTCGAGGCGCGCGGCCTCGCGAACGCGCGGCGTCTCTGGCAGGGCATCGAGATCGAGCCGGGCTACGAGGATGCGCTCGAAGCCGTGCTGCGCGAGCGGCTCGCGGCGCTCGAGCTTCCACGGCTCGACGACGCGCTCGATTGGATCGCGGATGCGGCGCCGCCGGCGCGCCTGGCCGCCTACGCGCCGGGCGCATCCGACGCGGCAATGGGCGCTTCGGACGATGCGCTGCTGGCGAAGGTGCGAGCGAGCAATGCGAACGTGCGAGCCGCGCTCGCCGAGGGGTTGCACGGCGTGCGCTGTCAGCCGACGCTCGCCGCCGCGCTTGCCGCACGAGGCAGCCTGGAGCGCGGCGAGATCTTCGTGACACCCGAGGGCCACCGCGTGAGCGGCCAGGGCCTCGCGCTGTTCGCGCCCGACAACGAGGTGCACGGCGTTCTCGCGCGCCAGCGCGAGTTGACCGAGCTCGCCGGTGGGATCGAACGGGCCACGGCGGCGGCGCAGGCCGCGAAGCGCGCGCTCGATGCCGTCGAGCGCGAGTTCGAAGAGAAGCAGGCGCGCTGGCATCAGGAGAACGGGGCGCTCGCGTCGCAGCAGCGGCGCTGCCATGCGCTCGAGCTCGAGCTCGTCCAGTTGCGCCAGGCGGCGGAAGCGGCGGCGCACCGCCGCGCGCAGGTTGCGCAGGAATACGACGACCTCGCGGCCCAGCATGCGCAGGGTTCCGACGAGCACGCGGCGATCGTCCGCGAGATCGCGGATCGCCAATCGGAGCTGCACGATCAGATGACGAAGCGGGAAGCGGCGCGGCATGCGCGAAACGAGGCCGAAGTGGCGCTCGCGCGAAGCCGCGAGCAGCTCCGCCTCGCCGAACGCGCGGCGCAGGAGGCGAATTTCGCCGAACGAAGCTGCGGCGAGCGGCTCGCCGACATCGGCCGCCGCCGCGAGTCGCTGACGGCGCAGGTTGCGCAGCAGCAGTCGCTGCTGTCGCAACTCACGAGCGAGCGGCAGTCGATCGACTGGACGCCCGTCGAGGAAGCGCTGCAACGGCAACTCGCCGCACGCGGCGAAGCCGAGCAGGCGCTCGCCGACGCGCGAAACCAGCAGGAGTCGTTGACCGCCGAGGTGCGCAGCGCCGACGAAGCGCGGATCGCCGCCGAGCAGAAGCTCGATCCGGCGCGCGCGAAGATCCAAGAGATGCAGCTCAAGGAGCAGGCGGCGGCGCTGGCCGAGCAGCAATTCGCGGATCAGCTCGCCGAAGCGAAGGCCGATGTCGGTACGCTGCCGGACGCGTTGAAGGCGTGGGGCCATCCGCGCACGCTGCCGGGAGAAATCGAGCGGCTCACCAGCGCGATCGCCGAACTCGGCGCCGTGAATCTCGCCGCGCTCGACGAATTGACGCAAGCATCGGAACGCAAGAACTACCTGGACCGGCAGGCGGCCGATCTGACCGAAGCGATGACGACGCTCGAGGCGGCGATTCGCCAGATCGACCGCGAATCGCGCGAGCTCCTGCAGCAGACGTTCGCGATCGTCAACACGAATTTCGCCAAGCTGTTTCCGGCGCTCTTCGGCGGCGGCCAGGCGAGGCTCGTGCTGACCGGCGAAGAGATCCTCGACTCGGGCGTGCAGGTCATCGCGCACCCGCCCGGCAAGCGCAACTCGACGATTCATCAGCTTTCCGGCGGCGAAAAGGCGCTGACCGCCATCGCGCTCGTGTTCGCGCTGTTCCAGCTCAATCCGGCGCCGTTCTGCCTGCTCGACGAGGTCGACGCCCCGCTCGACGATTCGAACACGCATCGCTTCTGCCAAATGGTTCAGGAAATGTCGGCCGAGTCGCAATTCCTTTTCATCTCGCACAACAAGATCACGATGGAGATGGCGAACCAGCTCGTCGGCATCACGATGCCCGATCCCGGCATCTCGCGTGTGGTCAGCGTCGACATCGCCGAAGCGCTCGAGCTCGCGGCGGAGCCGCAGCTTGCGACATAGTCCATTGCGCATGGCCGGCGCTATACTTCGGGCGCCGATGCAGCCCTCGCACGCCATCGCGTTTTGCACGCCGTTCGCCGCACATGGCTGAAGCCGTGAGCGGAGCGTTGCGATGAGTTCCCTTCAGATCGGCCTGATCGCCGCCGGCGTTGCGCTCGTCGTCCTGGTGATCGTCTACAACGTCTGGCAGGAACGGCGCCTGCGCCGCCGGCTCGCCGAGTCGCGTCGCGCCGCCGAACGCTCGGCCGCGGAAGCGTCGCGACGAAGCGCCGAGCGCGTCGAGCCGACGCTCGGCACGCAGCGCGTACCGGCGAGCCGCGGACAACCGGCGCACCGAGCGGCAACGCAGAGCGAAACCGCGTTCGAGCCGCCGCTCGACGTGATAGCGCCACCCGCGTCGGAAGGCATCGTCGACGAATCGGCCGCGGCGGCGATGCCGCGCATCGAGACCGGCGAAGTGCTCGCCGACAGCGGGGAGCCGGCGCCGAGCGTCCTTGCGCGAAGCGCTGCGCAATCACAGGACGCGCGCAACGCTCCGCAGCCCGACCACGAGATCGAAGCGCTGATTCCGTTGTCGCCCGCGGCCCCCGTTGCCGCCGGTGCGCTCGCGTCCGGGCTGCACGCGCGCATCGGCAAGCCGCTGCGCTGGTTCGGCCGCGCGGATGCGCGTTCTGATTGGCAGCCGATCGCCGCCGATACACCGGGTCGCTTCGCCGAAATCGTCGCCTGCATGCTGCTCGCCGATCGCAACGGCGCCGCGTCGCGCGCGCAGCTCGAGTCGTTCGCGCGCGTCGTCCGCGACGTGGCCGCGGCGCTCCAGTCCTCGTTCACGTCGCCCGATCTCGCGCACGAAGCCACGCGCGCCGACTCGCTCGACCGACTGTGCGCCGAGCTCGACGTGCAGATCGGGCTCACCGTGCAGATGCCTGAGCCAGCCTCCATTGCCGGCACGCGGCTGCGCGGCGTCGCGGAAGCCGCCGGCTTCCGGCTCTCGCCTGCCGGCCGCTTCGAGTTCGTGAACGAGGATACGGGTGCGGTGCTCTACACGTTGCAGAACCTGCGCCCCGACGCGTTCAGCGCCGAGATGCTGCGCCTCACCGCGACGAACGGCGTCGTGTTCCTGCTTGACGTCGCGCGCCTCGCCGATCCCGTCCGTGCCTTCGACCAGATGAAGATGGCCGCGAAGCGAATGGCGCACACGCTCGGTGCCGACCTCGTCGACGACAATCGGCGTCCGCTCGACGATGCCGCGCTCGCGACGATCCGCGAGCAGGTGCAGGCCGCCGCCGACGCGTTGCGCGCGGTCCACATCGAGCCGGGCAGCTCACGCGCGCTGGCGCTCTTCAGCGCCTGACTTCAAAGCCCGCGCGAGTGGCCGCGCCCAGGCGATCCTCCGCGGTACCGGCGAGCGTCGCCGAACGCGCCGCTACGCTGCGCGACACGATCGCGCGGCACAACGACGACTACTACGTCCTCGACCGTCCGACGGTAAGCGACGCCGAGTACGACGCGCTTTATCGCGAGCTTGCGGCGATCGAGGCGGAGCATCCGGAGCTCGTCACGCCCGATTCGCCGACGCAACGCGTCGGCGGCGCACCGCAAGGCGAGTTCGCGCCGGTACGGCACAGCGTGCGGATGCTCTCGATCCGCACCGAAACCGATACCACGCCCGCCGGCGCGGCGGAGTTCGATGCGCGCATTCGCCGCGACCTCGGCCTCGCGGCCGACGCGCCACCGGTTCAATACATCGCCGAGCTCAAGTTCGATGGGCTCGCGATCAGCCTGCGCTACGAACGCGGACGTCTCGCGGTCGCGGCGACACGCGGCGACGGCGAAGTCGGCGAGGACGTCACGCGCAACATCCTGACGATCCGCGCGATCCCGCGCACGCTCGCGACGAAGAAGCCGCCGGAAGTGCTCGACGTGCGCGGCGAGGTCTACATGACGCGCGCCGATTTCGCGGCGCTCAATGCACGCCAGCGGGACGCCGGTTTGCGCCTCTACATCAATCCGCGCAACACGGCAGCGGGCGCGGTCCGGCAACTCGATCCGGCGACGACGGCGGCGCGGCCGCTCGCGTTCTTCGCGTACGGGATCGGCGAAGCGCGCGGCTTCGCGCTGCCGGCGACGCACCACGAGCTCCTCGACACGCTCGCCGGGTTCGGGCTGCCGGTCGACGATCACCGGCGCGTCGCACACGGCGCCGGCGACCTGGTCGCGTTCTACGAGCGCGTCACGGCGATCCGCGACAGGCTGCCGTTCGACATCGACGGGGTCGTCTACAAGGTCGACAGCCTCGCGTTGCAGCGCGAGCTGGGCTTCGTGACGCGCGAGCCGCGCTGGGCCGTCGCGCACAAGTTTCCGGCCGAGGAGCAGCCGACGCGGCTCATCGACATCGGCGTGCAGGTCGGTCGCACCGGCGCGATCACGCCGATCGCCCGGCTCGAGCCGGTCTTCGTCGGCGGCGTCACCGTCACCAACGCGACACTGCACAACGAGGACGAGGTGCGGCGCAAGGACGTGCGGATCGGCGACACCGTGGTGGTTCGACGCGCCGGCGACGTGATTCCCGAAGTGGTGCGGGTGCTCGTCGAACGGCGGCCGCAGGATGCGCGCGAGTTCGTGATGCCGAAGAAATGCCCCGAGTGCGGCTCTGCGGTCGAGCGGCTGCCGGACGAGGCGATCGCCCGCTGCACCGGCGGCCTGGTCTGTCCCGCGCAGCGAAAACAGGCGCTGCGCCATTTCGCGAGCCGGCACGCGATGGACATCGAGGGACTCGGAGAGAAGCTGATCGACCAGCTCGTCGATTCCGGACGCGTGCGAACCCCCGCCGATCTCTATCGCCTGCGTGCGGAGGAGCTGGCCGAGATGGAACGGATGGCCGACAAGAGCGCGCAGAACGTGGTCGCCGCGATCGATAAAAGCCGAACGACGACGCTTGCGCGGTTCATCTACGCGCTCGGCATCCGTCACGTCGGCGAAGCGACGGCGCGCGACCTCGCCGCGCATTTCGGCGCGCTCGATCCGATCCTCGCCGCGAGTCGCGAAGCGCTGCTCGACGTGCGCGATGTCGGTCCGGTCCTCGCCGAATCGATCCGCGACTTCCTGGACGAGCCGCACAATCGCGACGTGATCACGGCGCTCCGCAAGGCGCGCGTGCACTTCCCGGAGGGTCCGCCGCCGCGCGCCGCCGACGGGCCGCTCGCCGGCAAGACGTTCGTGCTGACGGGCACGTTGCCGACGCTTTCGCGCGATGACGCGAAGGCGCTCCTCGAGGCTGCGGGCGCAACGGTCGCCGGCAGCGTGTCGAAGAAAACCGACTACGTCGTCGCCGGCGCGGACGCCGGCAGCAAGCTCGCGAAGGCGCAAGCGCTCGGCGTCGTCATACTCGACGAGGCGCAGATGCGCGCCTTGCTCGAATCACCAGAGGCATGACAATGAAGAAGATCACGAAGGCCGTGTTCCCCGTCGCCGGACTCGGTACGCGTTTCCTTCCGGCGACGAAGGCGAGTCCGAAGGAAATGCTGCCGGTCGTCGACAAGCCCCTCATTCAATATGCGGTGGAGGAGGCGGCCGGGGCCGGCGTGACCGACATGATCTTCATCACCGGCCGCAACAAGCGCGCGATCGAGGACCATTTCGACAAGGCCTACGAGCTCGAGACCGAGCTCGTGCTGCGCAAGAAGGACGCGCTGCTCGAGCAGGTCCAGGCGGCGACGCCGCCGGGAATCAATTGCGTCTACATCCGCCAGGCCGAGGCGCTCGGTCTTGGCCATGCGGTGCTGTGCGCCGAGCCCGTCGTCGTCGATGAGCCGTTCGCGGTGTTGCTCGCCGACGACCTGATCTACGCCGAGACGCCTGTGATGCAGCAGATGGTCGAGCTTGCCGGGCGCGAGAACGCGTCGGTGATCGGCGTGATGCAGGTGCCGCAGGAAGCGACCGGCAGCTACGGCATCGTCGAATCCGAACCGGAGCCGGCGGGCGAGCGCGTGAGCCGGATCACGCGGATGATCGAGAAGCCGAAGCCGGGGACCACGACGTCGACGCTTGCCGTCGTCGGCCGCTACGTGCTGTCGCCACGGATCTTTCATCACCTGCGCACGATGCCGCCGGGAGCGGGCGGCGAGATCCAGTTGACCGATGGCATCGCGCGGCTTCTTGCCGAGGAGCGCGTGCTCGCGTATGCGTTCGAGGGCCGCCGCTACGACTGCGGCAGCAAGCTGGGTTACCTCGAGGCGACGGTCGACCTCGCGCTGCGGCATCCGGAAGTCGCCGAGGGCTTCGCGGCATACCTGAAGACGCTCAATCCAGGATGACGTTAAACGAGCTTCGCTACATCGTCGCCGTCGCGCAGGAGCGAAGCTTCGGCCGCGCGGCGGCGAAGTGCTTCGTGAGCCAGCCCGCGCTGTCGGTCGCGATCCAGAAGCTCGAGGACGAGCTCGGCGCGCCGCTCTTCGAGCGCGGGAAGACGGAGATCACGATTACGCCGCTCGGCGAGCGGATCATCGAGCAGGCACAGAAGGTGCTCGAAGAGGCGGCGCGGATTCGCGAGATCGCGATCGGCGGGCGCAACCAGCTCGTCGGCACGCTGCGGCTCGGCATCATCCACACCGTCGCGCCCTATCTGCTGCCCGATCTCATTCCGGAGCTGCACAAGGCGGCACCGCAAATGCCGCTCGACATCGAGGAGACGCTCACCGAGAATCTCGAAGCGGGCTTGCGGACGGGCCGCGTCGACGCGGCGATCATCGCGCTGCCGTTCGACGTGCCCGGTGTCGCCACCGAGTTCATGTACGAAGAGCCGTTCCAGGTCGTCGTGCCGCAGGGTCACAAGTGGGCGCGGCGGCGGTCGGTGGCGCCGGACGAGCTCGCGGCCGAGCACACGATCCTGCTGAACGTCGGCCACTGCTTCCGCAACCAGGTGCTCGATGCGTGCCCCGAGCTCAATCAGTCGGACGCGCAAGTGACGCGGACCAATTCGCTCGAGACGGTGCGCAACATGGTCGCGTCGGGCCTCGGCGTGTCGGTCCTGCCGCGCGATGCGCTGACGCCGCGCTACCACAGCCAGCTCGTCGTTCCCGTCCCCTTCACGCAGCCGGTACCGTCGCGGCGCATCGCGCTCGCGCATCGCCGGAGCTTTCCGCGGCCGGCAGCGGTCGCGGCGATCCGTGAAAGCGTCGCGCGCTGCCGGGCGAAGTCGCCGGCGCGCAAAAAGATTTAGCGGCCAAGCATCGGCGGAATGTTCGCGAGCGAGCCGACGACGTAGTCGGGCTCGGGTGCGTGGCGCTCGACGGGCAAGCCATGGCGGTTGATCCAGAACGTCGTGAAGCCGAAGGCTTTCGCGCCGGCGGCATCCCAACCGTTCGACGACACGAAGCCGATCTCGTCGCGCGCGAGACGCAGGTGGTCGACGGCGAGCTGGTAGACCGCTGGCGCCGGCTTGTAGATGCCGGCCCCATCGACGGACAGGATCGCATCGATGTGCGAGGCGAGCGGCGAGCCGTCGACGAGCGGGCGGAGCATTCCGAGCGTGCCGTTCGACAGGATGATCCGCGGCATCGGCGCGAGCAGCGCGAGCGCATCGGCCGCCTCGGGGAACGGCGACAGCGTCGTGTAAGCGTCGAGCAGCCGCCGCCGCGCGTCCGCCGCGAGCGGGATCATCAATTGCGCCAGCGCGTAATCGAGCGCGAGCGCGGTCAGCGCCGCGAAGTCGGCGCGCTCGACGCCCGGCTCGCGCATCAGTGACGTGAGCCAGGTGTACTCGAGCTGCTTCGTGCGCCAGAGTTGCGACAGCACCGCGCCCTGGCGCGGTGCGATTTCTTCCGCGAGCGTGACGACGGAATGCACGTCGAACAGCGTGCCGTAGGCATCGAAGACGAATGCGCGGGGAGTCGAATGCATTTTGTAAAAGCGTCGCGACAAAAAAGAGGGGTTACACTCGCGCGTAACCCCTTGGTTCATGTGGTGGGCGATACTGGGATCGAACCAGTGACCCCTGCCGTGTGAAGGCAGTGCTCTCCCGCTGAGCTAACCGCCCGCGAACCCAGACAGGAGCCGCGATTTAACCATAGGGGAGGGGGTAACTCAAACGCAGTTTTGCCGTTTGTCGTACCGCGTCATGGACATAATAGCACCAAAACGGTGCGAAACAGTGACTCCCACGCAGGACCAACGACGGGCCACTCCACAGCCAGCGCCACCGGACGTTGTTTCGCAATGACTTTGGCGGCCCGGTCCGCGCCTTGCTCTTGAGCGTCATTCCCACGACGGATTCCACCATGTCGGCCCCGTACTACGACGAAATGCGGGCCGCAGACGGGTCGATCCGGCCCCACTACCGACCGTTCGCCGACTGGATCGATCGGGTGCCGTCCGCCCGGATCGCGCAAAAGCGCGAAGAGGCCGAGCGACTGTTTCATCGCGTGGGCATCACGTTCGCGGTGTACGGCGACGACGACGGAACGGAGCGCCTCATTCCGTTCGACCTCGTGCCGCGCATCATTCCCGCGGACGAATGGCAGCGGCTCGAGGCGGGTCTCGTGCAGCGCGCGCACGCGCTGAATCTCTTTCTGCACGACGTCTACCACGACCAGGCGATCCTGCGCGCCGGTGTCGTTCCGGCCGGGCACGTGCTCGGCAACGCCCAGTTCCGTCGAGAAATGATCGGCGTCGACGTACCGGGCCGCGTCTACGCGCACATCGCCGGCATCGACGTCGTCCGCGGCGGGGGCGGCGAGTACTGCGTGCTCGAGGACAACCTGCGCGTTCCGTCGGGTGTGTCGTACATGATGGAAAACCGCAAGATTACGATGCGGCTCTTCCCGGAGCTCTTCGCGACGCAGTCGATCCGCCCGATCCAGCACTATCCGAACGCACTGCTCGAGCATCTTCATGCGGTGGCGCCGGCCGGTCGCGAGCATCCGACGGTTGCGGTCCTCACGCCCGGCGCGCGCAATGCCGCGTACTTCGAGCACGCGTTCCTCGCGCAGCAGATGGGCGTCGAGCTCGTCGAGGGGCAGGACCTGTTCGTGCAGAACGAGACGGTCTATATGCGCACAACGCGCGGGCCCCAACGCGTCCACGTTCTCTACCGGCGCGTCGACGACGACTTCCTCGATCCGCTTGCGTTTCGTCCCGACTCGATGCTCGGCGTCCCGGGGCTCTTCGCGGCCTATCGCGCGGGACGCGTGACGCTCGCCAACGCGATCGGCACCGGCGTCGCCGACGACAAGTCGATGTACCCGTACGTGCCGGACATGATCCGGTTCTACCTGTCCGAGGAGCCGCTGCTCGCCAACGTGCCGACGCTGGTCCTGTCGCGGAAGGACGAGCTTGCGCAGGCGCTTGCGCGGCTCGACGAGCTGGTCGTCAAGGAAGTACACGGCGCGGGCGGCTACGGCATGCTGATCGGGCCGCTTGCGACCGCCGCCGAGCGCGAGGCGTTTCGCGAGAGGATTCGGGCTGCGCCCGAGCGCTATGTCGCGCAGCCGACGCTCGCGCTGTCGACGTGCCCGACGTTCGCCGAAGCCGGACTCGCGCCGCGGCACATCGACCTGCGTCCGTACGTGCTGTCCGGCAAAGGCACGAATCTCGTCCCCGGCGGACTCACGCGCGTCGCGTTGCGCGAAGGCTCGCTCGTCGTCAATTCGTCGCAGGGCGGCGGCACCAAGGACACGTGGGTGCTCGCCCCCGACGAGGCATGCTGAGCCGCCACGCGAACGAGCTGTACTGGATCGCCCGTCACATCGAGCGCACCGAGAACACCGCGCGGCTGCTCGATGTCACCTATCGGACGTCGCTTCTGCCGTACCACCCCGGGGAGCCCGGCCTCGCGTGGGCCGCGCCGTGGTCGGTGCCGCTGATCACGTCCGGCCTCGCGTCCGCCTACTACCAGCGCTACTCGGTGCTGACCGCCGAGAACGCGCTGCGCTTCATGATCCTCGACCCGTCGAATACGTCGTCGATCTACGCGTGCCTGCGCGCGGCGCGCGAGTCGGCGCGCGCGGTCCGCGGCGCGATCACCTCGGAGATGTACGAGGACCTGAACTCGGCGTGGATCGAGATGCGCGATACCGACTACGAGCGGATCCAGGCGCGCGGCGTTTCGGACTTCCTCGACTGGGTGAAGATGCGCTCGCACCTGTTCCGCGGCGTCACGTTCGGCACGATGCTGCGCGACGAGGCCTATCACTTCATTCGTCTCGGCACGCACATGGAGCGCGCGGACAACACGGCGCGCATCCTCGACACCAAGTACCACATCCTGTTGCCGTCGCTCGCCGACGTCGGTGGTGCCGTCGACTACTATCAATGGGCGTCGCTGTTGCAGTCGCTGTCGGGATTCGAGGCGTACCGGAAGATCTACAAGGACGTGATCTCGCCGCGCCGCATCGCCGAGCTGCTGATCCTCCGCGACGACATGCCGCGGTCGCTGCATAGCTGCATGAACCTGATCTACGACACGCTGCAGCTTCTGTGCGACGAGCAGAGCCGCGAGATCGAGCGGATGGCCGGCGAGATGCACGCGCGGCTGCATTACGGGCGCACCGACGACGTCATGAGCTTCGGCCTGCACGAGTACCTGACCGACTTCCTGGAACGGATCTCGCAGCTCGGCAACGAGGTGAGCCGGACGTTCCTCGTGCCGGCTTAGCGACGTTCGCTCTGTCCGTTATAATAACTTGCAAAGTCATGTACTTGCGATGACATCATCACCTGCTTTAGCATGACATACTGCGTCGCCATGTCGCTGGACGCCGGCATGATCTTCGCGTCCGATTCGCGGACGAACGCCGGCGTCGACCATATCGCGCGCTTCTCGAAGATGCGCGTGTTCGCGCGCGACGCCGACCGCGTCGTCGTCATGCTGTCGTCCGGCAACCTGTCGGTCACGCAGAACGCGATCAACATCCTCGAGCAGCAGGCGCGCACCGGCGACTCGCAGCACAACGTCTGGAACGTGACGTCGATGTTCGAGGTCGCGCGGCTGCTCGGCGACGCGCTGCGCGAGGTCCGCGCGCGCGACGGCCCGTACATGGTCCAGAACAACATCGACTCGTCGGCGAGCTTCATCGTCGGCGGCCAGTTGCAAGGCGAGGCGCCGAGGCTTTTCGAGGTGTACAGCGAAGGCAACTTCATCGAGGCGACGCCCGACACCTGCTACTTCCAGATCGGCGAGTCGAAGTACGGCAAGCCGGTGATCGACCGCGTCGTCCACCGGGGCACGTCGCTGCTCGACGCGACGAAGTGCACGATCGTGTCGTTCGACTCGACGATGCGCTCGAACATTTCGGTCGGCCTGCCGATCGACCTGCTCGTCTACGAGACCGGGAGTCTCAAGATCGCGCTGCAGCGGCGCATCCAGGAATACGATCCGTACTTCCAGCTCGTCCACCACCAGTGGGGCGAAGGCCTGCGGCGCGTGTTCGCGCAGTTGCCCGACCCCGACTGGCTCTGACCGCACCAACGGGTCGCGACGGCGCATGCCGATACGCGTCGCGCTCACGCACCGTACCCGCTATCGGTACGACCGGCCCGTCGCGCTGTCGCCGCACGAGATCCGGCTGCGCCCGGCGCCGCACTGCCGCACGCCGATCCTCGCGTACTCGCTCGCGATCGAGCCCGCCGAACACTTCCTGAACTGGCAACAGGACCCGTACGGCAATTTCGTCGCGCGCGTGGTGTTTCCGGCGAAGACCGAGCGCCTCGAGGTGAGCGTCGATCTGCACGCCGAGCTCGGCGTCGTCAACCCGTTCGATTTCTTCGTCGAGGCCTACGCGCAAACGTTTCCGTTCGCCTATGCGCCGCCGCTTGCGAAGGAGCTGGCACCGTTTCTCGAGCAGCTGGACGAGGGCAGCGGGCTTGCCGCGTGGGTCGAGCGCTTCCGCGGCGACGTGCCCGACGCGATCTCGACAGTCGACCTGCTCGTGCGCGCGAATCAGCGCATCAAGGATGCCGTCGGCTACGTTGTGCGGATGGAGCCGGGCGTGCAAACGCCCGACCGGACGCTCGAGCTTGCGATCGGTTCGTGCCGCGATTCGGCGTGGCTGCTCGTGCAGGTTCTGCGGCGGCTCGGAATCGCCGCGCGTTTCGCCTCCGGCTACCTGATCCAGCTCGCGCCCGACGTGAAGCCGCTCGAAGGTCCGGCCGGCGTCGAGCGCGACTTCACCGATCTGCATGCATGGGCCGAAGCCTACGTGCCGGGCGCCGGCTGGATCGGGCTCGATCCGACGTCGGGATTGCTTGCAGGCGAGGGCCACATTCCGCTCGCGTGCAGCGCAAGTCCGGGCAGCGCAGCGCCGATCAGCGGTGCAACCGACGTGGCCGGCGTCGCGTTCGATTTCGCGATGCACGTGGCCCGCCTCGGCGAGTCGCCTCGTGTGACGCGGCCGTACGACGATGCGCAGTGGGCCGCGATCGACGCGCTTGGCGTACGCGTCGACGAGCTGCTCGCGGCGGACGACGTTCGGCTGACGCAGGGCGGCGAGCCGACGTTCGTGTCGATCGACGCGCCCGATGCGCCGGAATGGAACACGACGGCGTTGTCGCCCGCGAAGCGCGAGCGCGCACACGCGCTGCGGCGACGATTGAAGGCACGCTTCGCGGCCGGCGGCTTGCTGCACGAGGGTCAAGGCAAGTGGTACCCGGGAGAGCCGCTTCCGCGCTGGGCGCTCGGCGTGTTCTGGCGCGCCGACGGCGTTCCGGTCTGGCGCGACGAAACGCTGCTCGCCGACTCCCGGGAACCGGGCCGGCACACGCGCGACGATGCGCGGCATGTGATCGACGCGCTCGTCGATGCGCTGCAGTTGCCGCGCGAGCGCGTCATGACGGCGTACGAAGCGGGCGGCGATGGCACGCCGATCGGGTTCGTGCTGCCGCTTCGCGCTGCGCCGCGCGAACAAGCGTCCGGCGACGCGCCGCGATGGCAGACATCCGCGTGGTCGCTCGCGGACAATCAGCTTCGCGCGGTCGCCGGCGATTCACCGCTTGGCTTGCGGCTCCCGCTGGGTTCGCTGCCGCCCGACGTGCCGGTCCGGACGGCGCTCGCCGCACAAGCGCGCGACGGTCACGTGGCGATCTTCGTGCCGCCGATCGATGCGCTCGACGATTACCTGGCGCTGATCGCAGTGCTGGAGGCGACGGCCGCTCGGCTCGCGATGCCGCTGCTGATCGAAGGCTACCCGCCGCCGCGCGATCCCCGGATGCGCGCGTTGCTCGTGACGCCCGACCCCGGCGTCATCGAGGTCAACGTGCATCCGGCGTCGTCGTGGCACGAGCTCGTCGACATCACGCAGACGCTTTACGACGAAGCGCGTCTCGCGCGGCTCGCGACCGAGAAGTTCATGCTCGACGGCCGCCACGCCGGCACCGGTGGCGGGAATCACGTAACGCTCGGCGGGACGACGCCCGCCGACAGCCCGTTGCTGCGGCGGCCCGATCTCTTGCCAAGCCTCGTCACCTACTGGCAGAACCATCCGGCACTGTCGTATCTCTTCTCCGGCCAGTTCGTCGGTCCGACGAGCCAGGCGCCACGCGTCGACGAAGCGCGCGACGACCGCCTGTACGAGCTCGCGATCGCCTTCAGTGAGCTCGAGCGCCTGCAGCAGGAAAGCGGATCGGGCGTTCCGCCGGAAAGCGTCGATGCACTGCTTCGACACCTGCTGACCGATCTCACCGGCAATACGCATCGCGCCGAGTTCTCGATCGACAAGCTCCATTCGGGCGACACGCCGACGGGCCGCCTCGGCCTCCTCGAATTCCGCGCGTTCGAGATGCCGCCGCACGCGCGGATGGCCGCGGTGCAGATGCTGCTGTTGCGCGCGCTCGTCGCGCGCTTCTGGCGCGTCCCATACCGCGCGGCGCTCGTGCCGTGGGGGACCGCGCTGCACGATCGCTGGCTCCTGCCGCATTTCGTCGTCGGCGACTTGCGCGACGTGCTCGCGGATCTCGCACGCCACGATCTCGCGTTCGCGCCGGAATGGTTCGACGCGTTCGTCGAGTTCCGTTTCCCCCGCTTCGGCGATGCGAGCTACGACGGCATCACGCTCGAGTTGCGGCAGGCGATCGAGCCTTGGCACGTGCTGGGCGAAGAGCTCACGCGCGCCGGCACCGCGCGCTACGTCGACTCGTCGGTGGAGCGGCTGCAGATGAAGGCGACCGGCTTCGTCGCGGGCCGGCACGCGATCACCTGCAACGGACGTGCGCTGCCGATGACGGCGACCGGCGTGCCCGGAGAATTCGTCGCCGGCGTGCGCTTCAAGGCGTGGAATCCGCCGTCGTCGCTGCACGCGACGATCGACGTGCAGGCGCCGCTTCGCTTCGACCTCGTCGACCGCTGGTCGCAGCGCGCGCTCGGCGGCTGCACCTATCACGTCGCGCATCCGGGAGGCCGCAACTACGAGACGTTCCCGGTCAACGCGAACGAGGCCGAGGCGCGCCGCCGCGCACGCTTCTGGGCGCACGGCCATACGCCGGGGCCGGTTACCGTGCACGACGAGGCGCCGAATCCGGCAACGCCGACGACGCTCGACCTGCGCTGGAATCGTTAGCCCGGATATTTCACCGGGTCGGCCGCGCTTCGATGCAGAGGTTCGTCGATTCAACGACGCGGCCTTGGCATGCATCGGTGCAGTTTGGACTTCGCCTGCGCGGTTTTTGGCGGCCGCTTTGCGCCCGGCTCGGGCTTGCTCTCCTCGTCAATAGCACCTGCTATTGGCTTCGTCGGCTGCACCCCGATCCGCCCCGGTGGAAGATCCGGGCTAGACGGTTCCAGGGTTTCGCGGCTAACCGCCCAGCAACCGGTAGCCGAACGTGTGGCACTCGGCGAGTCCGCACTGCAGGACGACGGAAACGAAGTTCACGGCGGCGAGCGCAATCACGTAGAGGCCGATTGCGTCGGCGGTGC
>Ga0068856_100003278_pt1 | contig 16454 bp, 14 predicted proteins | sample KBSCornC62_FD_66595 | JGI IMG/M metagenome (GOLD analysis project Ga0068856, IMG submission 66595) | Corn rhizosphere microbial communities from Kellogg Biological Station, Michigan, USA - KBS Corn C6-2 | ecosystem: Host-associated > Plants > Roots > Rhizosphere > Soil ...
GCACGGCGAGCCCTTCAAGACGAAGGACGACGCCGAGACCGCGTTCCGCCAGAACCGGATCAACCTGAACCAGGAGATCCACATCACTGGTGTCGGGAACACCACTCTCGGCCGCATGCGCATCGCCGCCGTCGTCCCGGAGAAGTATCGAAAGGATGTTCAGACGAACCTCTCCAAGCCGTTCGATCGGAAGTACCAGGACGTGGTCCTGAAGGACACGGCGAAGTCGACGCCGAAGCACTTCGTCGAGGTCGCCGATGGTCTGAGCCGGCTCGGCTTCAACATGGCGTACGAGTCCGGTCATACCGTCGGGCTTCGAGACATCGAGCCGCTTCGCGAAGATCGTGACAAGATCATCGGAGACACCAAGAAGCTGGTGGCCAAGTTGGAGGCCGCCGGAAAGCACGACGAGGTCGCTCCGGCCTGGCTCGAAGCCACCCGCGCAATCCACGACGTGTACAACCGCGCGCTCCAGGGCCGGCCGACCAACGTCAGCGACATGGCGCCGTCGCCCCTCGGCTCCGGCATCAAGGCGAAGCGGGAGCAGTTCCAGGGCCTGATCATGGCTCCGATGCTGGTCGAGGACCATCTCGGTCGACCGTCGAAGGTGCCGATCACGAAGAGCTTCGCCGAGGGCATCGACGTCGGTGGCTACTTCCTTCAGGCCGCGGGCGCACGGCGCGGTGTCATCCAGAAGACCGACTCCGTGCGCGAGCCCGGCTACATGAGCAAGCTGCTCGTGCAGGTCAACATCGATCATCCCATCACCGGACACGACTGCGGCACGACGCACGGACTCGCGATGAGCGTCGGCAACAAGGATGTCGTCGATCGACACCTCGCACAGCCGGTGAAGCTCGGAGATGTCACACTGCAAGCCGGCACCGTCGTTACGCCTGAGATCTTGGCGAAGGCGAAGGAGAACCGCATCGACCAGCTCGTGGTGCGCTCGCCGCTGAAGTGCCGCATGCCCGCTGGCATCTGCTCGATGTGCATGGGCGTGCACCCGAATGGCAAGGCATACGCTCAGGGCGAGAACGCCGGCATCATCGCGGCGCAGGCCATCGGCGAGCGCGCGGCCCAGCTCATGCTGAAGCAGACGCATGGCGGCGGCATCGTCAGCTCCTTGGGCCACTCGATCTCGGAGTTCGGTGACGTACAGCGCCTCTTCGACGCAGCGAAGCGGGGACGCGAGGATGCGGCAGTGGCTCCGAGCGCCGGCAAGGTGCTGAGCGTTCACCAGAGCCGCTCCGGCGACTGGGTGGTGAACACGGAGAAGCTCTCGCTTCGCAGTCGGCAGAAGCCGCTGCCGATGGTAAAGAAGGACTACGAGTTCAAGAAGGGCGAGGTCCTCACCGAGGGCGACCCGAATCTGCACGATCTGCTCGCGACGAAGGGACTTGATGCTGTTCAGGCCCATATGGTCGATAAGATCGGAACCATCTACGGGCGGGAGGGCGTTCTTCGTCGCCACGTCGAGTTGGCGGTTCGGAACGCCACCGGTGTCGTTCGTATCACCGATCCTGGCTCACATGACGGATACATCCGCGGCGATTACGTCCAGAAGGCTGTCGTCGATGAGATCAATCGAACGGCACTCAAGGGCAAGGAACCGATCGAGTACCAGTCCATGCTCATCCCGACGAAGATGAACCCGCTTCGGCAGCAGCCGGACTGGATGGCCCGCCTTCAGGGCGAGCGCATCGGCCAGTCCATCCTCACCGGCATCCAGCACGGCCAGCGTTCCGACGTCTCGGGCCGCCACCCCATCCCCGCGCTCGCCGTGGGCGTCACCGTGGGCGCCCCGGCAGATGCACGTCCCTTCGGGACCGCCCAGGCTACGCGCTGATGGCACGCACGCCCGACGGTCCCTCGCACCGCCGCTACTCGCACTTCCGGTGCGAGGAAGGGACGGTGACGAACGTCAACCGAAAGACCTACACGGTCACGGTTCAGACGCGGCACTCCGACAAAGATCCGACCGATATTCAGGTGTTGGCGCCTTACCACCACTACGAGAACGGAGAGGGCTTCCATCACCTGCCGGAGGTCGGTGCGATCTGTATGCTTGGGTGGCCGAGCGACAACACGCCCCCGTTCATCATGGGGTACCTCGGCGCTGCTGCGGTCCAGAACAGCGCCGATGGTGATCCGGAGCGTAGTACTACCGATGGCTCGGGATCGATGACGGACGTCAGCTTTCGCTCGCGCCGGCCCCAGCTCAACCCCGGCGACATCGCACTGACGGGGCGAGACGAAAACTTCATCTACCTGCGGCGCGGCGGTGTGGTGCAGATCGGAGCGACGAACATCGCGCAGACCGTCTACATCCCGGTGCTCAACTTCATGAAGCACTTCTCGGAGAACTTCGAGCACCACACCTTCGCCGGAGACATCGCCTGGACGGTCGAGCGGCAGGAGAGCGATCCCAGCGGCAACGCTCCGGCCACCTACGTCTTCCACATGAACGAGTTCGCTCAGGACCAGAAGGCTTCGATCCGTCTCCAGCACCTGCCGCTCGGGGGTAGTGGGAGTGACAAGTCGGCGTGGACCGTGCACGTTGCGCCTCAAGGCATCGATCGTGACGACGGTACGGTAGAGTCCGAGGTCTACTCCATGGTCATCAGCATGGGAGGTAAGAAGACCGAGATCATCGGTGGCGACCGAAGCGTGACGGTGAAGGGCAGCGACTCCCTCACGGTCCAGGGTAGCCGTACCGTGCGCATCAGTGGCGATGAGTCCACGACCGCCGATGGAAAGATCGAGCACATCGCTGCTGGCGAGAACATCGCGGGAGGATCCACGGTGCGCCTGGGCAGCCGTGCAGCCTCGAATCCAGCGGTGAAGGGGCAGGATCTCGTGCAGCTCCTTGCTTCGGCGCAGTGGCCAGTGGCCACCGTCGGGCCTGGAATGGTAGCCTCGCCTTCTCCAGCGTTCATCGCGGCGCTGGCTCAGATTCTCTCGACGAAAGTCCTCATCGAGTAGGTGTGTTACGATGACCAGCAACATGGATCTCTTCCTCCACACGTCCAAGCCGTCGTTCGAGCCCACCGCCGTCACCAAGGCTGCGTCTGCGCAGCTCGACGAGGATCCGGAGAACTGGCCGCGTGAGATCCTCACCGAGCTGTTCCGCGCCGCGCCGGAGACCAGCGACTACACGCCGAAGGTCGAGATGCTCAAGGTCGACGACGAACAGGGCTTCGGGCTCGGCGTCATCGTCGTGGAGAACACGACCGACAGCGCGCTGGCCGCCGCCCGCACGGCGCCGCAGGTTCGTCGGATCCTCGTCCCCATCGTGATCAAGAACCACATGCTCATGCCGCTGGACCTGATCATGATGCGGAACGGCAAGATGCTGCCGCTCACGCCGCACGGCCTGCGCAGCTCGCTGTTCCGCCCCGAGACCTTCGAGATGACGACCGAGGACTGGGGCGACACCTCGCTCTACAACCAGTTCTACCCGCCGGGACGCAGCGACAACGACTTCGGGGCCGGCATCAGCCAGGGTATCGGCGGCGGCACCCAGGGTGCCGTGACGTTCATCCAGGGCCCCGGCATGAAGCTCAGCTCCGCCGGACGCTTCTCGATGCTCCAGAGCGTGCTTCCCACGATCCTTCAGCCCGACATCACGAAGCTCGCCAGCGAAGCCCAGGGCATCGACCTCACCAACAACGACGTGCTGCTGCGCGCGCTTCAGCTCCTGGCGAGCGTGGAGAAGACGGCGCGCGATCGGGCGTCCGATCTTCTCGACGTCGCGCTCAGCACGGCCCCGGTTCACGCCGCGCAGGTCAGCTACGACGACGCGAAGGAGATGTACGTGGTGAAGCGTGCAAGCCGCACAGCGTACCGAGGCCCGGTGTCCGAGTACATGACGCGATCCCAGGTCCTGAAGTTCGCAGGGGCCGAGGTCGTGGCGAAGGTGGACACCGATGGGGCCACGACCATCTCTCCGGATCCGGTCGTGACCACCGAGGTGGACCTCGACGCCTCGAAGTGGCACGCCGTCCACAAGCCGGGCATCTACAAGGTGAAGACCGTTCACGGCAAGGAGATGACGGGCTGGGTGATTCCGGATCTCATCGATCTCGATGGCACCAACGTGCCGATGTGCGTCTTCACGAACGGCGCCGCGGCGATGGTGCAGGGCGCCGTCATCGGAGCGCACGTGGCGAGCGCCGTCGATCTCCCCGCCGGCCCGGCCAAGGGCACGGGCTGCTTCTACGCGGCCGGCCAGGGTGGCGTGCAAGCGACCGTCCCGGTGCTCGTGCAGGGCGCGACCGAGGAGCAGGCAGGTGGCAAGAGCTTCCTCGTGACGTCCATCACCGGCGAGGAGTCGAAGGTCCGCCTCGTCCCCGGCCTCAACAAGATCGTGGTCTCGAAGGGCGAGATCATGATGCCTTCCACGGCGAAGTTCTTGCCGCTGTCGGACGAGAACATGGTGGCCCTGGTCGACAGCACCGACATGATCACGAAGACCGCGGCCGATGCCACGGTGCGGGCCATCCGGCTCTACGCAGCAGACGACGAGGGCGTCAGCCTGGAGTTCGTCAACCTGCCCAAGCTGGCCAGCGTCACCGCGAAGCGGCTCAGCACCGACGACGCCGCGTTCGTCCTCGCGCTCGCCGGGGCTTCGCCCAAGCTGGCGCACAACAAGATCGCACAGGCTCAGCTCGACACCGTCATGGTGCCGGGCCTGCTCGACGTTTCCCTCGCTTCCGACCTCATCGAATCGACACGCAAGATCGCTTCCTCCCGCAGCCACGAGGTGACGGCCCTGCGCCAAAACCTTGTGAAGGAAGCAGCGTCGCTTCCGGACACGATGACCGTGGACGCCGTTCTGTCCCTCGGCTTCATCAACTCCGAGAACGTGCGCATGTTCGTCAGCAACACCCCATACCTGGAGAAGTGCCTCTCGAAGATCTGTGAGCTGGTTCTCGCTTCCCGCCTCGGGCTCTCGGAGATCCCGGAGTTCGCGGCGGCGCGGGCGGCTCGCGCTCTCGACGAGACGGTCCAGGGCCTCAAGGCGCTCGCGCTGCGCGACGCGTCGGAGGGTGCTTCTGCGGGGAGCTGATGCTTCGACATCCTGCTGGTAACTACATCGCGTATCTGTTCTCGAAGCGTGGACTGAGCACCGCGCAGATCATCGAAGAACTCGACGATCTGCGCTTTCCGCTTCCTCGATCGAACAAGGAGCTTGCCCGCTTCACCGTGCACATGGTGAAGATGCGGCAGGCCATGGAGATCCCCGAGGACTTCGATCCACGGGCGGAGAAGCCCAACGACTCGACGACTCGGTTTCTCACCCAGTGGAAGATCTGGGACATGTGGAGGGGAGACGAGTTCGTGGCGCGCGCTATCGACTTGCTCAACGAGCCGGCGATGCGTCGAATGACCGAGGCGCTTCTGCTCGGTCCCCTGAGCCCGCAGAGCATCGCAGATCGGGTGTCGCAGCGCTTCGGGCTCAGCCTGGAGGTCATCAACGTCCGCGTCATCAAGGCGTTCCAGCACTACTTCTGGAACGTCTCCGCGCTCAACATCTCGGAGTGGCGTGGACTTATCGATCACTGGCTCCCGGAAGAGAACAACAACGACTACCTGGCCGCTCTGGGAGCGCCTCGTAGTGCCGCAGGGGCGGCTCTCGTTCTGGCAATCGTGGATCGCAGTGCCGATTCGCTGACGCCGGTCCAGCAGTACACGGCATTTCGTGATCACGGTTTCAACGTCTTCATGGAGCACGCTCTGCTTCAGTCCAAGCCATCGCTGCCTCGGACGCAGGCGATGTTCATGGCGTTCCAGATGACGCGCATGGCGGACGAAGAGCTGACGAAGCATCGAGGCGGTAGCGCCGATCTTCTCGACGAGTTCAAGAAGATCCAGACTACATACGACCATTCCAAGCTCGCCACGGTCAAGGACATCCCGACCCTTGCACCGGCCATCGAAGCCACGTTCGTCGAAGAACCGGCGCCTGAAACCACCGAAGACCAGGAGATCGCATGAACCCGAAAATCGAAGAGCAGTTGGAGACGTTCAAGGCCTCGCCGGAGCCGGTGCGTGGGTTGCGTGATGCCGTCGCAGACCGGCAGGTCAAGCAGACTCCGAACTACTTCGTGGAGTACGGCGTCCGCGAGGACGACGGATCCATGATCTTCCACTTCTATCCGCCGAACACCGACTGGTCGGAGTACCCGCCGAAGAAGATCGGGTCGTGGCCCACGGCCTACCAGATGGCCGACCGGCTCGAACGCGCGATGCCCATCGTGTTCGACGTGCAGTTCATCAAGGCCCGCTACACCGAGGAGCTGGCCAGCTTCTGCATCATCGTCCGGGGTCTCGGTCGTTCGCCCGATCCTTGGCCGCTCGTGAACCGGTTCTTTTCTCTGATCGACGCCCCTCTTTGAGGACGAGTCGATAGTTCTTGGGGTAGCTCACGGAGAACGACGTCTTGTAGGCCTTGTTGTACTCGCGGACGAAGTTCGCGGAAGCCAGGCGCAAGGCATCACTCGCCGGCATCGTGAGACGAACCCACATCGATCCGTCCTTGTCCCGGCGTGATTCGACGGCCGAGCTTCCGAGCCAGGTCAGGAAGAGACCAGTCATGGCATCGAGACCCATCTTCTCCGACATCGACTACTCCAAGTTCGAGAAGGGCAATACCGCGGGGCAGCGCTTCGTCGATGATCCGTTTGCAGAGGTGGAGCGCAAGGCGCGCAAGAAGGGAGTAGCACAGAGCAAGCTCCACATGAAGACGTCGGAGTGGGTCAGCCACATGGTCCGCGTCAAGGACGGCGAGAAGGGTCAGGTCTCCAAGATCGGCTTCGACGAGCGCCGCTACCTCATCCGGCCGTACGACACGGAGGCGCGCGAGATCCTCTTCATGACAAGTCGTCAGACCGAGAAGTCGACGTCGCTCGGCAACAAGCTGATCGGCTTGTGCGGCATGAACTGGTACCAGAACGCGCTCTTCGTCACGCCCTCGGCCACGCAGACCAAGGTCTTCTCCTCCGCCCGTATCGACGACATCGTCGAGATCTCGCCGTTCGTCAAGGCGATGACGAACAAAAGCCTGACCTGGAACCTTCTGGAGAAGGAGTTCCTGACGAAGTCGAAGATCTATCTGCGATACGCCTTCCTCAACGCCGACCGCATCCGCGGCATCAGCGTCAGCTCGATCTTCATCGACGAGGTGCAGGACATCCTCAAGGACGTCATGCCCGTCATCAAGGAGTCGGCTTCGCGCTACCGCAACTCCCTGTACGTGTACTCCGGCACGCCCAAGAGCCTCGACAATACGATCGAGAGCATCTGGTCGAAAGAGTCCACGATGTCGGAGTGGGTGATCCCCTGCGAGCACCACTACCCGTGGCACTGGATCGTACTCGGCCAGAAGAACATCGGTAAGCGTGGTCCGATCTGCGACAAGTGCGGCAAGCCGATCAATCCTGAACATGCGTACGCGCAGTGGGTGCAGATGAACCCAGGAGCCCGCGTCGAGGGCTTCCGGATCTGTCGTCCGATGGTGCCGTGGTACTTCAAGCCCGACTTCAACGACGCGAATCCGTACAAGGCGTGGGACCTGCTTCTCCACGTCATGGAGAACTACCCCACCGCTCAGTTCATGAACGAGGTCTTGGCGCTCAGCTACGACTCAGGGCTCAAGCCGCTGACGCGCGGCGAAGTTGCCCGAGCGTGCGACGAGACCGACACCTACTTGATGGATGAAGATCACGTTGCGAAGCTGCGCGAATCGCACGAGCTGTTCGCCGGCATCGACTGGGGTACGGGCGAGAACGCGTACACCGTGATGACGGTGGGCGGTTACACGCGCGGGGATTCCAGCTTTCAGATCGTATACTGCCGACGCTTCGACGGCGTCCTCACCGATCCTGAACCTCAGATGGCAGAGATCATTCGCCTCATTCAGAAGTTCCGCATCGAGCTGGTGGGCTGCGACTACGGCATGGGCTTCGTGCAGAACAAGAAGCTCACCTCGATCTTCGGAGCGAAGAGAATCCATCAGTACCAGTACGCGGCGAAGAGCACGAAGAAGGTGACGTACAAGGGCGCGCTGCACCGCTACATCATCTTCCGTACCGTCGTGATGGCGGACATCTTCTCCGCGCTCAAGAACCTGAAGATCCGACTGCCAGCGTACTCCGTGTTCAAGGCTCCGTACGCCGAGGATCTGCTCAGCATCCATGCCGAGTACTCGGAAACCCTGCGCATGATCAAGTACGACAAGCCGCGGAGCATTCCCGACGACACGTTCCACTCCATCCTCTACTGCGTGGTCACCAGTTTCCACAAGCATAGGCGCCCGGACATCATCTCTCCGATCCAAGAACCGGCGTCCAGCGACGAGGCCGCAGCTCGTGCGCGCGAGGACTACGCTATCGAGGAGATCGAGAACCATCTCGCGAACGACTACGCGACGTACGACGGCAGCACGTAGGCAAACGATCAGGGCAGCACCGGCTTTCGCCGGCCTGCCCCAAGTCGTCAGCCCTCGGTGGGCGCGAACGGGCCGGTCTTCTTGTACGCCATCACGCCGAGCGTGACGCCGCCCGCGATCACGGCGCTGCCGCCGAGACCGAGCGCGACCGCCGCCCACTTCGAGATCCCGGCCTGCGGCGACTGCACCAGCTTCGCGTCGTGGGCCTTCTTGACGCCGTCGTGCAGCCAGCCGGCCAGGCTGACCGCCACGACCTCGCCCGCCGGACCCATCTCGGTCTTGGCCTCCGCGATGACGCCCGGCAGCACCGCCGCGATGGCGGCGCCGGCCTGCGCGGGGGAGAGGCTGGTCTCCGCCGGCTGGAAGCCCGCCGAGAGCCCCAGGCGGGTCAGGAGGCTCACCTCCAGCGCCGAGGCCTTCTGGACCGCCTCGTGGATGGCCTTGGGGCCCGTGGCGAACCGGGCGAACTCGCCGAGGTTCACCTGCGGCGCCGGCTTCAGCGTGGCGACCTCGTCGCGCACGATCTGCCGGAGGTCGACCCCGGTGGCCCCGTTGGACGCCACCGACGCGATGGCGGCGCGCAGCGAGGCGTCGGCTGCGGCGTGCCGCTCGTCGACGCTCTTGAGGATGTTCGTCCTGTTCATGTCCATCAGCTCCTGGACACGGGCGACGACGGCGAGGCCTTCGGGGGACAGCTCGGTCTGCTTCTGCGATTCGTTTTGCATGATTCGATCTCCTTCGTGGGTTTGTTGAGGCGGGTTTCCCCTCTACTGCTCATAGGGGATTTCGCTACCGTTTTGATCGCCCAGCGTGCTTCTTCATTCGGCGGAGGGAGTAGTCGTCTTCCTCCTCTTCCTTCTCCACTTCGACCCGAGCTTTCGGAAACTCGGCATCGATCTTATCTCTGAGTCCCTTGGCCATGGATTCGTCGGCGATGAGAATGCTGACGACGGTCTCCAGCTTCTCCGCCTTCTCTAGTCGATGGCGATGACGCATCTCGGCGCGAGCGTTGGCCTGGCGTTCTTCGCGTTCATCCCTCCGCGTTTCGATGAGATGCTTGACCCAGTTGTTGATCGTATCGCCGTAGTAGAAACCCATGACGACGAACGCGCCTACGACGATGAAGATGATCTGATCCATCAGATGTCCAAGTCCGTGGCGAGGATGCCGTATTCCTCGATCCACTTGCGCCGATTCTCGACGTTGTTGCCCATGAGGAGGTTGAAGTTCTCTTCCGCCGCTACGGCGTCGTTGATCTTCACCGCCCGAAGCGTTCTGTACTCCGGGTTCATAGTGGTCTCCCAGAGCGCCTCGGGGTTCATCTCGCCGAGCCCTTTGTAGCGTGTGACGCGCAGCGACTTCCGTTGCTCTTGCGTCAGCGAATCGCGGTACGACGCGAAGTCCGGATCGGTGGTGAAGTAGCGCGTGACCCGGCTGCCCGGGACGTGCACGCCGTACAACGGCGGCTGCGCGATGTAGATGTAGCCGTTGTAGATCAGTTGCGGCATGCATCGGTAGAAGAACGTCAGCAGCAGCGTGCGGATGTGCGACCCGTCCACGTCAGCATCCGTGAGCAGGATGATCTTGTGGTAGCGAAGCTTGCCGATGCTGAAGGCGTTCGATTGCTCGATGCCGCAGCCCAGCGCGCCGATGAGCGTGCCGATCTCCTTGTTGTCCAGGATGTCCTCGGCTCCGTGGTCCTCCACGTTGAGCACCTTGCCGCGCAGGGGCAGGATGGCCTGGATGCGTCGATCCCGTCCGCCCTTGGCCGAGCCACCGGCGGAGTCGCCCTCCACGATGAACAGCTCGGACTCTGCGGGATCTTTCGACTGGCAGTCGGCGAGCTTGCCGGGCAGCGACCACGGGTCCATCCACTCCTTGCGCTGCACGCCCTCGCGAGCCTTGCGCGCCGCCTCGCGAGCCCGGGCGTTGATGACCGCCTTCTCCGCGATGCTCTTCGCCAGAGACGGGCGCTCCTTGAAGTAGTACTCCACCTGATCGGTGAAGAGGTCTTCCACCACCGCCCGGGCCTTCGGGGTGATGAGCTTGTCCTTGGTCTGGTTGCTGAACGCCACACCGCTGATCCTGATGTTCACGATGGCGACGATGCCCTCTCGGATGTCGCCGCCGGTGAGGCCGTCCTCCGGCAGGTCCTTCAGCAGGTTGTGCTCCTTCGCGTACGCCGACACGATCTTCGTCAGGCCGTTCTTGAACCCGGTGAGATGGGTGCCGCCGTCCTGGTTGAAGGTGTTGTTGGCGTAGCAGCGGATCGATTCCTCGGGGCTGTCGGTCCAGCAGAAGATGAACTCGCAGGTCTTGTTGTCGGTGAAGTACAGCGGCGGGATGAGCTGCTTCTTCTTCGTCACGATCTCGGGCAGGTAGTCCTTGATGCCCCCAAGGTAGAGGTAGGTCTCCTCGAACTCCTTCTTCCGGCTGTCCTTGAAGACGATCTTCAGACCAGGGTTCAGGAAGGCCAGCTCCTGAAGACGTTCGCCGACACGCTTGCGATCGTACTCCACCTCGCCCTTGAAGATGTCGAGATCGCGCTTCCACTGGATGGTGGTGCCGTGGAGCTTGGTCGTGCCGATGCTCTTGGTGTCCTTGATGGGCTTGCCGCGCTCACATCGGAGCTGCCAGATCTTGCCGTCACGGTACACCGTCGCGACCAGCCATTCGCTGACTGCGTTGACGGCGCTGACCCCGACACCGTGCAGACCAGCGCTCTTCTCGTAGCTGTCGGCGTCGAACTTACCACCGGCGTGAAGATCGCAGAGCACGACCTGGAGAGTGGAAACGCCCTCTTCGTGCATGCCTACCGGAATGCCTCGACCGTCGTCGGTCACCGTCACCACGCCGTCGGGCTCCAGATGAACCTCGATGCTCTTGCAGTGACCACCGAGATGCTCGTCCACGGAGTTGTCGACGACCTCTTTGATCAAGTGATGCAGCGCATCGCCGCTGGTGGGGTCGCCCAGGTACATGCCGGGGCGCTCGCGTACCGCCTCCAGTCCCTTGAGCTTGCGGATCGACTTTTCGTCGTAGACCTTGTCCTTCTTCGTCATACCGAGTCCTTCATGATTCTGGCTACTCGTTCAAGCTCAGCACGTTCGAGATCTAAGATGAATGGATGCTTGGTGATCCCTTCCCTAAGGGTGTCTTCGCCGCCGTGAAAGAAACCGATGGCTCTTCGCAGCATCTTCTCTTGGTCGGCGAGGAACTCCAGAGCGTCGTCCGGGCTCATGCTGTCCGGGCGTTGAATGGCGATCCTGGCGGCATCGACGACGCGCCACAGAGACTCCATCACTTCCGGGGCTGGAGTGATCTCTTTCTTGGCGGCAGTTCGCTTCACAGTTTCTCTCCGCTTCGATTGAGAAACAGGACGTAGCGATTCCAGAACGCGCCCTTGTCTTTTTCCTTTGCTACGACTTCGCTCCGGACCTGCCTCATGTCGAGGTGGTGCTCCCGGGCCAACGACTCGATCACGGTATACAGATCGGCCAACTCTTCCAGTGCTTGCTGCTGTGTCGTCGCACGCAGAAGCTCATCAGCTTCTTCCCGAAGCTTGAGGTTGAGCAGATCTTTCATCTCTTCCGGAGCAGCCTTGCGGTACTCCGAATCAAGCGCACACGGGTGTCCGCTCTTACGGATGATGTGGGGGATGTGATCTCGAACCAGCTTTTCTCGGGGCTCGTCGGTCTGTCGCATGCAGCTCACCTCTCTGGCTGATAGCCGAGAGGACGGCCTTGATGCGAATGGGGTTACCCATGACGTCCCGAGGTGCGATCTTACGTAGACCCTGGATGTTCAGCAGGTCCTGGGCCGCGCCGAGCATATGCTGGCGGCAGGCCTCCAGATCGAAGCCCTCCTCGCAAAATCGATCGAGTACGACCAGCAGCGGATGCCACGGTGCGGGGTCTCGAACCGCGCGCGCCATGTGTAGAAGTGCACGCGCATCGATGGTGAAGAGCTGCCGCTCCCAGTGCCGGGCTGAGGTCTCGTCGAGGACGCTCAGTCGGCACGCGTCCCAGTACAGCGTGACGAGGTGTGGGGTCTGAGGAACTCCGGCGCGAATGCCTAGAATCGCAGCCTCCAAGATGGCCAGCCGACGCGATTGATCGGAGATCTCGGCATTCAGAAGGAAGGGATCGGTTGGATTCATGTGGCGGTGTCTTCCCCTGCGCGACAGAATACACTACCATCCAAGGACAGATCCTGTGGAGACCACCGTGACCAGCCAGAACACCAGCCACCACATCGGTCGGCCGGTCGACCCCACCGCTCTCGAATCGATGGGGAAGATGGCCGCAAACCTCGCCGAGTCCGCCGGGCTCAGCATGACCGACGCTGTCGTGAAGACCGTCGAGCGGGCGAAGCTCAACCAGGAGCAGGTGCGCCGCGTCACGGAGTTCGCGAACATCGAGGCGTTCAACAAGAAGTTCGCCGCCCTGTCGGGAACGACCCGGGCCGTCCACATCGACGGCGGACCGGCCGATCCCATCATGGTCGTTCAGTCCCTCAACGACGCGGCTCGTCCGCAGGAGGTGGTCGTGGACTCTCTGGAGTACTCGATGCCGCCCGATCTGATGAAGAGCGCTTCGGCCGGAGTCTTCGACTTCACGCCGGTCCGCACGCGCGCAGGCGCGGTGGGCGAGGTCTGCGCATTGCAGTCCAAGCTCTCCGCCGCCCACGACCAGCTCGTCCAGAGCGTCGAAGCCGCCAAGGAGCGTCTCTCCGAGGCATTCGTCGAGCTGGTCGAGCAGGTGAAGAGCGCTTCTGCCGGAGGCGCCACGCCGCGCGAGATCTACGAGGCATGGTCCAAGATCGACGAGGACGTGGCCAAGGTGGCGTACCGCAAGAGCGCGGGCGCCATGAACAGCTCGAACGTGAAGGTCGCGGGGCGGTACATCAACCCGTCCTCGCGTGTCGTCACGCTCTTCCGCGATCTGGTCAAGGAGGCGAAGAGCGCCGAGGCACACGGTCGTGCGCTCTCCGAAGTCGAGACCGAGCTGGGCCGTGTGTCGGCCTGGCTCCGTGTGAACGGGAGCTAAGCATGCGTGACACTTCGCGTTCGATCGGGCTCCTCAAGCTCGCTGCCGGGACCGGTGCGGCCACGGCAGCGGGCGAGGCGCTCGCCAAGGGACTCCAGACTGCGTACCACAGCGGCAAGAAGCTCGTGCAGGGCAGCGCCGACTTCGGGGGTGGAGTCGCCAAAGGCTTCGGCGCTCCCGAGACCGTGGGCAAGGTCCTCGGGGTCGGAGCCGTGGGGGCCGCGGGCTACCACGGTAGCAAGAAGATCAAGAGCAAGCTGGACGAGATCAAGTTCCAGATGCAGTACGGCAATCCTTACCAGACCACCTACTGAGGAGAGCGACGATGACGGCGAAGTACGCGACGACCGGCGTGTTCGGTGCGCTGCTGAAGGATCCGCACTTCTGGGCCCCCACCCTCGCGATGGGCGCGGGGGCGGCGGCGGCCGGCGTGGCCGGCGTGGTCCAGAAGATCACGGACGCGCGCGCACAGGCGAAGACGTACAAGGAGATGATCGATCTCCACCCGAACCTCGCCCAGCGTCCCGACGATCTCGTCAAGCGCATCTTCACCTCGCTGAACAACGTGAACCCCACCATGGGACGAGATCCCATGGTGGCGGGCGCGTGGGTCGACACGATCATCGAGAGCGGTGGTATCGACCAAACGCAGGCAGGCCGGGCGCTCCTCGAAGGCGTGAAGGACCTCGCGCAGATCCGTTCGCACATGTCGCAGGCGCGGCGCAGCGAGCAGGGCGCAGGTGGCGTCGGCCACATGGTGGAGCGCGGCGTGATGCACGGCTTCGGCCGAGCCAAGGAGCTGGAGAGCGAGCTGGGTGAGACCGAGACGCTTCGGAAGCAGATCAAGAGCATCCAGGAGCAGCACGCGCAGGAGCGCCAGATCGGTTACGCCGAGAAGGTGCACAAGAACCTGATGTCGACGGCCGGTTCGCTCGGCATCCCGCCACAGGACCTCCTGAGCGCGGTGTCGTCGGGTGCCGCCAGTGAAGGCGCGCGTCTTCGCGCCGCAGTCGCCGCTCACAAGCCGTGATCGAGAAGCGCGCATACTTCGCCGGGGAGCGGAACGGTGAGCCCCTGCTCCACGTCCTGCGCCCCGGCGAACGCGTCAAGACGGCGAGCTACATCCAGCCGTCGGTGCAGCAGTTCATCTCGACGCTTCAGCCCGATCCCAAGTACACCTACGTCCTCGTCAATGCGATGGGGTACTCGGAGTTCTACGGATCGAACTCCAACCGCGACTGGTACGGGTACAACCAGCATCTCGACTTCAACGGCTTGCTGAACGCACCCAAGGATTTCGGCAAGGACTACGAGACCGACAAGATGCAGGGCCGCGACTGGCCCTACGGTTATCCCAGCTACTACGGGGCCACGGTCTTCGCTCACCACAAGAACACCGATCCACAACAGCTCGGCTTCGGTGACGTCGTCTTCGTCGCGACGAACCCCGAGATGAAGCGGATCGAGCTGGTGAACCGCGTCTTCAACGAGGAGGCCCAGAAGAAAGGGCATTCTTCGATCTTGAACCGCATCGCGGCGGGTGAGCGAGTGGACGTGTCGATGGGCTGCAAGGTCCCCTTCGACTTGTGCTCGATCTGTACGGACTGGGGCGCGGTGAAGAAGGCCTGGGGAACCTACGACCCTGAGAAGCACCGCCATCCCGGTATCGCGATCTTGTACTACCACAAGACCGAGAAGCCGATTCGCGGTCTCGCCGTGGAGCCCAAGGACTACTGCGAGTGCATGAAGAAGCTGCCGGGGCGCATCCTGCCCGACGGGCGCAAGGTCTTCGTCTACAACGACTTCTGCCGGTTCTTCGACATCAGTTTCGTGATCGTTGGCGCCGACCGCACGGCCCGGGTGTTCTGGTTCCTGGGGAGCGAGGAGCCCAGCACCGCTGCGGCGCCCACCCAGATGCGGGACCCCGGCATCGGGCGGCTTCTGGACTCGCTGCTGTCGAAGACCGCCAGCATCCACGTCGCGATGGACAAGGAGATCCCCGACGGGCTCGCCACGGCCATCATGACGGACGGCGACCAGGCAGAGGACTACTCCGCCCCGCTTTCCACGATTCTCGACAAGTCCTCGGACAAGATCGAGGCGGCGAAGACGCTGCTCACCGTGATGGCGGCGCTCGGCGTCGTTCCCACGCCTCGGGAGTTCCAGACTCTGGCGTTGTCAGCGGTGCCGGGCGGGGAACTGATCAAGAAGGCGTTGGACGACAAGAATCTCGTCTTCGACACTTCGGTCGGTGGCATCGACGACACCTTCGCCGTAGATCCCAAGATCTATGACGGGAAGGTGGCGCACGCGCTGACGCCGATGATGTGGGAGCGGTCGAGCTACGCCCCGTTCCTGACTCAGCGGCTGGTGCGCTTCGGCTCGAAGACCGCCGCGGCCCGGCCTCTCCACGCGCGCACCACGCTGCTCGACAAGCTGGCTTCCCAGTACAACGGATATCGGATCAGCGTCCTGGAAAATGCGGGGGAACTCTTCCCGAAGGTGGCTGAGTTCCTGGATCCGGAGACCTCGTTGGCGGGCGACACGCCGGGGATCGGGCTGCCCGCCCTTCTCCTGGGTCTTGGCCCCATGATACATTTGCTTTCGTCGCACCTGCGCGGCAGGCGTGAAGAAGGACAGCAGATCGGTACCATGGCTCAAGCAGTCGCCAACAATCCGGACTTCGTGACGGTCACGTCGATCGGTGCAGGGCTTCGCGCGGCGATGGAACTCGACAAGGCCAGCGGTCTGGCCCAGGCTGCTCGTTCGGTCGTCACGGCTTCACGTGGGGTGCTGTGATCCGCTGAGGTAGCTCCGGGCCGCCGAGGACGCGGGATCTGCATTGAGAGAAGGAACGAACATGGACAACATCACGGACATCTTCGACGAGGAAACCCAGACCGGTTCTGGCGACCTCGACGTCGACATTGCGACGGCCGGGGTCGTCCTCACGA
>Ga0068856_100003280_pt1 | contig 16443 bp, 21 predicted proteins | sample KBSCornC62_FD_66595 | JGI IMG/M metagenome (GOLD analysis project Ga0068856, IMG submission 66595) | Corn rhizosphere microbial communities from Kellogg Biological Station, Michigan, USA - KBS Corn C6-2 | ecosystem: Host-associated > Plants > Roots > Rhizosphere > Soil ...
CTGACCTCGGACGAGGCCAAGAAGGTCACCGACCGCATGTTGTGGGAGGCGCAGGTCGGACGCCAGACCTGGAGCGCGCAGGCCGATGACCGGCTGATCTTTATCGACAGCGCTAGAACCTACGCTGTGGAAAGCCCGGCCGGCTATGAGAGCGTGCGCATCACCCGGCGCACCCGCGGGGCCAACGGGGTGTTGGACCTGGAAGGCAAGCGCGACTATTCCGCGCTCTACTTCTCGACAGCTCCAGGGGCCTCCGCCGACCCGGCGCCCAACGTCCTCGCCATCGGCGGCCCGGTCAATCCGCCGCTGTTCATCGAACCGCCCTCGCACTTCCCGGGGATCACCCAACCGACGCTGATGATCGCGGTGTCTGGGGGCGACGGGACCACCGCCAATCCGGCGTGGCGCGGCTGCAGCGTCTATGCCTCCACCGACAACACCAATTACGTGCTGGTGGGCGCGGTGGGCGCGGCGGCCTGCATGGGCGCGCTGACCGCCAATCTCGGCTCTTACGGCGGCTCCAACCCCGACACCGGCCATACGCTGTCAGTCTCGACCCTGATCAGCGACGGGGAGCCGCCCAACCTCTCGGCGACCGACGCCGCCGACGCCATGGTTCCTTATTTCGTCGGCGGGGAATTCCTCTCGGCGGAGACGGTCACAGACCTTGGCGGGTTCCAGTTCCACCTCACCAATCTCTGGCGCGGGCTCTACGGGACCAGCGCGGGCTCGCACAGCACCGGCGCCCCGTTCGCCCGCATCGATGGCGCGGTGTTCCGCTTTCCACTGCCCGCCGCCTATATCGGCCGCACGCTCTATTTCCGCTTTCCCGGGACCGGCGAGACCCTGGCGGGGGCCACCACCTACACCCATGCGCCAGCCGGCTCTGGCTACGGCACGGGCGCAGGCGGAACCCCCAGCAGCACCCTCATCACCTCGGCGATCACCACCGTGTTTGGCGGCCAGATCCAGGTCGCGCCCAACAGCCCGAACGACAATGTCACCAGCTATGACATCTACCGCGCGCTCGGCTCGGGCGGCTTCGGCGCCGCAGTCAATGTCGGCTCGACCGCCAGCGGCACGTTCGTGGACGCCACCGCCGCGCCCGACACGGCCTATACCTACTACGCCGTGGCCAATAATGTGATCGGGGCCAGTGCCCCCTCGCCCGGCGTCAGCGTCACCACCGCGGCCGAGCCGTCCTCCGCCATCACCTTCCCGGCCACGGCGCTGGAAGCGCTCTCGGCCGGGGATTTCGTCTATCTCACCGCCGGGTCCGGCATCGCCCTGGTGGGGCGCGCCAGTGCGTCGAGCCCGTCCACCAGCGCCGCCGGCTTCGTGCTCGAGGCGGCCTCGTCCGGCGCCCTGGCTACGGTCTATCCGGTGGGCATGAACACCGCGCTCGCGGGCCTGATCGAGGGCGCGGAGTATTTTCTCGACACGGCCGCCGGCGGCCTGACCCTGACGGCGCCGTCCGCAGCCGGCGACATCGTCCAGTCGCTCGGCTTTGCGACCTCCGCCGGCGACCTCGCCTTCACCCGGCAGCCCTATATCCAACTCTCGTAAGGAGGCCCCATGAGGCGTCTATTCGCGGTCCTGGCCTCTGGGCTCCTGCTGCTTGCGCCACGCGCCGTGGCGGCCACCGACAAGCCGCTGGTGACCATCTCCGGCCACATCCTGCAAATCCCGGCCGGCGACACGCTGTTGGTCCCGCATCTGCAGGTTTCCGGCATCGCCGGGTCCACCCAATGCCTGCACGCCGACAGCGCCGGGGTGGTCACCGGGACCAGTTCGGACTGCGGCACGGGCGCCGGTTCGGTGACCAGCGTCGGCCTCGCCTTGCCGGCGATCTTCGCCGTCTCGGGCTCGCCGGTCACCAGCGCCGGCACCTTGACCGGAACGCTCGCCACCGAGAGCGCCAACACCGTCTTCGCCGGGCCGTCCTCCGGGGCTGCGGCCACGCCGACCTTCCGCAGCCTCGCCGGCGCTGACCTGCCTGCTCCGGGCGCATCGAGCCTCGGCGGTATCGAGAGCATCACCTCGCTGGCGCACAACTGGATCAGCTATATCGACACCGCGGGCGCGCCCCACCAGTCTCGCCCGGCCTGCGCCGACCTGTCCGACAGCGTCGCCAGCTGCGGCACCGACGCGACGAACGCCTCGAACCTTTCTAGCGGAACGGTGCCCTGCGCCCAACTACCAGCCCTGACCACGGATGTGACGACCTCAGGATGCGCCGCCTCCATCGCCAATAACGCGGTGACAAACGCCAAGGCGGCGCAGATGGCGGCTCACACGTTCAAGGGCAACAATACCGGTTCCACCGCCAACGCATCAGATTTGACCGCGACCCAACTGACCGCCGAACTGAATGTCATGGTGGGGGATAGCGGGTCGGGGGGAACGAAAGGCCTCGTGCCCGCTGCGGGGGCCGGGGACGCCGTGGCGGGTAAGTTCCTGAAGGCGGACGGCACCTTTGCGGTGCCTCCCGGGACCGCGACCGGAACGGTGACCACCACGGGATCACCGGCGAGCGGCAATCTGGCGAAGTTTTCCGGTTCCACGTCGGTCACCAACACCGACCTGACCGGCGACGTCACGACGTCTGGCGGCGTCGCGACCACCATCGGCGCCAACAAGGTCACGATGGGCGACATCGCCCAGATCGGGGCCAACACCATGCTCGGCAACTGGACCGGGTCCACGGCCAATGTCTCAGCCAACGCCATGCCGTCTTGCTCGGACACCGGCGGCAACCACCTGAACTATGTCTCAGGCACCGGGATCACCTGCGGCTCGACCTCGGGCGCGGGCTTTTCCGTCGCGATCAACGCCCAGACCGGGACCAGCTACACCGTTGTGACGGGCGACCAGAACAAGGTCATCACCCTCACCAACGCGGCGGCCATCGCGGTCACCCTGCCGCAGGCCGGCTCGACCGGGTTCGCCTCGGGCTATGCGGTGACGATGCGCAATCTCGGCTTCAGCCTCGTCACCATCACCACCACCACCTCGACTATCGACGCCAACGGCACCCAGTATTACCTGCGCAACAATCAGGCGGTCACCCTGATCTCGGATGGGACCAATTGGCAAATCTTGCCGGTGAACGGGTTCTACTCCGCCGGCAATAACACCAACGGCGCAGCGCTCAGCCTGCAATTCCCCGATGGCACCACCAGCGGCGGCAATGCGCGTGGCTTTGGCGCGGTGGACCTGCAGACGGCGCGCACGAACGCGGCCAACGTCGCCTCCGGGCAGCGCTCGCATACCGTTGGCTATGACAACAAGGCCTCCAACTCCAACGCCGTGGCCATGGGGGACCAGAACGTCGCCAGCGGCGGTGACAGCGTGGCGCTGGGGGAACAGACCACCGCTAGCGGCACGGCGGCCTTGGCGGCCGGCTATTTCAATACCGCGTCGGGGGATTACTCGACCGCCCTCGGCGACCACAACACCACCTCCGGAACCGCCGCGTTCGCGGGCGGCCACCTCAACACCGCCAACGCCAACTATGCGTTCGACTTCGGCTATAACAACACCGCCACCGCCGTCTTAGGCATCGTGTTCGGCGGCTACGCCACCGACGACGGCAACCTCGGCCAAGTCAGTCTCGGGGGCTATCTGGGGCCGAACAATTCCAGCAACCTCGGCTCGGCCATGGGGCGGCAGAACATCTTCTACAACTCGACCTCTGGCTCGGCCGCCGTGCGCCTGACCACCGATGGCGGCTCCGCCGGGTCCGGCAATGTCGGCTCGATCGGCAATAACAGCTATCTGGCCTACACGGTCGAATGCGTGATCGCCGACAAGGCCAATAACCGCGCCAATACCTACACCTTCGGCGAAAGCCTGCTCACGCGCGGGGCGAATGCGGCCTCCACTGCCGTCTCGTCGGGCAATCCCACTGCGACAGCTGGTCCCACCACCTCGACCGGACTCACGCTCCAGGCGATTCCGTCGATCGCCGCCGACACCACCAACGGCGGCCTCAACATCAGCTATACGCCGCCTACGTCGAACACCGACACGCTGTATGCGGTGTGCAAACTGACCGGGACCGAGACCAACACACGCTAAACGGTAATAGCCTTGGCCTTGGCCGGCCTGAGCTTTCAGTGCATCCTGACACCGCCCTGATTTCGCGGGGCGGTTTTCCTCAAGGCGCGAGCTGATGCATCTGAACGTCACCCTGGACGAGGCCAAGGCCCGGGCGCAGAAGGTCTATGACAGCCTGAAAGCGCTGGAAGGCGTGATCGATCCCACCACGCCGGAAGCCAAGGCGCACCACGAGGCGCTGAAGGAGATGCTGGACGCGTTCGAGGCGGCCATCGGCGTCTCGCCCGGCACGGTGGTTCCAGATGCAGGCACAGGCAAGACCTGAGCCATGCTCTGGATGGTGTTCTACGCGTTCCTGACCTTCGTCATGCTGGCCCTCACCCTGGCGTCCGGGGTGAGGGCCTATCGGCTGCAGGGGGCGTGCCTGGCGCTCTCCTGCATCGTCTGCAATCTGGCGACCGGCCTGTTCGGCTTTGAGCATGCGCCGGTGGCCATGCCGATGATCGACGTCTTGGTCGCGATCCTGGCCATGCTGGTGGAAAAGCACTGGCCGTCCCCGGCCGGCCGGCTGGTGATCACCCTGTTTGGGGTGGAAGTCTTAACCCATGTGGTTTTTTTCCTTCGCCATTCCGAGGGAACTCACGCCTACTATGCCGTGTTGAACGCGATTTTCGCGTGTCAGGTGATGGAGGTGGGAGGCTCGGCGGGAATTGACGTGGCACGCCGCAGGATACTGTTTGTCCCTCCTGGCCTTTCTCCTGTTCGGAGCCGGCGTCAGGGCGCTGCTGCTCGAACGGCCCGCGTCAAAACGTCCGCGCGGAACGGTTGAGAGGTGAGGCATGGCGCCCCGCGACATTCAACCTGTAGCGTTGCTTTAGGAACTAGGGCACATCATGCTGACGGCAACCAAGCATGATCGGGCATTGTCAATGGCGAACGATGCGCTACTTTCTCTGATCGCCGCCGGCGGATCTCTGGCCGGCGCTGTCGCCACGATCGGCTCAGGCTTCTACTTCGTCGGAAAGATGCGGGCAGAAACCACCGCCAACAAGGAGCAGGCGAAAGTGCTCACCGAGCAGGTGGACCGCTTGGAAGGGATCGTCGGCCAATTGGTGGGCAGCGACGGCACGGTGCAATTTCGCATGCGCGCTCTGGAGGACAACACCAAGGCGATCCTGGCGTCCGGCAACGAAATGGCCGAATTCCGCGGCGAGATGCGCGCCCAGCATCGCGCGTTCCAGACCAACCTGGAGAGCCTGCAGCGCGAGGTGGGCGGCATCCAGCGCACGCTCGGCAACATCGCCCAAGGCGCCCTGCACTTCCGCGCCGACCGTCCCGCCGGCGAGTGACCCGCCCGGGCAACGAAAAGGCCCCGCAAACGCCGGTCTGCGGGGCCAGTCCATCAGGCATGGGAGGATACACTCAACGGCCAAAGCTTGGCCTGAACCGGCCGGCTTGGCAATAGCGATCAGACGCCGGCGGGCTTCAGGGAATCCGCCAAGGCGCGAGCGCGATCATGCGCTGCATCCAGCGTGGCTTGGTCATTGGCCTGGAACGCCTCGGCGGCCTGAGTGCCGATGCTGATGACGCCGGGCACGATGGTTTCGATGAGCTGCAGGATTTCGAGCAGTTGAGCGGGGTCCATGGGACTCTCCAAACAGGGTTTCGGATCAGTGCGAGGAAACGGCGATCGGCTTGCCGATCAGAGACTGAGCGATCTCGCGGTCTGCGAGCAGCAGGCTGGCGCTGACGGCTTGGTGGGCGGCATAGGCGGCGCGCTCGGTCTGCAAATCCTGCCACGCCTTGACCTTGGCCTTCTCGGCCATCGCCGCCTGTGCGGGCGTGGTGGAGGACAATCCCTCATAGCCGTTGATGGCGATGGCGATGGCGGCATAGAGGTCCGAGCATAGGGCGTCGGCGCGCTCTGCGCTCATGGCGGCGGTCTCGACACCGCCGCCAAACGAGGCGCAGCCGCCGAGCGAGCCCAGCCCGATCATCAACATCAGCGGAATGGCGAGGCCGTTCGCCCCCGGCAATCTCGGCAAGGGCGCGGCCGGCGTCAGCACCACCGGCGGCGACTGCATGGCGGCGGCCAAGTCGGCGGCGACGTTGTGGTTTTTGTAATACATAGCCGCGAAGGTCGCCACCATCAGTAGCGCCCCGACGTAGGTCTGAGCATCGTCCGGGTTTAGCTTGCCGTTCTGGATCAGCAGCGTGGCCACGGCGATCAGCACGCCTCTAATCGTGCTCACCAGGTTGAGCGGCGTCACGCTCGGCGCGGGCGCCGTGGCGACAGGTTGGTCAGTCATGGGGAGGGTCCTTTGGCGCCGCATGCGCCCCGATGGCGGCGGCTCAGCTTTGCGAAGGATCATCCTTAAGCGGCAGGGTTGTCTAGGGGGCGGTCTTGTCCCATCCTTCCCGCGCGATCACCGCCTTACCGCCCCTCAAAAGGACTATCTCATGGGCCAAGCCCTCGCCGACCTGCAAGCCGCCATCGCGGCCGAAGACAGCCTGATCGACCAGGCCATCGCCGTGCTGGATTCGATCCCCGGCCTGATCACCGCCGCGCAGACCAGCGACAACCCGGATGCGGCCCTGGAGGCCCTGACCGCCGACATCGCCACCCATACCGCCAACCTGAAGGCCGGGCTGACCGCCTCGGGCCAGGAACCGGCTCCGCCTACCGCGACCGTTGCGCCGACCACCTTGACCAGCGATCCGGCGCCTGCGAGCGACGCCCCGCCGGCCGACGCCGCGCCGGCGGAGGCCACCGCCACCGTCGCTCCGACCTCACTCACATAACTGCGCCCTATTCATGCTACGCCAAGGGCTCCGCTGTTTCCGGCGGAGCCCTTTTTGCTGGAGAGACGTCCATGAACCCCGACAAGCAAGCCGCCAAGCTCGCCAAACGCGCCGCCAAGGCCGAGAAAGCCGCACCCGCGCCCGAAACGCCGCCCAAGGGACCAATCGCCCGCGCCCGAGCGGAAGGCCGCTCCGTGGCCCCTAAGGGCTAGGCGCCAAACGCAAGCCGTTTCGCCAAGATCGATAGCGCGCGATCCCTGATCTCGCCCAACTGCGCGTCGGACAGCTTTTCAAGCTCAGGTCTGGCATAGGGATCGCCCGCGATCCGCACATTGCGCGACTTGGCGTGCGGCGTGAAGTCGATATGGCCCTGTCGCCTTAAGCTATGCATCATCCGGTGCACGCTGTTTTTGGAGGCGAGGCCGAGTTCCAGGCGCAGTTGCTCATAGGTCGGCGCAATGCCGTCGACGGTCAGCCGCTCGATCGCCTTGACCAACTGCAATTCGCGCAAGGTCACGCCGTCACCGCCAGCAGCGTGCGCCCAGCGGGGAGGATGCGCACCTGATCGACTAGGCCGCCGCGCTTGTAGGGCGAGGGTAGCGGCACGATCTCCACCAAGTCCAGCGCCTCCAGCCGCGCCACGGTGCGCGCCTTCAGTTCCTCGGCCGGGATTGGCAGCGCCAACAGCCGTTGCAGAATGGCGAGGTCCGGCGGATGCAGGGTAAGTGCGCTCATTTCAATAGCTCCCGTATCGCCCGGCTCAACGCGGGCAGGATCAAGGCCGAGACCGACCGCTCGGTGACCGGTGGTCGCATCTGGCCCATGTGAAATCGCACCACGGCGTGGAGCGCACCGGCGGCGAGGGCGGCAGGATCGGCGCCCGTGGCCTGCGCCTTGGCCAGGATCGCCGTCACCCCAGCATCGCCCATGCGCGCGTCGTGCTGGTATTGCGCGGCCTTTTCGTCATCCAGGGCGTTGGATACTACTGTTGGATCGGGTGTCTTCATTTGCAGAGCGCCGCCGTCAGTTCGGCCAGGCGCTCCTGGTCAAACTCGCTGGCCTTCTGATAGCCGGCCGTTCCGATCAGTTTGCCGAACACCGGCTTGATCTCGCTCGGCGGGGCCTGCAGCGCCCATAACTCGTAGAACACGATGTCCTCGGCCGGCCGCACCGGATCGTTCAGTTCGACCGCCCGGTTATAGGCGCAGAGCATCGCGGTCTTGCGCGCGTCCTTCGGCGAGGATGCATAGCCGGCTTGCGAGCGCAACGTCTTGATGTGCGGCTTGATCGACAGCCACGACGTCGCGCGGCCCACGGCGGCGGCGAAGGCGTCGAACACCTTGGGATCGAGCGGCGGCTCGCCGGACGCAGGCGCCTCGGCCTTGGTCTCGGCCGCCTTGCGGTCGCCCGGGAAGGCCACCACCGCCGCGCCTTGCGCCGCCTGGGCCGGCGCGTGCTCGTCATAGACCATGATCTCGCCGCTCTCGGCCTTGTCGGCCGGCACCCGGCTGAACGGCGCGCCATCCTTGAACGTCGCCCGCTTGCCCTTGGGATCGACGGCGTTGTCGCTGGTGTGGAAATAGACCTCTCCGGGTCCGGCGCAGCCCTCCTGCACGTTGGTGTCGGATCGGCCGTGCAGGGTCTGCAGCGGGTCGCGGTCGCCGGGGAAATCATCCTCCGCAGCTGACGATCCACCTGTCATAGGCGCGTCGGCTTTGCTCGGTGAAGAGGACGCCGCCGCTGAAGCGCCAGACGCATTGGTGGCAGAGGCCGACGAAGCCGGGCCAGCATCCGCATTCTGGACACTGGCCGTCTCGGTAGGGCGCTCGATCACCTCGCCGGTCTCAGGGTCATGCGGCTCCAGCTCCTCGCGCGCCCGGCTGATCGCCGGCGCCTCGGTGGGGCTCGGCCCGGTCAGCTTGGCGCGCAGGTCCGACTTGGGGCGCCCGCGGGTGGCGGGGGCGACAAAGTCGCCGGCGTCCTCGATCTCGTCGGTGGTGACCACGCCCAACATGGCGCCCGAACGATAAGCCCTGGCCCATTCGCGCTGGCCGCGGTAGCGGCATTGGCGGTGCATGGCGCCCGGCCGCCAGGGCGAGCCCTCGCCTACGGTTTTCCAGGTCCCGACCGAGCCATCGACATACTGCGTCTTGCCGTTGACCAGACCGGAGACGCGCACGGCCAAGAGGTCGCCCTGGCCTTCGCCCTTGCTGAGGTCGCAGCGCTCCTCGGCGGCGATCCAGGTTCCGAACTGGTAATCGAGGTCAATGCCGTAGTCGTCGGACAGGATCGCGTTGACCACCTTGCCTTCCCAACAGAGCTTGCCGTGGACGAACGAGGCGTGCTGCATCAGGGCGAACGGACTGCGCCGCCAGGCCGCCGCCTGCTCGACGATCATGAACGCCCGCGCCAAAATCACCCGGTGGTCGAGGTAGATTTCCGCGCCCTTCTTGCCCTCCATGATCAGGCTTTTCGGCATCATCCCGGAATCGGCCATGATGTTGGCGACCCGGATCATGTGTTCAAACGCCGCCGTGCTCATCACGGGGTTGTCGGACTCGACCACCCGCACCTCGCGCGTCGGGCGCACGGCGGGCAGGGTGTCTAGGGGGCGATCATCGGCCATGGTTTGGGGTCCTAGAAAAGGGAGGAGAACAGCAAACGCCTGCTGCGGACGGAAGGCAACGGGGACGGTTAACGGGCGCGGCTCGCCGTGGTTTTGACTTGGGTTTCCTCAAAGAACGCCACGCCGGGGATCTCGCCGGGGCGCTTGGGATCGCGGGCGCAGCGGTCGATGGCGTCCTGGATGGTCGCCTCGGTGAAGTAGCGGCCGAGCGGGCCGAGCCCCGCCAGCACGGCGGGCCAGTTCTGCACCCTGCCGACGATGACCGGATTCACCTTGGCCGAGGCGCCGCCAACCTGGGTGCGGACGGGCGCGCCCTTCTGCGCCTTGGCGGCTTCGCGCTCGGCCAGGGCCTGCGCCTTGCGGGCTTCCTCCTCGGCCTTTAGCAGCGCCATGCGCGCGCGTTCCGCCTCCATCGCAGCCTCACGCGCCTCGGCCTCGACCTCCTCAGGGGACGGTCCAGACGGCTTTTCCGGTTCCGGCTGGGCCTTGGCTCGCGCTGCGGCTTCCGCAGCCGCCACGCGCTCGCGCTCGGCCTTGGCGGCCTCTTCCTGAACGCGCCGGGCTTCCTCGGCTTCGCGCCGCGCCTTGTCAGCCGCTTCCTGCGCCAGCCGCGCCTTTTCGCGCCGCTCGGCGTCCTCGCGCGCCTGCTTGACCTTCAGGTAAGGGCCGCTCCGGGCTTCGACTGCGTCGGCGCCCTCCTGCAGCAGCTTGCGGATGCCGCCGAAAAAGCCGTCGATCAAGGTTCCGCGCTTGAGGTAGGGCTCCTTCACCTCGACCCGCCGCGCCTCGAACTCCCGCGCCAGCTTGCGCGCGTCCACCACCCAGGCATTGATCAGCGCCACGTCTTCGTCGCAGGCCGGGGTTTTCGGCAGGCCGAAGCGGCGGATTTCCAGGTCCGCCTGCCGCTCCTTCAGCGCGCGGTTGTCCTCCTCCAGCTTGATCAGGAACGGATCGATGTCGGGCGCCGCATTGTCGCCGATGCCGCGCTCGCTCATTGGAACAGCGCTTCAGCAGAGGGCGCCTCGGCCATGGCCGGTTCTTCTGGCGGATCAAGTTCCGGCAAAAGTCCCGCTTCGGCTTCACGCGATAGCCGATTGGCCTTCCAGTCCGGCAGGTGGCATTCCACCTCGTCGTCGTCATAACCCGCCCAATGATTGTTGGCGATGGCGTAGGCGAACTTGTGCACGGCGCGCTTCAGCTGCCGGCGGCCATATTCGATCGCCAGCGCCGACAGCGGCTTGATGTTGATGCTGCACGGGCGCTTGTTCTCGATGAACACCAAGACGTGGTCCGTCATGGTGCGGCCGAGGGTCGCCAAGAGGCCCTCATGCGCCATGCCGAGCTGGATTTCATAGCCGTAGTCGCCGATCGCACGGCGCACGGCCACGGGGCTCGCGTCGGCGGTGGACTTCAGATCGACGATCATGTTGGCCTCGACCGGCAGCACGTCCGGCCTGGACTTCAGAATAATCTTCACGACGGTGTCGCCGACCAGGATATCGCGCCGCCAGAAGATGGAATGTTCAACCAGCCCGGAGAGGATGCCGGCCTGGATGGTCGGATGGGCCGCCAGTTTGTCGGCGGCGCGCCTCAAGGTGTCCAGATCCTCCGGGACCAGGACATCCAGCCCGGCGGCCACCTGCTCGGCGCGCCAGCCCTGCGCGTCCTTGGTGCGCCAGCTATCCCAGATCAGCGGGCGCACGGCGAAGTGCTTGGAGAAGTCCGCCTCCCCCGCCGCCAGATGGTGCAGCGCCCGCCCCCACGAAAAGTGGTGCTTGGCCTCCTGCTCGGCCCTGTCGGGGTTTAAGTCCGAGGTGTCGTAGAAGTGCTCGAGGCTCTTGGCTTCGATGGTGCGCACGCCGCTGGATGAGATGCTGGGCAGCGCGCAGCACTGCGAATGATAGACGGTGATCGGCATATCCCTGACGATGCAGGTGCGCGAAATCGGCTGGCCGTCATAGTCGATGATCGGCGCCAGCGTGTCCGGATTGTCCATGAGTGGCCCTCCTAAAGCCGAGCCTCAGATAGATACAAAAGTTTTCGCTATGCAAGAAAAATATCATCTGCCATGGTCACGCCATGACGAAACGGGTCAAACCGCGGGCCGGCATCGCTGATCTGAGAGACCGTGCGTTTCGCGCCGGGGTGAGGATCTCCGAACTCCTGGCCATGACGCACATTTCCGGCGCGACCTGGGCGCGTTGGGTCAAGGGCATGCCCTACACCATCTCGAAACTGGAAGACATGAACCGGGCCTTGGACGCCCTCATTGCAAAGGAAGACTTGAATGGCGAAACGCCCGACTCGCACCACCACCCCTAAGGAGCCCGAGGCGCCGACAGCGCCAAGCCCGGCGCCTAAGGACCACAACAAGCAAAAGTCGGCCCTCTCCCGCGCCGACCGCACCAAGCTACGCCTGTCGCACATCCAGCAGATGCGGCCGCACATGGCCAAGATCGAGGAACTGAAGTCGGCGATGAAGGCTGAGCGCAAGCTGCTCAACGTCATCCGCGACGCCTACGCCAACGACGGGTTCTCGCTTTCGGCCCTGGACGAGCGGCTGAGGAACGAAGGCAAGCCGCGCAAGGTGGTGCAGGCTTACGAGACTGAGCGACATGAGGTGGGCGAGGACTTGGGGCAAGCGACCTATGTGCAGCCGGACCTGTTCGAGGCCATGCCGGAAGCGGCGCGGGATGAGGAATATTGGCGTGAGAGCGGCTACCAGCTCGGCATCGAGGGCAAGGAGCCGAAGGCGCCGAAGGAGATGCCCACGCAGTTTCATCAGGCATTCATGAAGGGCTGGCACGCCGCCCAAGAGCGTCTCGCCTGGGCCATGGCGCCAGCCGTCAACCCGGAACAGAAGCCGGAACTTGATCCCCTCTTGCAATGAGCCTGATCGGCTTCGACCTCGCGCCGCGGCTGTGCGGCTGGGCGGCCGGCTCCGGGGAAGGTGTTCCCGAGGCCGGCTGCATCAAGCTGTCTGACCACGGAAAGGACGACGGCGCGCTCGGCAAGCTCGGGGCGCAGTTCCAGGCCGGGGTGATGAGCCTGCACCGGCGGTTTCCCGCCAGCCACTGGATCTGCGAGCGGCCATTGCTGATGCCGCATGACGCGCGCTGGACGTTGATGAGAACCTACGGCCTCACCTGCCTGCTGGCCACCATCGCCGAAAAGCTCGGCGTGGCGTTTTGCTTCGTCGATTACGACGAGGCCAAGATCGAGCTCGCCGGCACACGCAAGGCGTCCAAGGCGGACATGGTGTTTGTCGCCGAAAAGCTCGGCGTCGCCCTGCCGCCGACCAAGGGCGATGGGCGCGAAGACGCCGCCGACGCGACGGCGGTGTGGAAGGTGGGCGTGCGACTATTCGCCCCGCAATACCTCAAACGACTTGACCAGGCCCTTTATTCGACGCGTGGAGGATTGATCTGATCCATGGGGAGCGAGCACATGGGCGCCTATAACTCCACCTGCACCGAAGACTGGACCAAAGAGCGCATCGCGCGCCTGAAAGAACTGCGCGCGCAAGGCATGTCCTCTAGCGCCATCGCCCGCGACCTGGGCGGCGTGACGAGAAGCGCGGTCATAGGAAAGGCGAGGCGGCTGGGCCTCGACCCGCGTCCGGCCAATGTGACGGCGAGCAACATCGTGCCGCCGCCGATCCGCCGGCCGGTGCTTGTGGTTCCGGCCCCGGCCCCGGTGATCGAGCCGCCCTGCGCGCCGGTCCCGCTCAAGCCATGCAAGCCGATGCCGATCGACGGCGCCGTGCCTGGCCGCTCGCTCTGCAAATGGCCGATCGGCGATCCGCTCGAACCCGGCTTCCACCTCTGCGGCGCGCAAAACATCGCCCTGGAAAAACCGTGGGGGCTCGCGGAACAGCCCTATTGCGCATCTCATTGCGCGCTCGCCTATCGGCCGCAGAAGCCGAGCCAGCGCGATCTCAATCGGGCGCTCAGGAGGTTTATCGGATGAACGTCGCCTATCAGGAATTCTTGGCCCGCAAGGCGATCACTGATCCGAGCACAGGCCTGACCAACCTGCCGCCCTTGCCGGATCAGCTATTCCCGTTCCAGCGCGACATCACCAACTGGGCGCTGCGCCGCGGACGGGCGGCGATCTTCGCCGGCACGGGCCTTGGCAAGAGCTTCATGGAACTGGCCTGGGCCGACGCCGTGCACCGCGAGACCGGCCGCGACATCCTGCATCTCGCCCCACTGGCCGTCTCGGCGCAGATGGTGCGTGAAGCCGACAAGTTCGGCATTGCGGCCCGTCAGGTCAGCAGCCAAAGGAACGTGCTGGCCGGCGTCAACATCACCAATTACCAGAAGATCGAGCATTTCGACCTGTCGCGGTTCGGCGGCGTGATCCTCGACGAGTCAAGCATTTTAAAGAACACGGATGGCTACTACCGCACGCGCCTGATCGCCGAGTGCGCCAAGATCCCGTTCCGCTTGGCCGCCACGGCGACGCCGGCCCCGAACGACTTCATGGAGCTAGGCAACCACGCCGAGTTTCTGGGCGTGATGTCCTATACCGACATGCTAGCCACGTTCTTCGTCCACGACGGCGGCGACACGCAGAAATGGCGGCTGAAGGGCCATGCGGAAAACGAGTTCTGGAAGTGGATGGCGTCCTGGGCGGTGATGCTGCGCAAGCCCTCCGATCTCGGCTATTCGGATGACGGCTACATCCTGCCGCCGCTGCGGCTGCATCAGCACACCGTTCATGCTGATCAGCAGGCGGCGTTCGACGCCGGGATGCTGTTCCACATGCCAGCGCAGACGCTGCAGGAACGGATCACCGCCCGGCGGGTGACGGTCGAGGCGCGCTGCCGCCGGGCGGCTGAGATCGCCCCTCCGCTGGACCAGTCGGCCATGTGGTGGGCGAACCTGAACGCCGAAAGCGAATTGATCTCCAAACTGACCGGCGCCGTCGAGGTGCGCGGCTCCGACACCGAGTCCGAGAAGGAGCGCAAGATCCTCGGTTTCTGCGATGGTTCCATCCGGCGCCTAGTCAGTAAGGGCTCGATCATGGGCTTTGGCATCAACGCCCAGGTTTGCCACTGGACGGCGCTGATCGGCCTCAATGACAGTTTCGAGCAGTATTACCAGATCATCCGTCGCTTCTGGCGCTTCGGGCAGACGTCGCCCGTGGATGGGCATCTAATCGCCGCTGAGACTGAAGGCGCGGTGGTCGCAAACCTGCAGCGCAAGGAAGCCGCCGCCGATCGCATGGCCGCGGCTATGGTGATGCACATGGCGGACCTGTCGTCGATCGCGGTGCGTGGCCAGAAGCGGGACACACCCAATTACAATCCGACCAAGCCGATGGAGATTCCTGCGTGGCTGTAATGACCGTGGATCAGGTGATCACCGAGGAATATGCGATCTATCAGGGCGATAGTTGCGAGGTCATTCGCGGCATTCGCGGCGACAGCATCCACTACGGCATTCATTCTCCGCCGTTCGAAGGGCTCTACAAGTTCAGCAATTATGACCGCGACATCTCGAATAATGAGGGCGCTGACTTCTGGACGCACTACACCTTCCTGATCGAGGAACTGCTGCGCGTGACCATGCCCGGGCGACTTCACTCGGTTCACTGCATGCAGTTGCCGATGTCCAAGATCCGCCACGGCCATATCGGCATGCGCGACTTCCGCGGCGAGATCGTGCGCGCCTATGAGGACGCCGGGTGGATCTTTCACAGCGAGGTCTGCATCTGGAAGGACCCCGTGGTGGCCCAGCAGCGCACCAAGAGCCTGCGCCTTTTGCACAAGCAGATCATGAAGGATAGCTGCATGTCGGGTCAGGGCTTGGCTGATTACGTGGTCACATTCCGCAAGCCAGGCGACAACCCGGAAATGGTCGGCGGCATGTTCGAGGAATGGATCGGCGCGGCGCCCAATCCCGACGCGGGCGACTGGAGCGACGCGCGCACGCCCTATGGCATCGACATCAGCCGCGAGGCCTATGAGCGCCACGCCGCCGCGACCCGCGCCGAAGGCCGCGAACCGTGGCCGTTTGAGACGTGGGTCTCCGTGCTGGTCTGGCAGCGCTACGCTTCGCCCGTGTGGATGGACATCGACCAGACGCGAACCCTGCAACATCGCGCCGGCCGGGATGAAAAGGACGAGCAGCATATCAGCCCGCTGCAGCTCGACGTGATCGAGCGATGTCTCGACCTCTGGAGCAATCCTGGCGACACGGTGCTGACGCCATTCCTCGGCATCGGCTCGGAGGTTTATGCCGCCGTCGAAATGGGCCGCAAGGGCATCGGCATCGAACTGAAGCCGTCCTATTTCAAGCAAGCGGTCAAGAACATCGCCGAAGCCAACCGCAAGCCCACGCAGGGCGACCTGCTGGACGATGGTGACCTGCTGTTTCCGGCCGAGGCGCTCGAAACCGCCGAATAGCCCGACGCCTCCGCCCCGCCAGCCCATGCTAAGCTGGTGGGGAAAGGTGAACTGATGCCGAAACCCCCCAACGCCGCTGACCGGCGCTACTTCCTCGACTGCCTGGAGGCCGGCGACACGGTCGAACAGATCGTGGCGTGGTCCGGGTTCACCGTGCAGCAGGTCCGGCGGGCGATAGAAGGCTGCTCAGCGCTCTCCAGGCCCGCGCCCGCACCCAAGCTGCCCCGGATCGACCGCACGGCCATCGTGACGGCCTGGATCGCCGGGGCGCCGGTCAAGGTGATCGCGGCCCAACACGCCTGCGACCGCGAGACCGTCTATCAGATCGTGCGCCCTCTAGCCGCCGCCGGCGTGGTCGCGCCCGGAAGCCGCGTCGGAACCTATCAAAAGCGCCCTGCGAAAATGTCGCACCCCGATTCTCATCAACAATCTGTGGATAGTTAACGCCGTCCACCCGTCGAAGAACGGAAATCGAACCCTACAAGATGTTGTGGTTCGCCGACTCACGGATGGTCGCGTGACGGTTTAGCGAATATGTCAAGCG
>Ga0068856_100003289_pt1 | contig 16430 bp, 13 predicted proteins | sample KBSCornC62_FD_66595 | JGI IMG/M metagenome (GOLD analysis project Ga0068856, IMG submission 66595) | Corn rhizosphere microbial communities from Kellogg Biological Station, Michigan, USA - KBS Corn C6-2 | ecosystem: Host-associated > Plants > Roots > Rhizosphere > Soil ...
CCATCTACATCTGGCTTATGCATTGATACTATAACACCACCCATATCCTGATCATACATATATCCTTGATCTCTTTGAAAAGGATAACCTTGATCATTATCAGATTTAGTTCTAACTTTACCACCTTTCTTTTTTACCATCTCACCAAGTACATCATTTTGAGGTACGAAGTTAGGTTTTCTTATTATACGTACTTTAGGCATAATTATATTATTTCAATTTTATATCCTGCTTTCTTTAATTGTGCAATTTGTATATCTGTAAGCTCATATTCACCACCCTCTTTAAATTGGCTTTTTACTGTTATATCAGGAGTATCATAATATGAAGCAACAGGACTATTATTCATTTTACTAATAGTTCTTCTAAGAATATCAGATTGATTATTTTCATCTATTGGTCTGGAATAAAAAGATGAAATCATTTGCTCTGGAGTTTTACCTTTACTCTGATTTCTCCATAGATACGCAGACATTGATAATTGATCTTGTATAGGATCACCTGTTCTTGTAAGTTTTCCATTAACTAACGTACGATTTATATTATCAAGTATTGTTGCCATAATAGATCCATTACTTTTTGTATTCATAGTACTATTAATATTTACTCCAGGACCAGGACCTCCTTCTTCCATTTTAAAATTATATGGTATATCAAATCCTGTACTTACTGATCCTGGAGATATACCTATATGACCACCCTGTTTTTTAGTATATCCTTTATCAAATATCTTTAAATATTGTCCTACAGATATATTACCATTACCTGGATTATAACTAGGTTGATTATACATATTAGCTTTACCCGGCCCAAGAAAGAATGCTGTAGCAGCTTTATGAGGATCACCGAATTGCCTAAGTAAATCAGATCCATGAGCATCCATTACTTTCTCTTGGAAATTAGGATCATTTTTATAAGCAAATTCAAAATCTTTTTTACTTATATTACTAAAGAACTTTTCTCTAACAGCTTCTCTTGTTCCTGCAGTAAATTGATATTTACCAAATGCACTTGAATTCTTATTTCCTTCTCCATACGCTGCATTTTCAACTCCAGCTATACCCTTTTTAAAAGCTTCTAGGTCATTAGAATTAGTTTGCTGTGGTTGAGGTATTGGTGCTATTCCAGCTAATTGATCAGCTATTTGTTTATCTGATTGCTCTTCTCCTTGATAAGCTTCTTCATCACCCATTAAAAAATTCATAGCTTGTGATGGTTGATAATCATCTTGTTCAGGTTGTTGATCATCTTGCTTTTCTTCGACTTTATCATCTTCTTTATCTTGAATTGGAGAAGATGAATCTTTATCTTTAAAGTATCTATCTAACTCATCTTTTAAATCTTGAAAATCATCTTCATCAAAATCATCAAAATTATCAAATCGACCACCATTTTCATATTTTACTTTACCACCTTTTTTATATTCTCTCATACCATATAAAGCTTGATCAGTAGTATTAGGATTCTCAGGTAATTGAGATAGAGGATTCATTTGAGCCTGATTATAAGATCTAAAATCCTTTCTTTGATTATTACCTCTCATGAATGCACCAATGGATTGTAGAGCATTAGAGAATGCTATATGTTGATAGTTAGGACCAAACTGCCATTTTCTACTCATCATATAATCTGGAGCACTATTTGGATCAATATAATTAGGTGCTTGTATACCATATGACCCTCTAGTATTTGCTAAACCTGATAATTGCGCATATGGCATTTGAGGATCAAATCTTAATGATCCATATCCTGGAATATTTGAAAAATTATAGTTCATTATCTTGGGCTTTGTGTTTCATTAGCATTAGCTATCTTAAAAGTATATTTTCTTTCTCCTGATTTAATCTTAGATAAATAAATCTTATGCCATATATTTCTGAATTTCTTTCTTTCAAATGGATTTTTACCTTGATTAATTGCAGCATCAGTTACAGTTTTAATATATCCATTTGGAGATATAGTCCACAGAGGATAGTTGTTTTTTGTGTATTCTCCTCTATCTTTAGTTAAATCAAAAAACTCATTCACTCTTGTTTTTTGTTCTACCTTCTTGTAAGACACAACCCAACCTTCTGGAGTAAGGGTAGGATAATTTGTAACTTCTGCTATATTATTTCTTTGTCTTAATTTCATATTTAAATATCCGCTAGACTGCTCTAAATTATGAACAACTATAGTATCAAAATTATCATCTAATATTTGATGAAAATACCTTCCATCATCAAAGTATTTGCCTGCTTCAAGTATATATTCTATGTTTTTTAGAATCTGTACATTACCCATGTTATTTATTAAATATTCAATCTCAAATGGATAATCTTGATTATAGAAATTACAGAATGAATCTGTCCTTTCATTATGAGTCCATATTTGATTAAATTTAATAGTAAAGAAATGTCTCTCACCTTGTATGATCCAATCGGGTTGCCAATCATGCCAGCTTACAAATGCTTCATTTGCAGGACTATAAGATATTGTCCATGATGCATCGTCAAAATATGTAGGATCTCCAAGCTTTACTTTGTTTCCACCATAAGTAAATTGATCCTTATTCTCATCATATAAAAGAGTTCCAATATACGTATCTTTTACTGAATAATCTCTCTTAGAAAGATAGTATTTTTCATCTGTATTATCCCAACCGCTAGTTAATCCGACACCAGATACTGGATTATCTGCTCTTTTAAAATTAGGAAATGTTTCTAATAGTTTAGAAGGTAAATAATTCTTAAACCACCAATGCATACCTTTTCTACTTACTTCATCAAGTTGACCTTTCCAGTTGAATATTCTACCTTGTCTTTGAGAAGCATATAAGGATCCAAATTGAGTATTAACAAATGCCCATCTAGATTGAGAATTACCATACCAATAATCAGTATACACTAGAGGTCTTGGTTCTCTAGCAAATAGAGCAGCATCACCTATTACAACTTTAAGTCCGGATGTAGTTTGTAATTCATCTCTACCTATACTTATATAAGGTGCTGCTTTATCAAATGTAAATAATATTTGTTGGTTGTCAACAGCATGCATGCCTGTGATAGCACCAAAGTCGGATAAAGGAAAATCATAGAAATTATTTGTTAAATAAACTAACCAGTTATCAGATTTTAAGTCTTTAGAAGCTGGTAAAGAATATACTACTCTATTTTTATAATGGGAAAAACATGTTTGATCTACTGTAGGATTATAATCTATTCTTTGCTGTAATATAGAATTTTCAACTAATTGTTTAGATAAAGATTTATCATATATAAATTGTTCAGGAGTATCTATTCTATCACTTCTAAATAACTCTGTTAAACTGGTTTGAGTTTTTGAATAGAAGTTCTGAAATCCTCCTGTGTAATCTCTATAATCTAAATTATAATCAGATTCAACAAAGAAATCTATAATTCCATTATTAAATAAATAAAAATAACCTTTTACATTACTTAAATTAAGTAGATTAAGAGATCCTGGAGATTTTATACAATCTAAGTTATACTTATTAGTTGGTAATTTACCTGGAGTTTTACCTACTACTATTACTTCTGATAAGTCATACCTTTCACTATTTAACCAAAATCTAGGAAATCCTACATTTCTATATTGACTATAGTCATATTCAACACCATTTGGAAAATTACTATTGGCTATATTTTGTCTAAAGAATTGATGATGTCTATTAAATGAAAATTTATTTACAAATGTATCACCACCAAAAACAGTATCTGATGAATAAAAAAGATCAGAATTACCTATGGCACTATTACTTACTAGAGATAATTGTATATAGCCAGTATCCTGATACACTATAGAATCCACTTGTCCATATTGATCAGGTATTTTATTCTTAATCATTCCATAATATAAACTAGCAGTTGTATTAAAACTATTGAAAGGATTGGAACATAATCCGGCGTCCGTCATAGTTTTTCTTGTATTGTCCTTTTTAAGTGGGGCTGTAATAGAAGAATTAAGTTGTAAATAAACAGAAGATTCTCTTTTAAAATTATTAAATTTAACGTTGTTTACAGTATTAATACCATCATATAAATATTGATAATAGTTTAATTTCCTTCTTTTATTATCAGTCTGTGCACAAGAGAAATTATTAAAATTACCATGACTATTATATTGTAAAGCATAATCTTCGTAAGTCATGAATGATTCAATATCAGCTATTAATTGATTAGCTGTATTAAATGCAAAATAAACTCCCATTCCAGCAGTAGCTGCTGTTTGTAGTATTTTTAAAGCTGCTTTGGCAACAGCTTCTGCCGCAGGTAATTGCAATATTTCAGTAAAACTTAATCCATTTACTAATCCTTCACATTTCTGTATAAATTCCATACCAGCAGCCGTAATAGTTATATTGGATGGAGGAATAGCCTGAGTTATATTTACTACTCCATTTTTTAGTGAAGTGGTACATTTTTTACCAAATACAGATAAAACACCATCTATTGCACCTATTGCAACAGCTAACCAAAATATCGAATTACTTAAAACTTTTTCTTTAGGATGATTAAATACTCTTTGAAAAGAACCAGATACATTACCTATTTCCTCAGTTTCAAATATTACTTCTTCTCCAAGTGCCGTATTATTAAAAAGAGTATTAGGAGAATAAAAATTAAACTGATCGGTTTTAATATTAGTAAGAGGAGTAAAAGATCGCTCGCCGCTTGAATAACTTGTTTGAGTAGATGAGATAAAGTTGTCATTTCCTAGATCATTATATGGATAATTGGGGTATAATACTTCTTGATTATCACCACCCTGGTTTATGGTTTCTTTATATGATCTAACATTAGTAAAAACTCCATTGGCTATAACAGATTTGTTTCCATCTCTACTACTTCTTACTATTCTATAACCGACTATATCAGATATATAATTTCCATTATTATCTTTTGGATGCTCTATATTCTCAAATTTAGCTCCCAATAAATTAATAAAATTACCACCTTTTTGATATCGCGGTGCTAAACATTCAGAAGGAAATTGTGGATGTCTTATAGGAGTACATGCATCATCTCCAAACATTATTGTATTATCAGGATAAACTTCTGTGCTTTGCCAGAAACCCATTTCACCTTCAAGTATAGGTCCTTCCGTATTTGAATTAGCTCCTATAACAGTACCTTTTTTAGCTGTATCATAAACTTGGAAATACTTAGGAGGAATTTCTTTTGAATCCAAAGATTCATAAGCATCTGCACCAGTTGCTTGAGTAATATCTTTTGCTATTGGTTTTCTACCTGGTATATGAAAAGCACTAGACCATTCTCCTGTATTGTATAACCATTGAATTGCAAAAGCATATCTTTCTCTTCTACGATATCCTAAATTTTTACCGCCTTGTAAATAATAATCTGGTGATACTTGGTATAGAACCCATTTTGGAACTATACTCATTGCTTGCTTCTGGTAGTTAAGTTCTGGTCTAGTAGTTACTCCTGACCATAAAAGATATTGATCATTGTTAACGATATCTTCAGCTTTATAATATTTAGGTCGTATAGTGAGAACATCCTCTAATGGTAATGTATTATATTGTGGCCTATTAATATTATCTATTTGATGAAAAGTACTAGAGGTTGAGAAAAAACCTAAAGATTTAGTTGTAGTATTTTGCTTCTGTGTATAAATAACTATAAGCTCATATTGATCAAATTCTCTATCCAAGTTATTGATAGTGACATTCAGAGATTGACCTAAGTTAAAGTGAGAGAATATACTTTGAGGTATTGTTATTGAATGATAATCAGTTACTCTTTGTTCGTTTATAGTATAAGCTATACCAAATTGATAAGTTCCATTATCTAATTGACCTCCACCTCCTAGACTAACACTTATTACAGGAATAGTTAATTGTGGATTTAATAATATCTTATTACAATCTAACTGATTTGTAAATGTCTTAGTTTTACAAGCATCATCAGCTTCGGTAAAAAGATAAGGTATTTTGGAGAGATTTAATACTCTAGTTGGATTATTTCCATCTGTCCAATAAATACTTTCAGAGCAATCAAAATTCTCTTTGGAAGAAGCTTTTACTAAATTAGAAGTATTAAAATTAAGGCATTTACTATTTACTACTTTATTATAAGAGCAATCATTACTATTAAATATACCAATTTCACTATTTGTATTATCGGTTAAAAAAAGAGCCCAGCGTCCACCTATAAGTTTAACAAATCCTATACATGTATAAGGTAAATCTACACAATGTTTATTACTAGGTTCATTTTGGAGAAAACTTAATTTTCCTTGGTGAGAATTCAAATTTGCATTGCGAGCGTAAGTATAGAATTCTTTTGAAATATTATATTCGTCAAGGTCAGTGATAAGTCCCTTGGATGGTATATTTATATAATTAGAGTTAAGATTTTCCATTAAGTAATTCTAATAATCTATTGTATTGAAAGTATACATCTCCTCTTTGTTTTATTTTTTGTAACTCCTTTCTATCTAATCCTAAGTCTTCATAGAATTTTAATCTCTTCTTTTTATCTTCAGCCCACCATTTTTTATAAATACCAGCTTCTATTGTTTCTTTAGAATCAGTTACAGTGAAATTTTCCATTTCAACTCTAGCTAAATGGGCCATTCCAATAACTCCATCAAGTAATCTCTTAGAGCATTTCGCCTTGTAAAATAGATCGAAAGCGGCACTACAAATTTTTCCATAAGCAATTAAAGTAGTTTGTTCTTTGTTATTATTTATTACATCTATAATAGAATCTCCAAAGTCAGGATCTCCACCTGAACTATTAATATATATATTTAAACCTTCGTCATTAGGTAAATTATTATAAGCTTTTATAATATTACCAAATGCGTCCTGATCTATTGTCCCCGAAATGTCTATCACCATGATGATTTTCTCCTTTAAAGTAACCTTGAGTTCTATTCTCAAAGTATCTTATGTATTTTTTATAGAATCTATTTCTATTATCAATATACATTTTTTGTAAATCTCCATACTCTGGAGTATTGACAAAATTAATAGCTAAATTTCTAGCTTCTTTATATTTAACTTCCATTAATTGTAAAGCATTTTGAAAATCTCCTTCTTTATTAAGATACATATTTTCAAAGAATTTTCTTTTCACAGCATACTCGTAATAGTCATTAACTGATGGATGATCTAAAATAATGACATTATTATCTTGGTCTACCATGTCAGCTAAATAATTAATATATACTTTACCTTCTCTAAAAGAGAAAGTGGCATGGTCATCTTCTATTTTTATTTGATGAGGAGATCTCATAAAAAAATTCAAACAATTATCTGCACATCTACCATGAGAAGATTTTGTAAGTTGAAGTTGATGTAAGTCTGTATGAGTATATACTTTAACTCCTATCTTCTGAGTAACCCACATGCAATTCTCACATGGTCCTCCACAATTACCAAAATCACAGCTTTGTAAAAAACAACTAGTTGGTAGATTAGTAGTACCTTCTATTTGTTCACTATGCATTTCAGTTTGTATACCTCTTACTACAGGAACACGAACATAAGAAATATGACAAGCCATTGCTAATTGTAAAAAGAGAAAATCAGGAGGTAAAAGAGCGACGTAATCTTTTACTTCTAACATTGTTTCTCTTTCTATATTTATTTTAAGACCAAGATCAGCATTAACTTTTCTTATTTCTTTTATAAATAGACCTCTATTAACATAGCCTTCATCAGTGAATTTATCAATATCTGACTCTACTGAAGCCATTAATTGATCGTAAGTTTTATAACGAAGATTATTTACTGTTGTAGACATTTATTAATTTTTTCTATTTTCGTTCTTATTCATTTCTTCATCAGATTGTATTCTCTGATATTCATTCATCAAAGCCATGTTAGTCATATCCAAGCAAGCTTTAAATAACTCTTTTGGTATTCTAAATGTATTATCTAAAAAAGTTTTACATTGTTCTGCGTCTTCATCACAATCATTAAATTTCTCTATATCCTCTTCAAACAAAGCTTCTATTTTTACTTTTTTCCACTCTATATTTGGAAAATATAAATAACCATCACTCCAAAAATAATATAGAGTCTTATTATATTTATTATTGGTATCTTCTTGTCTTCTATTCCACTCTGATGTATTTATATACATAAATTCAGTAAATCCATCTATACTTGAAACTTTTCTAAAAATAGGACCCCAAGAAGCTGTTATTACATATGGTAACTTATGCTTAGTTCTATAAATAGTACAATTGGTTTTTATATTGCAACATTCATCAACTGTTGAAACTGGAATTAATTCAACGCATTTCCAAGTTTGAAATAGGTATCCAAGTTTCATTAATTGAAACTTACTATCAACTTGTTTTATAAGAGTATCTCTATTAGCTCTTAAAACAGAAAATATATATTTATTAGTTAGACGCGAGTCAGAATTCACCGCTTTGTTCGGTATCTTCACTTGACTGATCGCAGATCTGACTGTTAGCTTTAGCTCTTTCATTATTTATTCTCTTATAAATTTCATTTGTTTTTATCATTTGTGCCTCAAATAAGAAATTCTCAGGTGTTTCTCTAAATGCTTTTGATGCTCTATTCTTAAAAGTTCTATGAGCAATGAATCCGTAAAATTGTGTTTCTTCTACTTTATATCTAACTCCAAATGTTTTCCATACTATTTTTCCATTAAGATCGCTAGATAAATCAAAATATTTTCTAGTTAATCCATTACTCATAGCAATTGCTTCATTAATACGCTTCTCTTTCATTTTAAACATTGCTAAATAAATTCTACCCATACCTGCTGGAAGGAAAACTCCTTCTCTATTATCTAAAGCGTAATTTACGAATTCTTCATTTATATTACATATAATGTCTTTAAATACAAGGTAATCCATTTTTATATTTGGGTGAGCTTGTCTAAATCTTTCAAATAACTCTCTATTTATACTTATGTACCTATATTTAGATAATCTAAATCTAGGTGCTTTTTTATCCACTTTTCTATACATTATCATCTAATAAACTTTAAAAGTTTAAACAAAATATATAATATAATATAATGAATTTATACCACATGTACAATTAATTTTTAAAGTTAATTGTAATAAAAAAGCCTCAATTAAAAATTGAAGCCTTTTTAGCATGTGACGAAAACTATGACAATATTATAGATTCATAAGCTCTATTATGGGTAATCTTCCTGATTCTAATATTACACCAGAACTAATTATTGGTTTCTTAGGTACATCTTTAGCATATTCAAATGCATATGCTTTACGATCTATACCACAGCCAACTTGAAGGCCAAATATTGAATCTATTTCAGATACAGACCATTGAACAAAAGCTTGAGAATGTAGATGTCCTTGCGCTACAGAATGACGTATAGATGTTGCTCTATCTATTGCATTACCTTGTGATCCATGAACATAAAGAACATTATCTTTATAAAGTTCATGTACAAAGTTCCAAGTCTTTGGAGCTTCTACAATGTCTCCAAAATATCTTAAAAAGATTTGAGATAATCCATACGCACTAGCTTTTCTAGATATTAATAAATCATGATTTCCAAAAAGAACTGTAGCATTTGGAAATGCTTTATACCATTGTTTTAATTGTCCTATTGCAGCTGTTAGTTCATCTCTAACTGAAAAACCATCCACATTATGCTCATGAAAGGACCAGGAATGCGAGTCAATAATATCTCCTGCTAAAATAATTGTTCCACAGTTGTACTTTCTTTGAAGATCTACATTAAAGTCTAAATAACCATCTAATATAAATGGAGCATGTAAATCTCCTATAAAAAGGACATTATTAGGATCGGCATCTTTAACTATTTTTCTTATAGCTGGTTTTGCGTCCGGATAAGTTTGCGGAAGGATAATTTCATTTCTTTCTTTTATCTTATCATAAAATTTCTCAACTACTTTTTTACCTGTTACTCTTGTTGGAATCTGAGTTCTATATTTCTTTGCTTCTCCTTTTAAGGATAGAAGAACTTCTTTTACAGAGTTTATATCTATTCCATATTTTTCAGCAATCCATCCTGCGCCTTTTTTCAATAGACTCTTTTTTAATAGAATCTCTTTTTTCAACTGTTCTTTTGTCATAGTTTACAATTTACATACAAATGTACGAAACTTTCGGCAATTTACCAAATTTATTTTGCCGAAAACAAAAAACCCAGCATTTCGCCGGGTATCTTGCTAAGGTAAACCAAAAAACAAAAAACCTTATTATACATTGTGTATAGTCACACCGCTTATATTTGATCCATTAGCTATACTAAAATTTGCACTATATCCATTAGGATTTGCTACCTTTACATATAAATCAGTGAATCCTCTAGCTCCGCCTGTATTACCAGCTCCATAATTTTGCCATGGATTATTTGGTAAGTTTGGAGAAGGATCAATCGTATGTATATTTGTACCACTATTAAAGGTTGTAACACCTTGAGGTATATTAACAACAAACGGATAATGTGGATGTCCACCACTATTTATTTCACCACTTGGAAACGTTGGACAATTTTGAGCTCCACTTGGAGGAGTAAATATATCATAACCATTAGACCAACTACATTTTTGTCCAGTACAACTACTACATCCATTTTCATGTGTATATCCAAAATAAAGTGTTATTGGAAATGCAGTAGGTTGAGGAAAATTAAATAGCAAATATAGAGTTCCATTAGAGAAAGTTCCAACTGCATTAGTATCAGAATTCATAGATATTACACCATCAACATTAGCATTCGTAGTTGATATACTTTGTGTTCCACTTATAGCGGTGCCACCAGTAGTACAATTCTTTCTTACATTTACCTGATATATAGTAGCAGGAGTTAAATTAGTTACTGTATATGGACCAGTAGTAAGACCACTAGCTACCACATTATTATTAACTAATATATCAAATGTACCTCCCGTTGCTGGACTCCAATTAACATCAAATGTGTTTGAAGTAGCGTTGTTAACAGTTACTGTAGGAGCTACACAAGGCGCTGAAGTAATAAATGTAGAACTTCCACATTGATTAGTTCTTGTGTTAGCATTATTAGAATAAGCTACATGTAAGTTATAATTACTAGAAGAATTTAATGCTGTAAAAGAACCACTTGAATTAGGATTATAAGGAGGTAAATATGTATTGGTTTGCAGAAGGTTCTGATCTGTTGAATCATACAAATTAACTAATATTTTTTCTATCCATGTACCAGAATTACTAGCAGAATTAGGTATTGTTAAATTATAACTAACTCCATTATAAGTTGGACTTATATTAGAAAGAGTAGGACATTCATATTTTATAAGTGGTGTGAAATTAACAAGAGGTCCATTACCTGCATCTGCACAGTGACAATAACCATAAGTAGTATAATCTACATTATCATCTAGTCCAGTTATACTAACAGAACCTTGTGTGTTTACTAATGCTGCTCCTGTAAAAAGAGTCCATCCAGTTCCACTTATGGGAGTACCTGTAACCACGTTTGTTTTACCATAGTATATATATTGACCATCAGAAGATGATCCACACGGTTGCCAGGTTAAGTTTATTGTTGCCATTTATTTATATCTTTTGATTTTTTTAGCTAATTGTTGCTGTGAAATTAGACATTGTTGGACAGGAAGGTACGCTAGGAGTTGTAATAGTTTGAGCATTACAAGATTTAGTAAATACATCGGCTTTAAGATCTACTTTAACTTGATAAGTTGTATTTGCATTGAGTCCAGTAAACTTATTAGTTACAGTTGAAGAGAAAGGAGCACTTTCAGTTTTCGTTTGAATAACATTATTTCCAGTAGAATCAAACAAAGTTAAAGTATAAGTATCTATATCTCCACCAAGGTTAACAAATGAATAAGTAATTGAATTACTTGTAGATGTTAAATTCACACTTGGACAAGTAAATTCTATAGCACTAAAAGGAGTAGAAGGAGAAGGCCCACCAACACTGCAATTATTAATTATTTGGAAATTATATATTCTATTTTGATTAAGACCGGTTATACCAGTACTAGTTGTGCCAATTGGTAAAGATCCGTTAGTTGTCCAATTAGAAACTGAAGCAAGTTTATACTGAACTGTTTCAACTCCATTATTAGAATTTGCATCGAGTACCCATGTAAGATTAGCGTTTCCACCACTAAGAGCAGCAGAAAGTTGACTTGGAACAGGACAAGTAGTATTAACTAAAAAAGTTTGTGAATCTCTTTGAGGAGTTCCTGATGCACAGAGTGCAACAACTTCTACTGTATGAGATCCGTTACTAAGATTATTTTTAGTAAATGTTAAGGAACTTGTTGGCATATTCGGTTGTAGTATACCATCTATATAAACATTGAAACTAACTCCAGAAGATAACCATGTACTAGTTAATGTAGAACCAGTCACATTAGGATTATTTAATAAAATATAGGGACAATTTATAGTTGGTGAAGTTGGTATACAATTAGTTATAACAGTACAAAGCCCTGGTAATTGACTTAATTGATTTAAAACACAATTCCAATCTATAGTTATTTGTAATTTTTCATTAAGACCAGGATTAACTTTCTGTAAGGAAATACAAGGTCCAGTAATTAATTTATCAGCCAGGTAACCAGAGGTCTGATCAAGAGAAGATATTTTAACATATTGATCTTGAATTTGACCACCAAGTATTGCATCAATTCTTATTTGCTTATTATCTCCACTTCCTATACCAGTAAGTATTATGTTAGCTCCTGCTACCAGTTTATCTGAAAGAGTATTGGGATGTATATCTGATGTATCTACTTTAACAAGTCCTGAGTTATCTTGAAGAGTACATAATTCATTATTTATAGAACATAATGCATCATTTAAAAATGATCCTGATGCAACGTTTGCACAAAGTAAATTTCCACCGTCATATCGTATACAGCTAGTATCATATATATCTAAACAACCAACTTGATTATTAGAACTTGTAGATCCACAAGACGTGCATAAGTTGCTCGAAGTGGTATTGTTACAATTTGATGCCATTATTGTAATATTTTTATTTTATTTTAATTATAAACTTCCATGACCAGATGAAGAATTACATCCACAATCAGTTGTTGCATTTGTACTTACTTGAGCAAATAAATACAAAAACTTATCACGATTATCACTAGTTGGATTTGTTATTTTAAGTATTGGAATTGGAAGACTTTGAGGTACTATAACTGATACTTTACTATTTGAATCTGTATCCTCTAACACACAACCAGGTGTCATTATACCAGTTGGTACACCTGTACTTATTCCCGCAAGTAAGAGTTCTCCTGCATCACTTACTATAAATGGATTTGGTACATTATGTCTATATGGAGTAAGTATTGGATAATTTAAATTTCCAATTATTACGTTAGTAAAGGCTGCATCTGACATTGTATCATTTGTTGGAGTAGAATGTTCCCAATCAAATATATAGCAAACTGTAGGTGGTGGAGTTAAATCTATACAAGTTGAATCTGCTGTTATATCACCAGTTGTAGATACAGCAATTATTATTGCATTCTTTTGTATGTATCCAATTTGACCATTCTGTAAAACGAGTGTTTGAACATTCTGATTTCCAGGTAAAGTATATGCTATTGTTACATTTCCGGAAGTACCAGATGCTGTAACTTGACAAACTGGACAAGCTGTATTAGTCAATGAATAAAGTCTAGTTATACATTTTTCACAAGTTAAACCATCAGTTCCAAGAACTGCTGTTACTGCTATCGTTATAGGATCAGTAACATCTAAACCACTAAGGTCAAACGAACCTTGAGTAGCATTATTAGATATAACAAGTGGATATGGTACATAATTATTATTTTTATCAGTGAAGGTTACAGAAGATCCAGCATCGGTAAATGCAGTTGGTATGACTGTTCCAGCACCAGCAGTAAACTTAAGAAATACTCCAGTACCACTTGAATCAAGTTGCACATCATATCCTACTTTAACGTCATCACAAGTTACTTTACAACAATTATTCTCTATTAAAGTTAATCTGGATTGTAGATTACAAGCTAATATCCAAAGATTACCAAAAGATTGAGCCATATTACTAACAGAAGTATTCCATCCGTCTACATTAGCAAATAAGCCATTTAAATCAGCACATTGCTGTGCCATACCTTGACTTACATCTGTTGTGTCTCCTATAAGAGTTTTATAGTCACATATAGCTTGTGCTACTATTGGTATAGTTTGACTAACAGGTCTTAAACTAGTTAGACAAGTTGTAACATTAGGTTCAGTTGGAGTCTGTGGTGTTGTGTTAATTGCATCTACCTGATTCTGTATATCTTGAACTTGACCTTTTAAACCAGTCACATCTGTCACAGTTTGACATACTTGATTTATAATTGACTGTACAGATTGATTTATATCTTGAGGTATCGCATTTCCAAAATCATCGAACTTCGTTAAGCACCTCATATTAACACTAATAGTAGGTGTTATCGTGCCACCATTAATATTATTTATAAGATCGTTAAGACAGCATTGATTATCGAATAATACTTGTATTACAGACTTTAAAGAAGTATCTTTACATTTCTGTGCACAATTATCTTGAATACAATGCATATCTATATCAGACATGTCTATATGAGAATATGCTTCTACTAATGCATCTGCTATTCTTTTTTCTGATACATCTAATGGATCACCATTATCTATATGTAAAAAAGGTACTTCTCCACCCTGCCAAACTATACATTCATTTGACATTACATCTGGGCAAGTTCTACTTTGATTTTTGGCTTTCACAATTAAATATAATGAATTATTCTAGTATAGAAAAATAATGTTTAATATTAATTAGTTTTTGAAGACTTTACGGTCTGTAACATAGCTATGTAAGTTTCGTATTGAGATATACACTTACTACATACTTGTTTACCATCTGATGCTGTTTTTACTTGGGAACCACCACTACAAGAACATCCTATAGGGTTTCCACAATTAGGACAATTTTGAGCTGACATATTCTTTGGTTTTATTTTATTTTGTCAGGTAATCTCAAAGGTGTTAGAAAGAATTCATTTCTTTTACATTTTGGAAAACAATTACAATCATCTCCATTATCTAAAATTCTTTTCACTAGAATTTTTTCTATTAAATCACCTTCTTTATAATTTATATCGCAATTCTTTATTCCATAAGATTCAATTAAGAATTTATCATAAACAAGAGTTGCTATTTGACAACCTAAATCTTGGTTCTTAAATCTTAACATCTTATACAACTTATATATTTATCAAGTAAATGACTTGCTTCATTATATAAAAGAATTCCTTTATCCGGCTCTTCACAAATTTCTACTTTATATTTGGATGAATCAATAAGTTGATCTATCCAAAGTATTTCTTGTTTAATTTCTTCAAATTCTTTTACTGTATAGTCTCTCTTTTTATCTAGTAAACCACATACAATTCTTGAAAATTTCTCCCTTAATTTGACTGTTCTAAAATAATCATATTCAACAAAAAGTTCCGTATTAGGACTTATAGAATATTTTATACCATAAGTTCCATCAGGTAAATCTGCTAAAAGAGCTATGCTTTTTACTTTAAGTATATTAAGTATAGAAGCATTAAAAACCATATTAAAATATGGTTTAACAGTAAAAATAGTAGGAGAATTAAATCCTGGTGGGGTAATTTCTAGAGTAGGTGAAGAGACAGCAATTTTTGGATTATATTCACTTTCATCAATCAACCTGAATGTTTTCGGGTTGTTGCTATCCATATAATCTACATTTAATTTACTTACCACGTTTTTAGTTTAAATTAAAAGGGTCAGCAAACTGATGCCGCTGACCCAATTAGGAGTATAAAAAGGAGGAGAATTATTTTCTATCTTTCAAATATACACCAACTTGAGAGAAGAAACCATTGAACAACGTTTCAAAGTTAGTTGTATCAACATCATTAGCAAAAGCTATGATTGTTTCAAATTTATCATTTGGTTGACTTATATTGAAATTAGCTCTAAATCTATCCATGGTATATACCAAGTAATACATATTATACAACTTAGTACGATCAATGAAACTAAGAACATTTATATCCAATACTTCTCTGATACGAGGATCAGTACTCCAAGCATTGTATGCTTCAAGAGATGCGCTTTTCAGGTATTGACGAATAAGATATTCACCAGTTTGAGTAGCTACAGTGCCATATTGAATCTGCGTTACTTTAGTTCCTTTATCACAAGGATTGCCGCTTTGATCAACTTGAGAAACTCTAATTCTTAAAGGACGTTGACTAAAATAATCGGTAGGTTCAAAAGAACAGTTCCCAAATCTAGTGTCAGCATATGCGCCTGTTATTCTAACGCCAGCATAAACATTTCCAGGATTAGCCGGTGCAGTATTACTAGCTATACAAGCTCCAGGTTGCCATACAAAACCTTCAAAAGCAACGATATCACTAAAAGTTAG
>Ga0068856_100003293_pt1 | contig 16425 bp, 16 predicted proteins | sample KBSCornC62_FD_66595 | JGI IMG/M metagenome (GOLD analysis project Ga0068856, IMG submission 66595) | Corn rhizosphere microbial communities from Kellogg Biological Station, Michigan, USA - KBS Corn C6-2 | ecosystem: Host-associated > Plants > Roots > Rhizosphere > Soil ...
AGCGCCGATCGTCGGGATAACGCTCGCGCAGCGACCGCGCGAAGTCGATCGTGCGCGGATTGCCGATCGGCGTCCGCGCGTTCTGCTGCATCTCGAACGCCGACGCGGCCGGATAGCGGTCGACGAGCAGCGACGTGAGCGTATAGCGCAGCCGCCGCGTCACCGGCGAGCGCGTGATGAGTTGCTGCTCGCGCGAAAAGCCCGCGAGTCCGCCCGCCGCGTTGCGCATGCCATCGGTGTCGATCTCGGGCAACGCCGACGGAAAATCGAGCGCGAAGAGCCACGGATGATCGTTCGGCTCGAGCGTCACCGTGTAGCGAACCGTGCGGCCCTCGCCTTCGAGCAGCCGGCCGCCCGCGCGCGGCGGCAGCGCGCGCCATTCGCGGCCGTTGAAGAGCGACAGCACCGGGCCGCGCCAGTAGCGCAGCCGCGACGGCGGTGGCGCCCCGTCGAAGTCGACGCGGAACGCGACCGCGTCGGACAGCGACAACTCGCTGATCGATCCGGGCGACATCCGATCGGACAGGCCCGTCGCCGCCGCATGATCGGCGGGCAGTCCCCACAACGGACTCGCGAGGCGCGGGAACAGCAGGAACAGCGCGGCGGCGATCGGCAGTCCCTGCGCGATCATCGTCGCGGTGCGTAACCACGCGCGGCGCACGCTGCGCGCGGTCAGCGGCTGCCCGTCGCGCGCGGCCAACGCTTCGAGCGCGCCGCCGGTTGCGAGCACCGCCGGCAGCGCGGCAAGTCCCGCGAGCAGCGACTGGTTGTAGAAGAACGGCGTGATCAGCAGGAAGATCGCGAGGCAGACGAGCAGCGTGCCGTCGCGCAGCGTCCGCACTTCGAGGAACTTGATGCCGAGCAGCACGAACAGGAACGCCACGCACGGGTCGCGGCCGACGAAATAGCCGAACTGCCGGCGGATCAGGAACGCGATCGCGACGGCGATCGCGGCCAGCACCCACGGCGGGATGTGATTCCCCCACGCTTGCCGCTTCGCGGCTTCGCTGCCCCCCAAGGGGGCGGAATTCGCGGCTCGGGTCGGCCCTTCGCCGCGAATGCGCAGCGCACGCTCGCGACGCAGCAGCGCGAAGCGCAGCAGCACGAGTCCGACGCCAAGCACGCCGACCCACAGCGGCAGGTATACCGCCTGCGGCAACTGCGCGGCGACGAGGAGAATGCCGAGGCTCGCGACCTGCACGGGTACCAGGCGATCGGCGTGCGCAGCGGTCGCGCCGAGCGTTGCGCTCGCGCGATCGCGGCCGAACAGTGTCGCGGCGATCGTCATCCGGCGGATTCGGGGTAGAGCGCCAGCGCCGTCAACACGCGGCGGCGATGCTCGGAATCGGAAGCGGCGGCAAACGCCGAGGCGGGCAGCGCGAGCGCGAACGGGCGCGCAGCGCGCTCGGCCGCGAGCACCCACGCGGTAAGGCGCGACAGCCGCGCCTCGGTGTCGAGCTCGCGCGGCAGCTTCGACCATTCGAGTGCGACCGGGCCTCCGGATGCCGTGCCCTCGAACGCCTTCGAGAACCAGCCGGCGCCGCGCGCAACCGCCTTCCATGCAACGCGCTGCAGCGGATCGCCGCGCTGATAGTCGCGCAATCCCGCGAGGTCGTTCTCGTCGCCGCGTCCCTGCGCGCGCGCGTCGAAGCCGTAGTCGCCCGCGGGCAGCGGTGGCGGCGACGGCTCGGGCGCCGGATACGCGATGCCGGCGAGCGGAAAGTGCACGTACGCGAAACCGCGCCACAGCGCGAGCGGATAGGTCGACGACAGCGTCACGCGGCCGAGCGCGATCCGTCCGCGCGCCGGCACGGGTACAGCGAGCGCGACCGTCGCGAGCTGACCCGCGGTGACCGCGCTCGTCGTCGTTACGCCGTTCGCCGAGATCGCGACGCTGCGCCGATCGATCGATCCCGCGGCGAGCGACAGCGAGAAGACGATGTCGCTGCCGGCGAATGCGTCGCTCGCGGCGAGCGGCTTGATCTCGATGCCGGCGAGATTGCGGAACGTGTGCAGAAGCGTCGCGGCGACCAGCCCGCCGAGCAGGAACGTGACGGCGAGACCGAGCGACAACGCGTAATTGAGCGACGTGAGCAGCATCAGGAACAGCGTCGCGATGACGGCGAGGCCGCGGCGCGTCGGCAGGATGTAGATGCGCGAGTGGTGCAGCACGACCGGCGAGCGGTCGGCGGGCGCGAAACGGAATGCGCGTTGACGGATCCTTGTAATCCATGCTCGCCCTTCACCCCAACCCTCTCCCCGCTCGCGGGGAGAGGCAGCCGAGCGCACCCGAGGCGGGTGACGGGTATTGACGGCGATCACGGCAACGCGACCGCCCGCAGCAGCGTCTGCGCCTGCAGCGCGCCGGCACGCGCGCCGCCGGCGAGACGATGTCCGGCCACCGACGCGAAGACGGCCTGCACGTCCTCGGGCACGACCATCGCGCGTCCTTGGAGGAGTGCCCACGCGCGCGCGGCGGCGATCAGCATCAGCCCGGCGCGCGGACTCAGGCCCCGGCGCGACGCCGCCTCGCTGCTTGCACCGGCGCTTTGCCCGGGCAGATGGCCGCGCGACGCCGCGAGCAGCGCCTGCACGTAATCGAGCAGCGCTGGCGCGATGTGGATCGCGGCCGCCTCGCGCTGCCATTGCACGAGCGTCGCCGGATCGCCCTGCGGCACGACGTCGACCAGCTTGCCGCGCCGATCGCCGCCGGCGAGGAGCTCGCGCTCGGCCGCCGCATCGGGATAGCCCAGCTCGATCGCCATGACGAAGCGGTCGAGCTGCGACTCGGGCAGCGGATAAGCGCCGATCTGCTCGACGGGATTCTGCGTCGCGATGACGAAGAACGGCTCCGGCAGCACGCGCGTGACACCGTCGATCGACACCTGTCGCTCCTCCATCGCCTCGAGCAGCGCGCTCTGCGTCTTCGGCGGCGCGCGGTTGATCTCGTCAGAAAGCACGACCGAATGGAAGATCGGGCCGGGGTGGAAGCGGAATGCCTGCGCGCGCTCCTCGAAGATCGATACGCCGAGGACGTCGGCGGGCAGCAGGTCGCTCGTGAACTGGATCCGCGCGTAGTTGAGGCCGAGCGTCGTCGCGAGCGCTTGCGCGAGCGTCGACTTGCCGACGCCGGGAATGTCCTCGATCAAGAGATGCCCGCGAGCGAGCAGGCAGGCGAGGGCGAGCCGAAGCGGCGCGTCCTTGCCGACGACGATCTGCGACAGTTGTTGCAGCACGACGGAGAGGCGGTGCGCGGTGGGGGTGTTGTCGGTGGCGGCTCGGACGGTCATGTTCGGGGATCAGGTGTCGGGTATCGGGTATCAGGGATCAGCGACCGGGACTCGGGGGTTCGGCGTGCTTCGACGGCGTCAACGAGGGTCGTCAGCGGCGGCGCATGGCGCTAGACTTCGGGGCGAAAGCGGCACGCCTTCGTCGTTCCCCGCCGGGCGCCCGTCGCGGCCCACCAGCGTAAACAGGCCATCCGAACGTGACCACCACCGTTTTTATCACGCACCCGTCGTGCCTCCAGCACGAAATGGGCCCGGACCATCCCGAATGCCCGGACCGCCTGCGGGCGATTCACGACCAGATCATCGCGTCGGGGCTCGAGCCGCACCTCGCAATGCGGGAAGCGCCGGCGGCCACCGCCGAGCAGCTCGCCCGCGTGCACGACCGCCGCTACGTCGACGCCATCGAGGCCGCGTCGCCGTCGAGCGGCCTTCGCTACCTCGATCCCGACACCGCGCTCAACCCGCATTCGGTGGACGCGGCGCGGCATGCGGCGGGCGCCGTCGTGCACGGCGTCGACCTCGTTTGCAACGGCGACTATCAGCGTGCCTTCTGCGCGGTTCGCCCGCCGGGCCACCATGCGGAGAGCCGGCGCGCGATGGGCTTCTGCGTCTTCAACAGCGTTGCCGTCGGCGCCGCGCATGGGCTGGCCGCGCACGGGCTGTCGCGGGTCGCGATCGTCGATTTCGACGTCCATCACGGCAACGGCACCGAGGAGATGTTCACCGACGACCCGCGCGTGCTGATGGTGTCGACGTTCCAGTATCCGCTGTACCCGTACAGCGGCATCGACAACACGTCGCCGAACATGGTCAACATTCCGCTGTCGGCAGGCGCCGGCGGCGGCGAGTTCCGCGACGCGGTGCGCGATCGCTGGCTTCCCGCGCTCGAAGAGCACGCGCCCGAGCTGATCCTCGTTTCCGCCGGATTCGACGCCCACCGTGAAGATCCGCTCGCCGGCCTCGCGTTCGTCGAGGAGGACTACGCGTGGGTGACGCGCGAGCTCGCGGCGGTCGCGAAGCAGCACGCGAAGGGACGGATCGTGTCGTCGCTCGAAGGCGGCTATGCGCTGTCCGCGCTCGGGCGCAGCGTCGTCGCCCACCTGCGCGAGCTCGCGACCGCCTGACTGCATCGGTTGCATGAAGCGCCGCGCGTTCCTCGGCTCCTGTTCGCTTTTGGCCGGCATCGCGCCGCTCGCTTGCGCGCAGTCCGCCGCGTCGAGCGAGGTGCGCTCGTATGCGCGCACGCGTCTCGTCGACATCCACGGCTCGCCGATCCGTTACGCGGCGATCGAAGGCGAGACGAATTACGTCTTCCAGTATCCGTTCGCGGCGACGCCTTGTTTCCTCCTGCGTCTCGCGGCGGCCGTCAAGCCGGCATCTTCGATGCGGCGCGAGCAGGGACCGCCATACGTCGCGCCCGGCGGCATCGGGCCGAAGCGCGACCTCGTCGCGTTCTCGGCGATTTGCGCGCACAAGCTTGCGTATCCGACGCGCGACGTGTCGTTCATCCGCTATCAGCGCAAGCGCTCGGCAACGTCGTCGGGGAACGTGATCCACTGCTGCGCCGACCACAGCGTCTACGATCCGGCAGCCGGCGCGCGCGTCGTCGCGGGCCCGGCGCCGCAGCCGCTCGCGTGCATCGCGCTCGAGCACGACGCGTCGCGCGACGAGCTCTACGCGACCGGCACCGTGGGCGCCGAGCAGTTCGAGCCGTTCTTCGAGAAGTATGCGATGAAGCTCACGCTCGAATACGGCAGCCTCGCGCGTGCGCATACGCTCGTCACCGACACGACCGTCGTCCGCGAGCTGACCGAATACTGCCGCAACACGATCCAGTGCTGAGGTCCGTCGAGAGCGCGCGTCGCGTCGATACCTACTCGACGATCAGCGCGGCCGTCACCGACCGGCCTTCCGCGACGAGAATGTTGTAGGTGCGGCACGCGGCGCGCGTGTCCATCACCTCGAGCCCGACCTGCGCGTTCAGAAGCGGCGCGACGACGGCCGGCTGCGGAAAGCGCTGCGTCGCGCCCGTGCCGAGCAGCACGATCTCGGGCGCCTTGTCGCGCAGCAACGCGGCGAAGTCTTCGGCACGCAGCGCGTCGAAGCCGCCGGGCGCGAAGCCCGGCTCGACACCGTCGGCCGTCACCACGACGTTGTCGCGATACTCGTCACTGCCGACGCGCACCCAGCCGGGTCCGCTGCCGGTCACGACGTTCTGCGTCGGCGCCTGCAGGTGAAACTTCATTGGTGCGTTGCGGTAACCGCGCGATTTCCTTTACGATTGTAGCCCCTCCCGCTCTTTCGTCACCCGCAGCGTTGCGGGCGCTCACGAAAAGACCATGCCCCCGCCGCCCGTTTACGATTCGGCAAAGCTGCGAATCGCGCATCCGCACGAGGCGGACGCGCGATGAAACCGCTTCACGTCGGCCTCGTCGGTTTCGGCACGGTGGGACGCGGCACCTGGGACGTGCTGCGCCGCAACGAGGAGGAGATCGCGCGCCGCGCCGGGCGTCCGATCCGCATCACGTGGATCGGCACGCGCACGCTCGAGCGCGCGCGGCAGGGCACGCGCGGCATCACCGGCGTCCAGTTCAGCGACGATCCGGCAGCCGTCGTCCGCAACCGCGACGTCGACATCGTCTGCGAGCTGATCGGCGGCATCGAGCCCGCGCGCACGCTGATTCTCGACGCGATCGCGCACGGCAAGCACGTCGTCACCGCGAACAAGGCGCTGCTCGCCGAATACGGCAACGAGATCTTCGCTGCCGCGCATGCGAAGGGCGTGATGGTCGCGTTCGAGGGCGCCGTCGCCGGCGGCGTGCCGATCATCAAGGCGCTGCGCGAAGGGCTGACGGCCAACCGCATCCAGTGGATCGCCGGCATCATCAACGGCACGTCGAACTTCATCCTGTCGACGATGCGCGAGGAAGGCTCAACGTTCGAGGCGGCGCTCGCCGAGGCGCAGGCGCGCGGCTACGCCGAGGCCGATCCGACGTTCGACGTCGACGGCATCGACGCGGCGCACAAGCTCACGATCATGTCGGCGATCGCGTTCGGCGTGCCGATGCAGTACGACAAGGCCTACGCCGAAGGGATCGCGATGCTGACGCGCGAGGACCTCCGCTACGCGGAGGAGCTCGGCTACCGGATCAAGCTGCTCGGCATCACGCGCCGTGCGCGTAACGGCATCGAGCTGCGCGTGCATCCGACGCTGATTCCGGCGAAACGGCTGATCGCGAACGTCGAAGGCGCGATGAACGCGGTGCTGGTGAAAGGCGATGCGGTCGGCTCGACGCTGTACTACGGCGCGGGCGCGGGGGCCGAGCCGACGGCGAGCGCGGTGATCGCCGATCTCGTCGACGTGACAAGGATGCACACGGCCGACCCCGAGCATCGCGTGCCGCATCTCGCGTTCCAGCCCGATCAGCTCACCGACGTGCCGATCCTGCCGATCGGCGACGTCGAGACGAGCTACTACCTGCGGATGCGCGTGCTGGATCGTCCCGGCGTTCTCGCCGACATCACCCGCATCCTGGCCGATCGCGAGATTTCGATCGACGCGATGATCCAGAAGGAGCCGACCGAGGGCGAGGACCAGACGGACATCATCCTGCTCACGCACAAGTCGGTCGAGCATCGCGTCGTCGATGCGATCGCGCGGATCGAGTCGTTGCCGACCGTGCGCGGCAGCGTCGTGCGCATTCGCCTCGAGGATCTCGGCTGACATGGCCATGTTGCGCTGACGCCGATGAACTACGTCAGCACGCGCGGCGCATGGCGCGACGCGCCGCAGCCGTTCCAATCGATCCTGCTCGAAGGGCTCGCGCCCGATGGCGGACTCGCGGTGCCGCAGACCTATCCGCGCCTGTCGCGCGACGATCTCGCCGCGCTGCGCCGCCTGACCTATCCGGATCTCGCACTTGCGATTCTTCGCCGTTTCATCGGCGACATTCCCGGCGATGCGCTGCGCACGCTGACCGCGCGCACGTACACGGCGCACACGTTCGGCAGCGAGGCGATCACGCCGCTCTCGGCGCTGGACGCCGGCCTCCATCTTCTGCACCTGTCGAACGGTCCCACGCTCGCGTTCAAGGACATCGCGCTGCAGTTGCTCGGCAACCTCTTCGAGTACGCGCTCCGAGACGGCAGGCGCCGGCTCAACATCCTCGGCGCCACGTCGGGCGACACCGGCAGCTCGGCGGAGTACGCGATGCGCGGCAAGCGGCGCATCGCCGTCTTCATGCTGTCGCCGCGCGGGCGCATGAGCGCGTTCCAGCAGGCGCAGATGTACGCGCTCGACGATCCGAACATCCACAATCTCGCGATCGAAGGCACGTTCGACCAGTGCCAGGACATCGTCAAGGCGCTCGCCGGCGATCCGCCGTTCAAGGCGCGCCATGCGCTCGGCGCCGTCAACTCGATCAACTGGGCGCGCATCGCGGCGCAGGTCGTTTACTACTTCAGCGGTTATTTCGCCGCGACGTCGCGTGACGATGAACACGTGAGCTTCGCCGTGCCGTCGGGGAACTTCGGCAACGTGCTCGCCGGCCACGTGGCGCGGGAGATGGGCCTGCCGATCGCGCGGCTCGTCGTCGCGACGAACGAGAACGACGTGCTCGACGAGTTCTTTCGCACCGGGCGCTATCGGCCGCGCGGCGCGCGGGAGACCCAGGCGACGTCGTCGCCGTCGATGGACATCTCGAAGGCGTCGAACTTCGAGCGCTACCTCTTCGACATCGCCGGCCGCGACTCCGAGCGCCTCGCGGCGCTGTGGCGCGCGCTCGATCGCGACGGGCATTTCGACGTCGCCGGAACGCCGCTTCGCGCGCGCATCGAGGCGTCAGGGTTCGTGTCCGGCCGAAGCACGCACGCGGATCGCATCGCGACGATACGCGACGTGCACGCGCGCTACGGTGTACTGATCGACCCGCATACGGCCGACGGCGTCGCCGTCGCGCAGCGGATGCGCGATCGGAACACGCCGATGATCTGCCTCGAAACCGCGCTTCCGGCGAAATTCGCGGCGACGATCCGCGAAGCGCTCGGGATCGATCCGCCGCGGCCTGCGGTGTACGCCGATCTCGAATCGCGGCCGCAGCGCTGCACGGTGTTGCCGCCGGATGCGGAGCGCGTGGCGGCATTCATCGCCGATCGCGACGACGAGGCGGGGTGAAGCAGTCGCCATGCGCCATGCGTTGAGAGAACTCGGGCGAAATCTGGCGGCCGGTCTGCGGCTCGCGCTCTTCATGCGCGTCGATCGCGCCGCGTTCCGCATTTCGGCGGCGCAACTCGTCCTGGTGGTCCTCGTCTCGGCGGCGATCGACGTCGACGCCGACTGGGTGCGCGCGCCGGCTGACGCGCGCTTCTCGCTGCTCGGCCTGCAGGGCGAGCTGTTCTCGCTGGGCTTGCTGGTGCTGACGAGCGCGCTGATCGCCGTGCTGCGCCGCGAGCGCGACGTCTATCTCGCGTTGCCGATCGTCATCCTCGCGTCTTTCCCCGCGATCCAGATCGCGCACCTGCTGCCGAGCCTGCCGGGTGCGGCCACGCGGGTGTCGAAGGTCGCGCACGACGTGTTCGACTACGCCGTTCTCGCCTGGATGTTCGTCGTCGCGATGCGCGGCGTCTACGTCTGCATCGAGCCGCATCGCAGGCATCGGCGGGTGTTCGCGGCATTCGCAGGAGCGCTGCTGATCGCACCGCTCTGGTTCGCGCCGTTCGCCGGTCCGCTGGAGCCCTGGTGGGCCGAGTTCGACGCCGCGCAGGAAAGCGATGCGATGAGCCCCGCCTCCGAGCCGGTGCTGGCGGCGCAGCAGTTCATGCTCGATCGCGCGCTCGACGATCTCGAGGATGAGCGGCCCGGCGTCACCGATCTCTACTTCGTCGGCTTCGCGCCCGATGCGCGGCATCCCGGCTTCGTCGCGGACGTCGACGCGGCGAAGCGCACGATGGACGATCGCTGGCGCACGCGCGGCCGCTCGCTGGTTCTCGCGAACAGCCCGCTCACGATCGCGGAGCGGCCTTTCGCGACGATCACCAACCTGCGCGAAGTGCTGCTCGAGATCGGCGACCTGATCGATGCCGACGACGACGTCGTCATGGTCTACCTCACTGGAACGTCACGGCCCGATCACACGCTGAATGCGGTCAACCGGCCGCTCGAGCTCGTCGGCCTGTCGCCGCAAGGCCTGAAGGAATTGCTCGATGCCGCCGGCATCCGCTGGCGCATCATCGTCGTGTCGACGTGCAATGCCGGCGCCTGGGTCGACGTGCTGAAGGACGACGAAACCGCGGTGATCGCGTCGTCGGCGGCCGACGTGCGCGGAAGCGACTGCAACGGCGGCCCGGCCGCGTCCGCGTTCGGAGAAGCATTCTTCACCGAAGCCATGCGTCGCAACGACGACCTCGCGTCGGCGTTCGATGCCGCGCGCAAGGGCCTCGCGCGCATGCGCGCCGCGCAGCCTGTGATGTCGATCGGCCCGTCGATCGCCGAGCACCTCAAGCGGCTGCGCAACCAAAGCGGCGCCCGCGTCGTCGCCGAGGTGGCAAGAGCCTCGCGCCGCTGATCTGCTATCGTCCTTTTTTCGGAAGCACCCAGGGGGATTTCCACATGAAGCTGCTGGCGGCTCTTTTCGCGTTCTCGCTCGGCGTGCTCGCCGCATCCGGCGCCGGCGCACAGGGCCTCGAGAAGACGAAGATCACGATCGGCGTGGGCGGCAAATCGCTGATCTACTACCTGCCGCTCACGATCGCCGAGCGGAAAGGCTATTTCAAGCAGGAAGGCCTCGACGTCGACATTCCCGATTTTCCGGGCGGTGCGAAGGCGTTGCAGGCGTTGCTCGGCGGCAGCGTCGACGTCGTGTCGGGCGCGTACGAGCACACGATCTCGCAGCAGGCGAAGGGCAACGCGATCGAGGCGCTCGTGCTCGAAGGGCAATACTCGGCCATCGTGCTCGCGCTGCCGAAGGCGAAGGCGGCGTCGTACAAGTCGCCCGCGGACCTCAAGGGCATGAAGATCGGCGTCACGGCACCGGGCTCGTCGACGAACATGTTCGTCAACATCCTGCTCGCGAAGGCTGGGCTGCCGCCGGACTCGGTGTCGATCATCGGCGTCGGCGGTGGCGCGGGCGCGGTCGCGATCATGAAGCGCGGCGAAATCGACGCGCTGTCGAACCTCGACCCGGTGATTGCGCAGCTCGTAAGCGACGGGACAGCGACGCCGGTCGTGGACACGCGCACCGCGAAGGGCATGCAGGAAGTGTACGGCGGCGCCTATGCGGCAGGCTGCATCTACGCGCCGCCCGAGTGGGTGAAGAAGAACCCGCGCACCGCGCAGGCGATCGTCAATGCGATGGTGCGCGCGCTGCGCTTCATCCAGCATTCGTCGATCGACGAGATCGTTGCCGCGGTGCCGCCCGAGTATTACACGGACAAGGCGATCTACAAAAAGGCGCTCGAGGACAACGTCGCGTCGTTCAAGCACGACGGGTTCATCTCGAAGGAGGCGGGCGAGCACGTCGCGCACGATCTCCTGACCTTCGACCCGACGATGAAGGGCAAGACGATCGACCTCGCGAAGACGGTCGACATGTCGTTCCAGCAGAAGGCGGCGCAGAACATCAAGTGATGAGCGCGGCGGGGCCGGTCGGCGACGAGCTCCGGGCACGCACACCGGCGCTCGCGTTCGATCGCGTCACCTGCGCGTTCGCGGGCAAGACCCCCGGCGAGCGCTACACGGCGGTCGCCGATGCGTCGCTCGCGGTCGCCGAGGGCGAATTCGTCTCGGTCGTCGGACCGACCGGCTGCGGCAAGTCGACGCTCCTGAACGTCGCTGCCGGCTTGCTCGCGCCGTCCGCGGGACGCGCGCTCGTCGAGGGCAATCCGCTCTCGGGGATCAACGCGCGCGCCGGCTACATGTTCCAGGCCGATGCGCTGATGCCGTGGCGCAACGCGCTCGACAACGTGATCGCGGGCCTCGAGTTCCGCGGCAGGCCGCGCGATGCCGCCCTTGCGCGCGGCCGCGAATGGCTCTCGCGGGTAGGCCTCGCCGGGTTCGAGCATCGCTATCCGCATCAGCTTTCCGGCGGCATGCGCAAGCGCGTCGCGCTCGCGCAGATGCTGATCCTGGATCCCGAGATCCTGCTGATGGACGAGCCGTTCTCGGCGCTCGACATCCAGACGCGCCAGCTCATGGAGAACGAGCTGCTCGACCTGTGGTCGGCGAACCGCAAGTCGGTGCTCTTCATCACGCACGATCTCGAGGAGGCGATCGCGCTGTCCGATCGGGTTGTCGTGCTGTCGGCCGGACCCGGCACGCATCCGATCGGCGAGTTCGCGATCGATCTGCCGCGTCCACGCGACGTCGCCGAGATCCGCCTGTCGCCGCGCTTCGTCGAGCTGCACGAGGCGATCTGGCATGTGCTGAAGGACGAAGTGCTGAAGGGCTATGCGCAAGGCAAGCGGTGATTCGCGTGTCGGCGGCGCGCAGCTTGCGTTATGGCACGCGGGGATTCTCGCGATCGCCTTTGCGATCTGGTATGGGCTGACGACGCCCGGCATCGTCGATGCCGACTACGCGAACCGCATTGCGTTCTTCTTCGGACGGCCGTTGCAGGTGATCAAGGTCGTCATCGAATGGTTCACATCAGGGAAGATCTATCCGCACCTTGCGGTCACGCTGTGGGAGACGCTGCTTGCATTCGCGATCGGCAGCGTGCTGGGTCTCGGCATCGGCTTGTGGCTCGCGCTGTCGCCGACGGCGTCGGCGGTCGCGGAACCGTACATCACGGCGCTCAACGCGATGCCGCGGGTGATCCTCGCGCCGATTTTCGCCGTGTGGTTCGGGCTCGGCGTGCTGTCGAAGGTTGCGCTCGGCGTGACGCTCGTGTTCTTCATCGTGTTCTTCAACGTCTACCAAGGCGTCAAGGAGGTCAGTCCGGTCGTGCTCGCGAATGCACGGATGCTCGGCGCTTCGCGGCGGCAGCTTCTGCGTTCGATCTACCTCCCGTCCGCGACGTCGTGGGTCTTTTCGAGCCTGCACACCTCCGTGGGGATGGCTTTCGTCGGTGCCGTCGTCGGCGAATACCTGGGTTCGGCAAAAGGTGTTGGCTACCTGATCCTGCAGGCCGAAGGCGTGTTCGACATCAACACGGTCATCGCCGGCATCGTCGTGCTCACGGTTTTCGCGCTGCTGCTCGACTTCGCGGTGACGAAGATCGAGGCGCGGTTGCTCGTTTGGCGGCCGCGCGCGGCGCAGACCGAAGCGCTTTGATCGCCGCGTGAGCGCCGGCGAGTTGCCGCGATCGAAGCGCCGGCGTAGGATAAAGCGACAACTCGAAGCGACTGCTGGGAGGCAGCGAGTCGCCGTCGCGAAAGGAGCGAATCATGTGTTACGAATTCGAAAGCTGGCATTGGAAGGCGCGCGCGAAGGAGATGCACAAGGCGCAATCGAAACGAGCTGCTGTCGAACGGAAAGACGAGCCGGAGACGTTGGCTCAACAGCCGGCACGCATGGCGCCCGAAACGAAGGAAGCAGAGAAGGTACCGGCGTAGGTTGGATTGACCCGCGGTTCGCTGAATTGCTATAATTTCATTCCTGCCGCGGGGTGGAGCAGTCTGGCAGCTCGTCGGGCTCATAACCCGAAGGTCGCAGGTTCAAATCCTGCCCCCGCAACCAGACTTAGAAACATCGGCCCCGGCTGCGCGAAGCAGTACGGGGCCGATGTCCATCTGCGCATACACTCCGTCGTCACGTTCCTCCGTTCCTCGACGACGATGTCTCCGAGCTTCTTCGACAGCACGTCGCGCGCAACCGAGACGTCGGCGGAGAGCGCGTGTTGCAGGTGTCGTGAAGGCCCGATGAGGGCGATTGCCGCGAAGCTGTATTCAAGCGCGCCAGCTCTTCTTCGGCACCGGTTAGCCGTTCTCGCACCCGCCGACGACAAGCCCATCTGTGCGATTGTGTCATCCAAACGCGCGATCTCGTTATTCAGCTCGTCCACGCGTGCAAACTGGGCCGGCGTAGAGTCGCGGACCTGGTCCGCCTTTGCATGGGCAGCAGGCGAAATATAGAGAGAAACAAGGAAACAAGCGCGCCGAAGATGGAGAAAAATGCGTCATGCACCGTGCGCAGCGGCAACCGGCATCAACGGTGTCGCCCGAGGCCGAAATCAGCGGCCCGGGATTGCGCAACGTGTGTCGGCCGATCGCCGCTGAAGCGATCAGCACCGCCCTTGCGTCAGGTGATACGTGGCTCTCAATTCGGCGGCCGGTGTCAAACTGGTGGCACCAGCGTCGGCCATGACCGGTTCAATGCGGAGATTAGACGCCTCCTGATCTCAACTGATCTTTCCCGCCATAGGCTATTTTTGGGAAAGTGGATCACTCCGCTTGCGGCCAAAGGCGACATGCACCGCGGCTTCTGTTGGCGGCAGCGTAGTGTGCGACCGTTCTCGTCGCGCTGACGCTCGCGGATCGGACGCGCTCGAATTCCGCGAAGGCAGCTTTGCCATCGGGTCTGCCTTGCCCGAGAACGTCAGATGGTTCTTGACGGACTCGACGGTCAGGCTCGGCCCGTCACTCGAGGATGGTGCGGAGCAAGTCCTACCGCGTCATGCCCAAAACCTGGAGATGTTCACGCTGCTTTCGCCAAACGATGCTGTGACTCCTGAAATGGACCGCTAGCACTCGGGGGTCCGCATCAAAGGACACCGATCTGCCTGAGGAAGCCGACCTGGTCGTAGAACAGATTCTCCTCCACGATCTCGCCGTTCTTCCAACGCGCGACGGTGCAGAACTCCAGCTCGAACGTTTTGCCGGTCGCGTTATGCACCTTGCCGTCCAGGCCCATCCAGGGGCCGATCATCTTGCCCTTCCACCGCGCAATGGTGCACGTCCAGTCGCCCGATCCGAACATCACACGGTACGGGTTGTTCTCGAGGTGGTTCTCGATCGACTTGAAGAACGCCTCAGACTCCGCTTGGTGTGCCTCGCGGCCACGCGTTGGATCGGGCTGGCCCGGCCAGTAGACCTTCGTGTCGGCGGAATGACGCTTCCGAAATACTTCCCAGTTCTGCGCGTTCCATGCGTCGTCGAGCGTCTTCATCCGCTGTAGATTTTCGTCTGCGCTCATTGGTCAACTCCTTCGTTAGCAAATTGTAATGGAGCGGTTGTTGAAGCGAGGCAGATGCGGCTTTATCAAACGATACTGCACACCTCGCTGAAAGCGGGCCGCGGAAGGCGATCGAAAAGCCCGCTCGGATCGCCGTATCCGAGCGCACAGATGAAGTTTGACCTCACCTTTCCGCCCGGGAAGAACTCGCGGTCGACTGCCGCGTTGTCGAAGCCGGACATGGGCCCGGTATCGAGGCCGAGCGCGCGTGCTGCAAGAATGAAGTAGCCGCCTTGTAAAGTGCCATTGCGAAACGCGGCGATCTCGGCGAACTGCGGCTTGCCGACGAACGCCGAGCGCATGTCGCGATGCGGGAAGAGCCGCGGGAGCCATTCGTAGAACTCGACGTCGTAGCCAAGGATTGCGGTGACGGGAGCCGCGAGGACCTTCGGTCGGTTCCCTTCGAACACAAGCGCCGCGAGCCGTTTCCTGGCGTCCGACGATGCGGTGAAGACGATGCGAATCGGAAAGCCGTTCGCGCTCGTCGGACCCCATTTCATCAAATCGTACAGCTCGATCAACTGGTCGTTGGTGACGGGCTTGTCGAGCCATTTGTTCTGCGTGCGGGCCGCGCGAAACAATGCGTCCAATGTCGCATCGTCGAGCCGGACGCTCATATGAACCTCCGTTTCTTGCGATCCCAACGACACCTGCTCATGCGGCGGGTCGGTACGTGCCGAAATAAGGTATTTCGGTAGCCGGCGGCGTGTACTCGGCGCCTTTCGCCTTACTCATCGCCTGCAGGCCCTCGTCGAACGTCAGCAAGGGGATCGTCTTCACCGACTTGATGGCGCCCCCGGCCGACACGGCCATCGATAGCGCAGCGGCCGACACGTTGTCCGGCATTCGGCAGACCAGCAGCATGTCGTAATCGCCGAAGCTGAACCAGCCGTCGACGATCGTCCCGCCGAGCCGATCGATGACGGGACGTATGGCTTCCAGCCGATTCTCAGGCGAAGCGACGAGCGCTGCCCAGCCGACCTCGGTGTAGCGGACCTGCTGTGCATAAAGAGGCATTGGAAATCTCCTGTGCACGTTCAAGGACGACATGACCGCCTCGCACGCGAAGCCGGGAAAACCCAGCAACGTGATGCGCGGGAACGTCGACCGGCCGATGTGTGGTGCGTAGCGCGCTTTGGCTATTGCAGGCCGAGGATGACGATGGCATTGTCACCTTTCGCTTTAAAGGTGGGATTGTTGTCGCCTGCAGCGACCGCGATGAATTGCTGCCCGCCCACCGAGTATGTGATTAGGCCTCCGTCGATCGCACCGGCGCGTAGCGCGATGCGGCGAAGGAGCGCTCCGGTGCGCGCGTCGACGGCGAAGACGTCACCGTCGGTATCCGCCGTCAGGACGAGACCGCCGGCGGTCGCGGTCAGCCCGGCGACCGGAGGCGCCGGTATCCGGTAACGCCACTTCAGCTCGCCGGTCGACGGGTCAAAGGCATTGAGCAAGCCGAACGCCTCCTCGATCGGATCACGGTCGCCGTAGCCGGTGGGCGTCGCCCAGCCGAGATATGGCTTGCCGCGCACGTACTCGGGCAGTGGCCCCTTGATCGCCTTGGCGCACCAGTCAATCCCGTTCATGTAAGTAGAGCAGGCTGGTGTCGGGGTCGTATGCAGGGCCGTTCTACTGCGCGGCGGCGATGGGGCACAGGCGCAAGTTTTCGGCGGTGGGTACCGGGGTGTCGCGATTGGTGAACCGCGACACGATGCCCGCCGTGAAGCGAACCTTGCCGTTTGTGCGATCGACGACGTGCAGCACGCCGTCCTTGCCGGCGCCGGCCGCAAGGTGACTGCCGTCGGCGGTGTCGAATGCGGCGACGACAGCCGTATCCCAGTCGCGATCCTCGGGCCCGATCAGCTGGTGCCACCATTTGAGCTGCCCGGTCCTCGCGTCAAGCGCGACGATCGAGTTCGTGAACAAGTTCGTTCCCGGCCGTGCCTCGTTGTTGAAGTCCGGCCCCGG
>Ga0068856_100003299_pt1 | contig 16404 bp, 10 predicted proteins | sample KBSCornC62_FD_66595 | JGI IMG/M metagenome (GOLD analysis project Ga0068856, IMG submission 66595) | Corn rhizosphere microbial communities from Kellogg Biological Station, Michigan, USA - KBS Corn C6-2 | ecosystem: Host-associated > Plants > Roots > Rhizosphere > Soil ...
CACGCTCGCGGTCTTCGCGCGCTTCATCTACGCCGCGCTGCCGGCGGAGGTCGCGGGACGGCTCTTGCTGCCGGTGTGGATCGTCGCCGGCATCTCGATGATCGTCGGCAACGTCGGCATGCTCGCGCAGCACGACCTCAAGCGACTGCTCGCGTATTCGGGCATCGCGCAGGTCGGCTACATCCTGACGGCGCTGGCCGGCTCGACCGCGCTCGGCTTGCGCTACGCGATCTACTATCTCGCGGCATACGCGCTGATGAACCTGGGCGCGTTCGCGGTCGCCGCCGTCCTTTCGACCGATGCCGAAGAGGGCGCGCGTCTGAACGCGTATCGCGGTCTCGGCCGGCGCAAGCCCCTACTGGCGGCGGCGATGACGATCTTCCTCATCGGTCTGGCCGGCCTGCCTCCGACCGCCGGCTTCCTCGGCAAGATCCTGATCCTCTCGACGTCGTCGGGCACCGGATATTGGTGGCTCGGCGCGCTGCTCGTGGTCGGCACGGCGATCTCGCTCTATGCGTATGCGAAGATCGTGCGTGCGATGTATGCCGATCCCGGTTCAATGGTCGCGGCAAGCGAGCCGGCGTCGGCGCATCCGCTCGCTTGGATAAGCGTCTGCGTGTGCGCGGTCCTGATCGTAGCGATGGCGTTCTATCCGCTGACGCCCAGCGACGTCTTGCCGCTCGTCCGTTAGGACGCCCTTACACGGATTTTACAGAACGCAGCACGGGCTCGCGGACTTCGGTCAATTTCCGATGTAACGATTTCGTAAGTTGCACGCCTACCTCTTTACCGGGCGCGGCCCGACCGAGTAGCATCCAAGAGTAAATCCGGCGCATCTGCTTAGATGCTTCGGATACAACGCTACTTCTCGGAGGCAACAGCAGTGCGGCAAATCGCTGTGGCCTTCGCTCTGGCGGTCGTCGTCACGTTCGTGACGCCGGTGTGCGCCTCTGCGAAGCCCAACGTCCAACTCCATCTTACCGGCGTCCTCGTGACCACGTCTTCCGACGGGCACGAATCCACGACGCCGCTCGATAAGGTCACCCCGCGTAAGGGCGAGACCTACCGTTACACCATCGTCGCGAACAACGTCGGAACCGATCCGGCGGTGAAGTTCGTGGCGAAAGATGCCATCCCGAACGGAACGTCCTACGTGGCAGGGAGCGCGAGCAAACTGGCCGGCGTGACGATCGAGTATTCCATCGACGGCGGTAAGACGTGGTCGGCACGGCCGATGGTCTCCGTCCGATCTCCCAAAGGCCTCGTGCGTCGTCCCGCGGATGCTTCCGCCTATACGACCGTGCGATGGATCGCATCCAAGGTCGCGCCCAAGACGGCTCTGACCTTCACTTATGAGGTTCGCGTCAAATGAAATCGCTGCGCATCCTACTTGCGTTCGCCATTTTCGCGAGCAGCGTGACGGTCGGAGTCGCGACGCAGACTGCAACGCCGGTATCGGCAGCGCAGACCGCGCCCAATACGACGATCCAGAACACTGCGAGCGCGGTCTATCAGGATCCCAACGGCGTCAGCTACACCACGCAGTCGAACACGGTCACGACCTTGGTCGGCAACGCGCCCCAGCTGACCGTGACCACCAACAACGGCGCCTCCGCAGGCACCTCGACGGTGGCTCCGGGCCAGATCATCACCGACACCTACACGCTGACGAACACCGGCAACGCGGCGGGCAACTTCCTGTTGACCACCGGCGCCACCGACAACGGCGTCCAGGGCGCCGGCAACGACGACTCCAACACGTCGAGCGTCGTCTACATCTATAACGCGACGTCGTATGCTACGGTCGCGCTGCTGAACGCGGCGCTGACCTCCGCGAGCGCGACGGCCGTCAACGGTACGATCACGGTCGGCGTGCAGTACACCCTCTCCTCGACGCCGACGAACGTGCCCGGCGCGGTGACCACCGCCCTCAAGGCGACGATCACCTATCCGACCGCGGGAAGCGCTTCGACGCAGACCTCGGCCGCCGCCAACAACACGTACACCGATACCGTCCAGAGCGACGCGCGCCTCGACCTGCAGAAGAGCAGCGTCCAGGCGGGCTCCTCGCCCTACGACATCACCTATACGGTGAAGGCGAACGACGGCGGCAACTTCGGCGCGAAGGCGCTCTCGGCGTCGTTGAACAACGCGCTCGGGTTCCCCAACTCGCTCGGTTGCGCGATCATCGTCGACAAGATCCCGACCTACGGCGGATCGCTTCCGGCGATCTCCGGAACGCCGAGCGTCTCGACCTCGGGCGCCAACGGCTTCCCGGCCTCCGGCGTCGCGGCGACGATCTATTACACGACCAGCGCCAACGCGTCGACCGGCTGGTCGACCTCGGCTCCGGCCAACCCGACCTACATCGCGGTCTTCCTGACCGTCAGCTCGGGCACGACCTGTCTGAGCTCGCATACCGGCTCGTCCGCCGGAAGCGTTCCGGCAGCGGCAGTCACGCTGACGTTCGCCGTTCCGCAGCCGACCGGCCCGGGATCGGGTAACGCCGGCGCCTACACCAACATCGCCAACGGCATCGTCGGCGACAACCAGTCGACCGAGCACATCCTCGGGCCCGGCATTCCGGCCGGCACCGCGGACACGGGCAGCGCCACTCCGGTCACGACGGCCGGCCAGGGCTTCGAGAACATCACTGCGACCAACGGCCCGAGCGGCGCGTCGCAGATCGTCTCGAACAACGCTCACCTCGCGGCCGGCATCTACAACGGCCCGTCGGCCGTGACGTTCAGCTCGCAGGCCAGCCTCTCGGCTGCCGCGCAGTGGACGGGCTCCTACGACGGCGTGGTCGCCACCAACACGGCGAACGACTTCACGGAGGCGTCGCTGACGCCGGCGTCGTTCACCTCGATCAACAGCGGCACGGTTGCGGGTACGCCGAACGGCAACACCTACAGCACGACCGCGACGGTCAACGTGGCCAACTCGCTCTACAACAGCGGCAACAAGGCCGACACGTTCAACCTCGTCGCCACGGCGCCGAGCGGCTGGACCGTGCAGCTCTATCAGGACAACGGCAGCAACGCTCCGGGCACCTCGATCTGCACGCCTTCCACCAATACGTGCTCGGGCACGCTCTCGCTGGCCTCGGGCGCGGCGGTCCAATACTGGGCCACCTACACCTCGCCCAGCGGCGTGACGTCGTTCGTCCGGAACGACGGCACCATCGTCGCGACCAGCCAGGCCGACGGTACGCAGACGAACACCACCCACAACGAGATCTACACCGGATTCGTCGTCCTGACGAAGTCGGTCGCGGTCACCAGCGACGGCTGTCCGTCGGGCGTCACGCCTCCGGTCGGCGGTGCCTGCCCGGGTGGCGTCCTCACCTACAGCGTCGATTATCGCAACATCGGCGTCGCGGCTAACGGAACGGAAGCGACCAACACCGCCCTGTTCCTCTCCACGAAGCCCGGTACGCTCGTCATCACCGAAGACGGCGCGGCGATCGGCAACACGTGGGCCGCGAACACCAACGGCCTGAACGCCGCGGCTACGGATACCCCGGGAACGGGCGGTCCGTGGACCTCGACGTACACCAACAACACGATCGGCTCGAGTTCGTTCACGTGCACGGTCGGCGGCGCGGCGTTCCAGCTCTTGGCTGGCAACAACGGCGTGCTGAGCTTCGCCGTTACGATCAAGTAACGTCGTAGCACCGGTGATCAGGAAAGAGTCTGCGATGCGGAAGCATCTCCGACTGATCGCCCCCTTCGTCGCGGTTCTCGGGCTTCTGCTCGGGAACCGCGGCATCGCCCTTAGCATTCCCGGAAACCAAGCGAGCGCCGCCACGCCCGGCGGCACCGAGATCACCAACGCGATCTCGGCGACCTACAGCGACGTCTCGGGACAGACGTACGCGACCGAATCGAATCGCGTCGACACCGTCGTGGCGCTCCTCGGTTCGATCGTGGTGAGCCCCAAAGAACCGGCGGCGTCCGCGAGCGAAAAAGCGCAGCGCGGCACGACCGTCGCCCGGACGTTCGTCATCACGAATACGTCCAACATTTCCGACGCGTATACGATCGAAGCCGCCGGGGCCGCACCCGGAAGCGTCGTATCGGTCGCGTTCGTGGAGGGCGCGACACTCGCGCCCGTCACGCTCGGCGCGACGGTCTCACCGACCGTCGCGCCGGGCGGAAACCTCTCCGTCGTCGTGACCGTCGCCGTACCGGCGAACGCGGCCGACGGCGTCGACATCCCGGTCACCGTCACCGCGCGGACCACCGCGACCGGAACGGCGAACGGGCTGCAGTCCGATAGCGGGCAGCAGTGGATCGTCACCGCTCCGCCCGCGTCGATCACCGGTCCGGGCGGCAGTAAGATCGCCAAGACGGTCAACGACAGCGCATCGGTCCAGGGGCAGCCCGGCGGCACGGTGACGTTCGAGATCGTCGCCGTCAACGGCGGCGGTTCGCCCGCGACCAACGTCGTCCTGACCGATCCGGTCCCGACCGGGCTGACGCCCGTCCTCTCGACGGTGAAGGTCGACGGCCTCACCACCGGATTCACGGCCTCGCTCTCGGGGCAGACGGTCTCCGTCAAGATCTCGACGCTCGATCCGGGCGCGACGATGGACGTGACGTTCGATTGCACCATCCTGAGCGCCGAGACGACGGGGCTCACGTTCGTCAATACGGCCAGCGTCACCGCGGACGGGATCGGCACGCTGCCGACCACGCCCGCAAGCGTGCTGACCGGTTCGGGCAACATCGTCTACAACGGCTACGCCGGCGGCAACGCGCCGATCGGCGGCGCGACCGTCGCGCTGCTCGATGCGGCCGGCAATCCCGTCGTGCTCTCGGGTTCCAACGGCTCGGCCACGCGACGCGCCGCCGCGACCGGCGCGAGCAACACGCAGAACCCGTTCGTTACCGGTCCCGACGGCCACTACGACTTCGACATCGAGCCCGCCGATATCGGCCCGACCGGCGTGCGGTATCAGGTGACGGTCGCGGCGCCCGGATTCGTCAACCGCCGGATCCAGCTCGACATCGCGCCGAGCGTGGCGGGCGCGCCGCTCTACGACGTGCGCGCCGTCGCGCTCGACGATCAGCCGATCGCGGTCGCGGGCGGTTTCGCGCTGACGACCAACGGCGTCCAGCTCCACGACATCTTCGGATTCTTCGGCAACTTGCCGATGTTCACGGCCGGCCAGCTGACGCTCACGAAGACGGTGGATCGCCAGGTCGCGCAGCCCGGCGATCGTCTCGACTTCACCATCGACATCCGTAACGCCACCGTCGCCACCGTCGCCGGTGCGAACATCGTCGACACGCTGCCGGCCGGGATGGCGTACGCACCGGGCACGGCCAAACTCGACGGCGTCGCCTTCGAGCCCGTCGTCAGCGGGCGCACGCTCACGTGGACGATCCCGTCGGTCGGACCCGCGAGCGATCATTCCCTCACGTACGTCTGCGTCGTCTATCCGTCGGTCGCGAGCGGTACGACGCTCACCAACTCCGTCTCGGCGGCGGGCGTCGTCAGCGGCACGACCATCCCGGTCACCGGATCCTCCAACGTCTCCGTGCAGATCCTCGGCGGAGCTTTCTCCGATCGCGAAGTGATCACGGGCCGCGTGTTCGTCGACACGATGCATACGGGCCGCTTCCGTCGCGGCGACGTGGGCGTCGCCGGCGTGCGCGTCTTCATGGAGGACGGATCCTCGGTCGTCACCGACGGCCAGGGACGCTTCGACTTCCCCGGCGTGCGCCCGGGCATGCACGTCCTGCGCATCGATCCGACGTCGCTTCCCATCGGCGCGCGCGCATACGACGGATACCCGATGACGTCGTCGCGGTCGCCCCAGCAGCTCGTCCACGGGATCATGGACGACGGCCTGATGGAAGACGTCGAGTTCGCATTGGATCCGCTCAAATGAACGGCGCGTTCCGCCGCGGCCTGGCCGCGCTGACGACCGTCGCGCTGGTGTTCGCCACGCACGACCTCTCGTACTCGGACACGCCGACGACCGCGCCCGCGGCTCCGGCCGCGGCCGCCCCGGTGAACAACGTGAACGTCTACGGCGATCTCGCGCATCTCGTCTACACCGCGACCGGCCCGCTCTCGGCCGATTTCGTCGTGCCCAGCGACGGCTACGTCTCGCCGACCATCTCGCAGCGCTTCGTCGTCACGACCGTCCGGGACGCCGGCGTCGAGATCTCGGTCAACGGCGAGGTCGTCTCGCAGAAGCAGATCGGCAAGCGCGTCGTGGTGCTCAAGACGGGCCTGACCCAATACGAATATTTCGGCGTGCTGCTCAAGCCGGGTCCCAACGTCGTGGCGATCACGCCGCTCGGCCTGGACGGATTGCGCGGACCGGCGAAGACGGCCATCGTCTACGGCCCGGGCATGCCCGTCTCGATGACCGCGAAGTTCTCGCATCCGCTCGTCGCCGACGGCGCGACCGTGCAGCAGCTGCAGATCTCGGCCATCGACCGTTGGGGCCATCCGGCGATGCCGGGCGCGACCGTCAAGGTCTCGGTCCTCGAAGGCGACGTGCAGATCGGCAACGCGCAAGTGCAGGCGACCCCCGTCCCCATGCCGATGGCCTCGGCGACGCCGAGCGACGACGCGTCGCCGGACAACGCGCCGAACCGCGCGCTCGACGCGCCGCTCGGGGACGGCGGCCTGCTCTCCGTGCCGGTGCATCCGGGGCTCTCTCCGGGCACGCTGCGCATCTCGCTCGTCTCGGGCGACGTCTCGCAGACGCAGACGTTCTACATCGATCCCTTCGTGCGCAAACCGTTCGTCAGCGGCCTGCTCTCGGCCGGGACCGGGTCGCTGCCCGCGCAGGTGAACGGCGACGGCGCGAGCGACGGCGGCGGCGCGCGCCGCGGCCGCGCGGCGATCTACGGCGCCGGCCGCGTCGGCAAGAACGCGTCGCTGACGTTCGCATACGAATCGCAGAACCGGCTCTCGCCGCTCTCGTCGGTCGGCGCGTTCGTCGAAAATCCGAACGAGCGTCCGTACCTGACGTACGGCGACTCGTCCTCGCGCACCGATGGCCTGCACTCGAACGACCACCTCTTCGCGCGCATCGACTCGGGCCGGAACAGCGCGATGTGGGGACAGTTCAATGCGGAGACCGGCGGGCAGTACGGCGTCGGCACCTATCGCGCGCTCGTCTCGGGAGCGAAGGTCGAGATCAACGCGGGCCGCACGCACCTCTCGGCGTTCACCGCGCGCAATCAGGTCGGCTACGTCTCGGAGATCCTCGACGCCAGCGGGCTCGCATCGCTGACCCGGCCGCTGCGCCCGGACATCGTGGTCGGCTCCGATTTCCTCACGCTCGTCTCGCTGGACCGGCGTACCGGCGCGGTGCTGGAGCAGACGCCCTTGACCCGTAACGTCGATTACACGATCGACTACGCGACCGGCCAACTGCGCTTCGTGAACCCGCCGCTGCCCTTCGACGATCATTTCAATCCGCAGGCGGTGTTGGTGCAGTATCAATACGCCGGCGCGGGCGTGCAGGCGCAGACCACCGGCGGACGGCTGGGCGTCGACCTCGGACGCAACGGCGCGAGCACGTTCGAACTGGGCTACGTCAACGCGGCCAACGGTTCGTCGAACTTCTCGCTCTTCCAGCAGACGCTCTCGGGACAGCTCCCCGGCGGCGGCTGGTCCGTTTCGCACGCGTCGTCGGGCGGCCTCGTCCCGAACACTGCGGGCCTGGCGTCGCCGGTCGCATCGAACGGCGGCAGCGCCTGGCACGCCGGCTTCAACCAGCGCCGCGGGTACGACACGGTCTCGTTCGATCTGCAGAACACGTCGGCCGGATATGCCAATCCGTACGGCGGTCTCTCCGTGCCCGGTTTCTCATCGTACCGGCTCGCGTGGCAGCACGCGGTGCCGCGCAAGAACGACCTTACCGTCTCCATCGACGGTCAGCGCAACTCCGGCGTGGGGATCGACAACGCCCAGGCCAACGCTTCCGTATCGTATCGCCGCTACCTGAGCCAGCGGCTCTCGGTCCTGCTCGGGCTGAACGTGCACACGCAGCACGACGGCATCGCCGATCCGAACGGGCCGGGCGCGCCGGTACTCGCCAGCGGATCCTTCGGTCAGGCCGAGGTCGGCATCGATTACCGTCCGTCGAACAAGCTCTCGCTCTCGGTCGATCGCACGTCGACGCTCTCGGGGAACAGCGCCGATTCGACGCAGCCGTCGCAGACGACCGCGCAACTGACGTACGACATGGATAAGAAGGGCAAGATCTACGTCCGCGAACTGCTCAGCGATTCTCCGGTCGCGGCGTTCGCCCAGGCCACCACGGGGCTCGCGCTCGCGAGCAACTCGAGCCGCGCGACGCAGTTCGGCATCGAGCGCGACCTGAGCCCGGCGACGACGGTGACGTCCGACTACCTGATCACGCAGACGGGCAGCGGGACGGACATCTATTCGGCCATGGGCGTCCAAGAGAAGTTCAAAATCGGCAAGAACGTCGGCGGAAACTTCTTCCTGCAGAGCGCCAACGCCAGCGGAGCCGGGGCGACGGGCTTCACCGTCTGGGGGGCGACCGTGAACTATGCGGCGCCGAACGGACTGCGCGCGGCGCTGGCCTATCAGACGCGCGGCGGCGGGACGGCCGGCGGTTCGACCCTCTCGGCCGGCTTCGCCGGCCCGATCGATCCGAATCTCTCGATCGTCGGCACGATCAATCACGCCTACGCCCCGGCTTCGGCGGCGGTCAACGATCAGGTCTCGCTCGCGTACCGTTCCGCATACGACGATCGCTGGGTCTCGCTCTTCGGCTGGCAGCGCACGAGCGGCAGTTCGGCGTTCGGCGGAACGGGTTCGTCCGATTCGGACGTGGTCTCGTTCGAAGAGCTCTTCCGCCCCTGGGACGGCCTCGAAGTCGCCGGGCGCTTCGCCTACAAGCTCGACGGCGATTCCACCTATCTCGCACACACGTCGCTTGCGGGCCTGCGCGTCCGTCAGCGCCTGGGGCGCCGCTTCGACGCCGGTGCGGAAGTGCGCGAACTCAATGCGGCGAACATCCCGGGCGCCCGCGCCGTCGACTTCGCCGCGGAGGCGGGCTATCAGATCGGCGAAGGCGCTCGCGCCGCCGTCGGGTATAACTTCAGCGGTGCGATCGACCCGACGCTGACGGGCGCGCCGACGCACCGCGGGATATACTTCACCTTCACGACGCTCGTGGACCGGATCTTCGGATGGGGCAAGCAATAGACAAACGCATCGTCTCCGCCCTTCTGGCCGTCGTGCAGGTCACGTCGGGCATCGTCGTGGCCGAACTCGCGACGCGCGCTCCGGCGCGCGCGGCGTTCGCCTGCAACGCGGGCAACGACGGTTCGCCGGGCACGCTCTCCGGCACGTACAACTCGTACTTCATCCCGGCGACGGGAACGCTGTCGGCGGGAAGCACGACGGTCGCGCTCTCGAGCGCAACGCCCGATACGGGGGGCGGAGGCGCCAGCACGGCGATCGCCGCCGGCGACGAACTGCTCATCATGCAGATGCAAGACGGCACCTTTACGAACACCAATAGTTCGTCGTACGGAACGGGCGCTTCGATCGGCAACGCGGGCCTCTACGAGTACGTCCAAGTGGTTTCCATCGCGGGCACCTCGGTCACCATCTTCGGCGCGGGCGCCGGCGGCGGAACGGTCAACAATTACACGGAAGCCGCAGCGACGGGGACGCAGGGCCAGCGCACGTACCAGGTGATCCGCGTCCCGCAATACCTGACCGCGACGCTCTCGAGCACCTTCCACGCGGCCTATTGGGACGGCCAGACCGGCGGCGTCGCGGCGCTCGACATCGCATCCACGCTGAATCTCGGCGGCGCGACGCTGTATGCGACCGGCGACGGGTTCCGCGGGGGCGGCGTCTCGGTCGCGTCGACGTCGCCGGCGTCGGTACTGAATACGGACTACGTCGATTCCGCGACGATGAACGGCGCGAATCCCAGCACCTCGCCGCCGGGCCAAGGCTTCAAGGGCGAGGGCATCTTCGGTACCCCGGGATACACGTTCTACTATTCGGACTTCTCTACGCCGTCGACGCCGACGGCCCCGCTGATCAACAAGGCGACCAGCGGCAACGGCTATCCGGGCGGCGACATGGCCATGGGCGCCCCCGGAAATGCCGGCGGCGGCGGCACCGACATGAATCCGTCGGCCAACGATTCGAATACGGGCGGCGGGGGCGGAGGCAACGGCGGAAGCGGCGGCAACGGCGGCTACCCGTGGTCGAATCAGAATCCGAAATACTCGCAGACCTCGCCCGCGTTACATGCGCAGGCCAACTTCGCCGTGGCCGACGCGACCCACAATCCGGATCTGGGCGGCCGCGGCGCGACCGCCATCGCGACCGGCGTTCGCGCGTTCATGGGCGGCGGTGGCGGCGCCGGCTCCAATAACAACGGCTCGCAGAACAACACGTTCGGCGCCGACGGTTCGTCGGGCGGGACGGGCGGCGGCGTCGTGATGATGCGCATCGCCAATACGTCGGGCTCTGCGGCGACGATCTTCGCCGATGGCACAACGGGCCTCGCGCCCGACAACGACGGCGGCGGCGGTGGCGGCGCGGGCGGCACCATCATCATCACGTCTCCGAATACGTTCACCGGAATCACCGCATACGCGCGCGGTGCCGCGGGCACGTCCGCGTATTTCAAGACCGGCGACACGACGCTGACGACGGCGCACGGACCCGGCGGCGGCGGCGGCGGCGGGGCCATCTACACCAGCAGTCCCGTCTCGGCGACGGTGACCGGCGGTTCCTATGGCGTCACGGTCTCCGGTCAGGCGATCCAGTACGGCGCGCAGGCCGGCACCGCGGGCGTTTCGTCGATCATCTCGGCTTCGGCGATCCCGGGCGTGCCGTCGGGTGCCGAGTGCTACTCGAGTTCGGGTGCGAACACTCCGTATATCGGACCGTACGACTCGGCGGATACGTCGGGCGTGAACTATCAGGGCGCCGAGTACACGGGATCCTACGACGGATCGGTGACGGCGACCAACAACAACGATTTCACGGCCGTCGGACTTCCCCTCACCAACGCATCGACGACGCCGACCAATACGGGGACCGTCGCCGGGACGTGGATCGGATCGTCGTTCACGTTCTCGAGCGCGCCGACCGTCAACGTCCGCCACGAGTTCTACTACAAGGCGTCGACCGCAGGCAACGTGCCGGTGACGTTCACGGCTACGGCACCGCAGCTGCCGGGCAGCTGGACGGTCCGGCTCTGTCCGGGGACGGCGGCCGCCCCGACCTGCGGCACGGCGGCGAACATGTGCAATAACAGCAACGACGATACGTTCACCACGCAGAACGCTGCGGGCGTGAGCAGCACGACGATGGTGTTCTGCTCCTCCACGACGACCACGCGGCACAACTTCGTCTGGGCGCAATACACCCCGGCAGCGGGTACGTACACCGCGTTCGGCCGGTACGACGCGACCATCATCGCGGATGACGGTACCAACTCGAATACGACGCACGACGAGATATATGCGGGGTTCGTGCCGATCACCAAGACGGCGACCGTCGTCACCAACGGATGTCCGTCGGGCGTCACGCCGCCGGCCGGCGGCATCTGCCCCGGAGGCGTGGTGCGCTATACGCTCGACTATCGCAACGTGATGGTCGGCGGGGGACTCGGCAGCGAAGGGCAGTTGCTCTCGGCCTTCGTCTACACCAATCCCGGGACGCTGGTGGTGAGCGATAACGGCGCCGCTACGTTCACCAACGGGGCCGCGACGAACAATACGGCGACCTATACCAACGGCCTGGCGAGCACGCTCAATGCGGGCGGCGTCTATACGACCTGCTCGGCGACCGCCGGTACGTGCGGCGCTTCGCAAGCGAATACGACGTTCACCGGCAATTCGGCCGCATCGACGTCGTGGACGGCGACCATCGGCGGCGCATCGTTCGTCCTCTCGCCGAACGGCTATGCGACCGACGCCACCCACAACTGGCAGGGCACCGTCATCTTCGCCGAGACCGTCAAGTAGCGCGAGGCAGCATCGCCGCGAGCAGGGCGAGCGGCGCGGGGAGGGCGAGCAGTCCGGATTCGGCGAGGCGGATCACGGTCGCATCGGCGATCGAATAACTCGTCGCGGCGACCACCAGGAGCATCACGACGATCGGCAGGGTCGCGAGCACGCGCCAGAGCGCGACCCGCGTGCCGCCGCGCGCGCTCGCGATCTGCACGAGGCAGAACGCGGCGAAGACGAAGGTCAGCGGTGCGAGGACGGTTCCGTATCCCGGCAGCGCGCGATCCGCGACGAACGCGCCGATCGTCGCGAGCACGGACCACGGATTCGAGAACGACGGCGCGGCCCAGCGGCCGGCGACGATGGCGATGGCCGCCGCGAGATAGACCCCTGCCGCCGCCGCCTGGAAGTAGGGCAGCGCGCTCACGCTTGCGGCGCTCCGATGACGGGCCTGACGGCGTCTCCCAGTGCGACCGCGATGGCGGCGCGGATCTCCGGATCCGTCTCCTGTTCGCGCGCGCACAGCAGGATGGGGCAGCGCCACTCCTCGCTCGCCGCGGCCAGTTGGCGCACGATCGCCAAGCGCATCGGCCGGTCGAAACTTCGTTCCCCGGTTCCCAAGAGGGCCGGCCAATAGATCTCGCGCGGCGCCGGCTCGGGTGCCGGCGGGGATGCCGCGCCCGGCCGCCGACGCAGCGAGGCCAAAAGGAAGATGGCTCCGGCGAGCAGGCTCGCGGCGAGCCCCAACTCCTGGATCGGCATTGTCGCTCTGTTCGCCCGGGTCACGCGCCGTCCCCCGAATGCGTTACAATGGGCATCTACTACGTTGGAGGCCTGAGCAACATGCGGCGCTTCGGTGTGCTTTTCTGTATCGCGGTCCTGGGGTTCGCCGGCGCGGCCGGGGCAGCGCGCGCCGACGTGAAGATCACGGTGAACCCCGACCCGGCGCGCTTCGACACCGATTTCCTCTCCGACCCCGACGGCGCGATGAAGGCCGCGCGCGAACTGGTCGCCGCCGGCGACCTGGCCGGGGCGATCAAGAAGCTCGGCACGTACGTCGCCGCACACGGCAAAGAGGCCGGACCGGCCCGCCTGCTCGGCGATCTCTATTACCGTCAAGGCGAGCTCGGCAAGGCGGAAGACGTCTACCGCGCGATCCTGGCGCAATATCCCAACGACAAGGAGACGCACAACCGGCTGGGAACGGTGCTCGCGACCGAGAACCGCATCGACGCCGCCATCGACGAGTTCAACGCGTCCCTTCCGGGAACGGACTCGGTCGGCGACCTGGTGGCGCTCCACGCGCGCAAGGGGGACCTGGCCCAATATCGCGCGCAACTCGAGTTGGTCGCGAACAACTATCCCAACGTCTCCCGCTGGCAGAGCGAGCTCGCGCAGGCCTACGCCGCGCTGCATCGCCCGAGCGATGCCGCGCGATTCTTCCGCCGCGCGCTCGACAGCGATGCGACCGACCTCACGTCGCTCAACGGTCTGGGCCTGGCGATGCTCGATCTGCGCGCGTACGATCTGGCCGCCGGAAGCTTCAAGCGCTGCCTCGGACTCGATCCGCTCAACTACTCCTGTGCGGATAATCTCGGGGCGACGTATCTGGAGATGGGCAGATACGACGACGCGGCCACGATCCTCGCCACCGCGCATACCTTGGCGCCCGAACGGAGCGAAGCGCTCGTGAACTTCGGCTATCTCGCCGACACGAAGGGCGATTGGAAGGGCGCGGTCGCGTGGTACCTCAAGGCGCTCTCCGTCTCTCCGTTCGCGCGGGATGCGTATTTCGACTTAGGCCTCGAGTACGAAGGGCACAAGCTCTACGATCAGGCGGAAGCGGTGCTCGTCAAAGGTATCGCGGTGAATCCGCAGGACGGGCCCCTGCATGTGGTGCTCGGGCAGACGTATCAGGATATGGGCAAGAACGATCTCGCCATGGAGCAGTTCCGCATCGCCGCCGCGTCGTTGGATCCGACCATCGTGGCGTTGGCTCGGGATCGGTTCGCGGCGCTCGATAACGGGCATACGCCTCCGCCGCAGTAGGCTGGGTGGCGGGCGGGATTCGGCATGGGCTTGCGGGGGCGACGTCCCCCTGTCGGCTGCGCTCCCTCCGCCCCTCCAGGGCTCCGGTCGCTCAATCCTCGATCGCTGATAGAGAAAGCCGCAGAGGAACGTCGGTCCCGCAGGCCCATGACGAATCTCGCAGGCGGCAGACGTCAGCGCAGGAGCGCGATGACTTCGATTTCGACGCTGCAGTGGCGGGGCAGCGTCTTGACGGCGACGGTGCTCCGCGCCGGTTTGTTGGCGGTGAAGTAGGTCGCGTAGACCTCGTTGACCGCGTTGAAGTCGCTCATCTCGGCGAGGAAGATCGTCGTCTTCACGACGTCGGCGTAGTCCAGACCGGCGGCTGTGAGGACGGCGCCGACGTTTTTGAGGACTCGATGGGTCTGCTCGCCGATGTCGCCTTCGACGAGGGCGTTGGTCGCCGGATCGATCGGCGTCTGGCCGGAGCAGAAGAGGAAGCCGTTGGCGGCGACGGCGTGGCTGTAGGGACCGATGGGCGCGGGGGCTCCGGGGGCGGTGATGGACTTGGCGCTCACGCGGGTACCTCGTCGCGGCTCATGGTGCCTTTGTAGTTCATCGGCGCCTCTTCGATGCCGAAGTTCTCCGCGTACAGCGCGGCGATGCGCGCCATCTCGTCGTCGGTGAGATCGGGCGCGTCGACGGCAGCGGCGAACTCCCGGAGCTGCTCGCGGTCGTAGATGTTGGGCAGGACCGACATCACGCGCGGTTCTTTCAGCAGCCACTGGATCGCGGCTTGGCCGAGCGTGCGGCCGTCGCGCTCGAGGAAGCGGAGCTGCTCCACCTTCCGCACGCCGTTGATCAGCCACGATTTGGGACGGTGGCGGCGGTGGTCGCCGGCCGGGAAGACGGTCTGCGCCGTGTACTTGCCTTCGAGCATGCCGCTGGCGTGCGGGACGCGGATCATGAAACCGGTATCGGCGTCGCGCTCGCGCGCGGCCGCGATCTGTTCGTCGCCGGGATGCTGTTCGAGCATGCTCCAGATGATCTGCTCCGATGCCACGTTGCGCTTGACGATCGCGTCGACGCCTTCGTAGAGCCAGCCGATCGCCGGGCCCAGCGCGATGCCGTACATCTTGATCTTGCCTTCGGCCTTGAAGGACGCGAGCAGTTCGAAGAGCGCATCGTCGTCGACCTGCGCCATGCGCGCGTTGTGGATCTGATAGATGTCGATGCAGTCCGTCTGCAGGCGCCGCAGCGATTGTTCGAGCGCGTAGCGCACGAACTTCGGCGTGAAGTCGTGCGGGATCTCGTTCTGACCCCGGCGGACGTCGCCGTGATTGTAGAAGTCGTAGCCGAACTTCGTCGCGTAGACCACGTCGTCGCGGCGGTCGCCGAAGGCGCGCGCGAGCTGCTCCTCGCTGCGTCCGTTGCCGTAGGTGTCGGCGGCGTCGAAGAGCGTGATCCCCAGGTCGAGCGCCTCGTGCAGCATGGCTACGGCGTCGTCGTCGGTCATCTCGCCCCACCAGCCGGTCGCGGTCGTCCAGAGGCCGAAGCCGACTTCGCTGACCTTCACGTCGCTCTTGGGATACGTACGGTATTTCATCGCGTCACAGACTCCAATCGGGATAGGAGAACCTTAGGCGTCCGGCGCGAGACTCATTGCGACCATGCTCGCAGCGGCCCCGGATATTTACCCGGCAGGCGCCGGACCGTCGGGCGTAGGAGCAACGGCCGTGAAACTTTTTGCGGAGGAGTTCGGGCGGGTCGGCCGGTTCATCGACGACTACCTGGAGCATCCCGAGCGCTATCCGGTCCTCGCCCGTACCAAGCCGGGCGACGTCGTCGCCGCGCTGCCGCGCTCGGCCCCCGAAGAGGGCGAACCGTTCGACGCGCTGATGGACGACTTCGAAGCGACGATCCTCCCGGGCATCACGCATTGGAACCATCCGCGGTTCTTCGCATATTTCGCCACGAGCGCGGCCCCGGTCGCGATCGCCGCAGAAGCGCTGGCGGCGACGCTCGACGTGAAGGCGATGCTCTGGCGCACGTCGCCCGCCGCGAGCGAACTGGAAGAGGTCGTGATGCGCTGGCTCGGGCGACTGATGGGCTTGCCCGACGCGTTTACCGGGATCATCTACGACACCGCCTCGATCGCCGGATTCACGGCGCTCGCGGCCGCGCGCGAAGCGCTCGGACTCGACATCCGCGATCGCGGGATGACCGGTCGCGACCTCCCTCGTCTGCGCGTCTACATCACCGAGCATACCCACTCGCACATCGAGAAGGCCGCGATAGCGCTCGGGCTCGGGCGGGAGAACGTGGTGAAGGTCCCCTGCGATGACCGGTTCCGCATGGATCCCGAAGCGCTCGACGCGCGGATCGCCGC
>Ga0068856_100003301_pt1 | contig 16396 bp, 10 predicted proteins | sample KBSCornC62_FD_66595 | JGI IMG/M metagenome (GOLD analysis project Ga0068856, IMG submission 66595) | Corn rhizosphere microbial communities from Kellogg Biological Station, Michigan, USA - KBS Corn C6-2 | ecosystem: Host-associated > Plants > Roots > Rhizosphere > Soil ...
AAGTTTGCGCTGCACCTGCCGCAATATCTTAGCTTTTTGCTAACCGGAAGATATTATTCCGATCTCTCAAGCATCGGCTGTCACACGGCGATGTGGGATTTTGAGAGAGACCAATATCACGATTGGATTCAAAAAGAAGGGATTGAGGCAAAACTGGCGCCGATTGAACCTTCAACCAGCGTTCATCCCGGAAGCCTTCCTGGAGCCAACTGCCAGGTGGGAATTGGTTTGCACGATAGCTCCGCGGCGTTGATCCCTTATTTGGTAAATTTTCACGAGCCCTTTATCCTGATCTCGACCGGAACCTGGTGCATCAGTTTAAATCCTTTTAATCATGATAGGTTAATTAAGGAAGAACTACAAAGCGATTGCCTTTCCTACATCCAATATAATGGGAAGCCGGTTAAAGCATCGCGTTTATTTTCCGGCTTTGAACATGAGCAGCAGGTTAAGCGCATAGCAGCTCATTTCGACCAGAATACGGCCAAATACAGGGAAATGCCTTTTGTTGCGGGAGTGATTAAAACGCTCAAAGAAAAAGTAGTTCAAAGTCCATCGGATACCTACTCAAAGCAGTCTGCGTTTGCCGGGCGCAACCTGGCCGATTTTAAAAACGATGTCGAAGCATATCATCAGCTAATAATTGACCTGGTAAATTTGCAAACGTACTCTACTGCCCTTATTATTGCAGACTCAAAGATCAAGAGGATCTTTGTAGACGGAGGCTTCTCCAAAAATAAAATATTCATGAATCTACTTGCGATGGCTTTCCCGAATTTAGAGGTGTTTGCCGCATCAATGGCGCAGGCGTCAGCAGTTGGTGCTGCGCTGGCTATTCACCATACCTGGAACAAAAACCCCATACCTGCCGATATCATCCAATTGCAGTATTATTCAGCTAGTAATTCTATCGAGGTATGACCGTCGGACTATTTATACCTTGCTACGTCGATCAGTTTTACCCCGGCGCGGCGATAGCCACTTTGCAGTTACTTGAAAAACTTGGTGTAAACGTTGTTTATCCCCAAAATCAAACCTGCTGCGGACAGCCGATGGCCAATTCAGGCTTTGAGCATCTAACCTCGGGTTGTAACCGGTTATTCCTCGAGAATTTCGCGGATTTCGATTATATCGTCGCGCCCTCGGGTAGCTGTGTATTACATGTACGCGAGCATTTACATGACGAGAAGATCGCCGGACAAGCTGCCGGGGTGAGCAAAAAGGTATATGAACTTACGTCGTTTTTGACGGATATTTTAAATGTGGAGTCACTGCCATCACGCTTCCCCTTTAAAGTCGGTGTGCACCAAAGTTGTCACGGCCAGCGCGGATTGCACCTGTCGCAAATGAGCGAGCTCGTAGCTCCTGCATTTTCAAAACCCGGTAAGCTGCTGAATATGGTAAAAGACATCGAAATTATCCAATTAGACAGGGTCGATGAATGTTGCGGTTTCGGCGGAACCTTTTGTGTTGCTGAGGAAGCAGTTTCAGCCAAAATGGGGAAGGACCGGGTTGCTGATCACCTGAGACATGGGGCGCAGTTCATCACCGGCGTCGATATGTCGTGCCTGATGCACATGGAGGGCATTTTGCGACGCCAGAAAAGTGAAACCAAAGTAATTCATATAGCCGAGATCTTAAACGCTGAGTAGCATGGAGAAACACGACAAAGATCATGCGGAGCTCTCCGAGGTTTTTAACAAGGATGAGGACCGCGTAAACTGGCACGACGAAACGCTTTGGTGGGTTAGGGCCAAAAGGGATAAAGCCGTTAACCAATTGCCCGAATGGGAAACGCTTCGCGATCTTGCTTCGCAGATCAAGCACAATGTGCTGGGTAGTCTGGATATTTATTTAGAGCAGTTTGAAAAGAATGCGTTGGCCAATGGAGTTCATGTTCATTGGGCAACGGACGCTGAAGAGCACAATAAAATTGTTTACCAGCTTTTAACCGAAAAATCTATCAACCGGATGGTCAAAAGCAAGTCGATGCTGACGGAAGAGTGCGGATTAAACGATTACCTGGCCGAACACGGTATCGAAGTAATCGATTCTGATCTCGGTGAACGTATCGTTCAGTTGGCGAAAGAACATCCCAGTCACATTGTATTACCCTGTATCCATAAAAAAAAGGAGGAGATTGGTGAACTTTTTCACGAGCACCTTGGTACCCCCGCAGGTGTTTCTGATCCGCAGTTTTTAACCGAAACTGCAAGACAGCATTTGCGCGAAGTATTTTTGACCAGAAGGGCAGCTTTAACCGGTGTCAACTTCGCTATCGCTGAAACCGGCGAATTTGTAGTTTGCACCAATGAAGGCAACGCTGATATGGGTGCTCACCTGGCCGATATCCATATTGCCAGTATGGGAATTGAAAAGCTTATCCCTGAGAGGAAACATCTCGGCGTTTTTCTGCGACTCCTAACCCGCAGCGCAACAGGACAGCCAATAACCACTTATTCGAGCCACTTCAAAAGTCCGGCTGAGGGTAAGGAAATGCACATCATCCTGGTGGATAACGGCCGCACAACCCAACTGGGTCGCGAAGACTTCAGGAATTCATTGAAATGTATTCGCTGCGGCGCGTGCATGAATACTTGCCCTGTATACCGTCGGAGCGGAGGGCACAGTTATCAGAATGCGATTGCCGGGCCGATTGGATCAATATTGGCGCCAAATCTTGATATGGAAGCACATGCCGACTTGCCATTTGCATCGACACTTTGCGGATCGTGTTCCAATGTGTGCCCGGTCAAGATCAATATTCACGAACAGTTATATAAGTGGCGGCAGGTAATTGTGCAGTCGGGTAAAGCACCGGCAGGTAAAAAAATGACGATGAAGGCGATGGATATTACACTTTCGTCTCCGGGCGCTTATCGATTTGCTGGAAAAGCGGGCCGACTGGCTTTGAAATTCATTCCTTTTGCCGTTAATAATAATCTGAACCCGTGGTACAAGCACCGCGAAATGCCCGAGCCTCCGGCTCAGTCGTTCCGGGAATGGTATCGCAGTAATCGTAACAGCAAATAGTCGTGATGGAAAATACAAGCAGCAGGGAAGCGATTTTAGCAAAGGTTCGCAGAAACAAGCCAGGTGCGACGGCAATGCCAGATATTGATTTCCTGGAGAAAAACGTGAACGGATCGCTCGCAAAACTTTCGGCTATGCTGGACACAATCGGCGGTAAGCTGTTTCAGGTAAATGATTGGACCGAGATCGTTTCAACTATCAGAGCTCAACATCCAGGCGATGGAACTATTTACAGTCCGATACCGGAGGTGCAGCATATAACTGGCCAAATCAACCAGGATGAGTTTGACGGCCATAACCTTGCAAACGTTGAAGTTGGTATCGTAAAAGCTCATTTTGCAGTAACCGAAAACGGCGCAGTTTGGGTAACCGACGATCAATTGGGTAATCGCGCACTGCCGTTTATTTGTCAGCACCTGGCGGCGGTAATAGGTGAAGATGATATTTTACCTACCCTGCATGAGGCTTATACGCGCAGTGCCGGACATCAATATCAATATGGTGCCTTTATTGCCGGGGCTTCAAAAACAGCAGATATCGAACAGTCGTTAGTGCTTGGTGCGCATGGCCCACGAAGTATGATGGTGTTTGTGTTGGGTAAGGGGGAGGCTCTATAGCAGACTTGTTAAACAAACGCTTCAATAATCGCAAATTCCTCTTTAGTGGATTCGCAAAGCGGACAAGTATAATTCTCAATACTTTCAAATCGTGTGCCTGCTGAGATGCCGTTCAACTCATCACCATATCGTTCATCATAAATGCTCAGGCAATTTTTGCATTGGTGCACAAGACGATGACTGATTTTTTCGTTGCTTTCTTTTGATTGTTTTTTAGAATCAATAATGACTGAATCCTTAACGGAGATCGAGTAATAATATTCACACAGATCGGCAAGGTTAGGAGCGAGGTCTTCTGTCTCAAGCCCTTCTTTATAAACCACAAAATCTTTATTGTTCGGGTTGAAATCACGTGTATGCTGTATGGCGAATATACCCGGCGATTGTTTTTTGATTGCCACAGATGCTAATAGCCCCGTTTTTGGTTGGGTCTTGATGGCGAAGCTCAACCGGTAAGTCCGAAGATCGGATTCCTCAAATTCACGAACCAGGTGATGCTTCAGGTTAAGGCCCTCTTCACACAGGTCCTCAATCTGCCAGTTAAGCTCATTTGCGGCATGGCGTACGTTGAGACGGTATTTATCCAGGATATATCCCCATTCGATGCGGTCAGCCTGCTCGATGCCTTTAATGATGATCGATTTCCAGGGCGTTGTATAGATCTGGCCGATCCTGGTTTTGATACAGAGTGTGCAAACATCTTTCAGGAATTCCAGCGGAAATAGCTCGTTACGGCGGTAAATGCCGAGCCAGTACCTGCTGTTGCCATATTTGTTAAAGCCCTCGTAGTAGGGCAGGTAAAAGTCGGGCAGTTTGAGCGGTTCGCTTTTATGGTTTAGCGCTGTCGGGATTTTTGAGCTCACCATTTTGTAAAAGAACAACTCGTTTACTTTCTGCTGATCAAAAAAGTGCTCTTTCTGACTGAAAATAACGTCTTCCGCAATTTTCGCCAACAGGGCTATGTCATCCGAGTAGACAAGTGACGGCCAGTGGTAAAACTGGTTTGTTTTTGGAAAACGGATATAGAAATGCCAATAATTGCTTACGTCCGAAGAGATGAAATTGAGGTTGCCGCTAAAGAACGGCACAAAAGTTTGCTGCTGGTCAACGAGGTTTATCTTGAGTTTGGGCTGATGATTGAACAGGTCGAAAATGTCCCTGTAAACGCCTTCTTTTAACCAGCTTTCATTGCTAAAAATTGTATCGCAAACGTACGAGCTGATGATATTTGCATGCTCGTCAGTATCCACCTCGTAAGCGATGCCCATGCGCAACATTTCCATCTCCAGATTTTCGAGGTCGCTGTTTTTTATGCTGAAATAGAGTTGTTGGCGATTCCCGAAGCGTACGTGTTTTGCTCCGGCGCTTTCGGCGATCAGTAATATTTCATACAAATCGCCCGCCGCAACGTAGCCTCCTGTGAGATTTATTTTGATGATATGCTCCATAACCGTCTATCCTTGTGGAACCAAATTTTTTAATGCCTCTTCCAGTAATCGTTTTACTTCCGGTCTGCACGAGCCGCAGCCAGTTCCGGCACCGGTCGACGCACACAAATCCTTCATATTGTCGCAGCCTTCCGCGATTTTTTTATTGATGTTTTCACTACCGACATTGTTGCAGCTGCAAACCAGTTTACCCAACACCGGATCGGCTTTATTACCGCTTCTCAATAGCTGCAGGCGTTTCTCGCTAAGCTCGATCTTGTTGGCTATCAGCGCCTTGAATTCAAGGAACTCGCTTTTGTCGCCTATGAGCGTAGCACCCACCAGCTTATCTTCGTGAATGATGCATTTTTTATAATAGCGCTTGGCCTTGTCGATGAAAATGATCTCCTCATAGTTGCCGTCCGCAGGGGACTCCGACATGCCGATGCTGCACAGGTCAAAACCATGGATCTTGATTATATTCATCAGGGTCGTTCCTTTATAGTAGCTGGCGATGTCGCCGTTGAGGTATTTGGCAACTACCTCAGCTTGTTGCTCGGCAGCAGCAGTGAAACCGTAAAGATTGCCCTCGTGCTCGGCAATTTCACCAACGGCATAAATGTCCGGGTCGCTGGTTTGCATGCGTTCGTTAACGATAACGCCCCGCTTGCAATCGATACCACTGTTTTTGGCTATCTCGATATTCGGCGAGGTGCCGATGGCAATGATCATCGCATCGCAATCAATTTTACGCCCGCTTCGCAAGCCTATTCCCGATAGTTTGGAACGACCGTAGTACAACTGCACCTCGTCGTTGTAATAAATATCGCAACCCTGGTCGGCCATTTCTTCGCTCAGCAATTGGCTGCCAAGTGCGTCCAGTTGTTTGTTAAGGAACCGTGATGTACGATGAATGATAGTCACCCGCGTCCCCATTTCCCGAAGCGCGGCTGCCATCTCGAGACCAAGCAGGCCACCGCCAACGATCACTACATGCCCATCGGCCGGCATATGCTTTTTGAAATTATCGGCATCGGTCCGGCTGCGCATTGTGAATATGCCAGGAAGGATAGGAACATTCTTTGGCCGTGCAGGGCGACTACCGGTAGCCAGTATCAAAATATCGTACGAGTATTTGAGTCCGCGTGAATCGGTAACCTGCTTATTAGCGCGGTCAATCCGTTCAACACTAACTCCTTTCAGCATCCGGATGTTGTAAGCCGGCTCTTCCGAGTCTTTCATTTTCACCAATTGTTCCCATTGCAGCTCGCCGCTGATATAGTCGGGCAGTTGCACGCGGTTATAGAAAGGAAAATTCTCTTTGCTGAAAATGGTGATCTCGTCGTCCGGGTTCAGTTCGCGGTAAGATTTTACAAAACCGAATGATCCGGCGCCCGCACCGACCACAATAATGCGCTGATGCGGCTTTTTGTATTTCTGGATATTAACCGCGCAGTATTTAAAATCAGGCTCTTTGGAGATAGGATCGACGATATCATTTGTGACATTATTGGCGCGATTAAGATCGTTGCCTAAAATCTTGCCCCAATGCATTGGAAGGAAAATAACGCCCTTCTTGATACCTGGAGTGACCTTCGCTTTCACCCGTACTTCGCCCCGAAGCGACTTGATAATCGCCACGTCGCCCTCATTCAATTTCAACGCCCTGGCATCGGCCGGATTGATCTCGACAAACGCTTCCTTCAGGTGCTGATTGAGCTTATTCACCTTGCTGGTTTTGCTCATGGTATGCCACTGGTCGCGGATACGGCCGGTGGTCAGGATAAAAGGATAATCATGATTTGTCCTTTCGCTCGAATGCGAATCCGGCACATCATGAATGATCGCCTTCTGCGAGTAAGTATAAAAACCCTTATCGCTAAACAGTCGCGGCGTACCCACTGCTTTCGCCTTCTTTTTATAGGGCCATTGTACCGAGCCTTGTTCTTTGATGATGTCATGACTCAGGCCGCTGATGTCAATATTAGTTTTGGAGGTTAATCGGGCATGTTCAGCGTAAATAGATGCTGCATTCTCAAAATCGAAACCCTTATAGCCCATTTTCTGCGCAAAGCGGCAAATGATCTCCGAATCCGGCATTGCTTCACCCGGTGGCTCCACAATCTTGTTCAGATAGCTTATGCGCCTTTCGGAATTGGTCATGGTGCCTTCCTTCTCGGCCCAGGCGGCTGCGGGAAGGATTACATCCGCAAAAGCTAATGTTTCTGGCTTGTTGCTGATCTCCTGCACCACCACAAACTTGGCCTTTTTCAAAGCCTGCTCTACCTGGCGTACATTCGGCAGACTGGTAAGCGGGTTGGTGCACAGTATCCAAATCGCCTTTAGTTTTCCATCTTCCAGCGCCTTAAACATTTCAGTTGCCGTTAATCCCGGATTCGGGCTAATGGCCGCGCCGCCCCAAAACTTCTGAACTTCTTCGCGATGCTGCGGGTTTTTGAGATCGCGGTGAGCAGGCAATAAGTTTGCTAATCCACCAACCTCACGGCCACCCATAGCGTTAGGCTGGCCGGTAAGTGATAACGGGCCTGAACCCGGTTTGCCGATATGCCCCGTGATAAGATTGAGATTGAGCAGACTCAGGTTTTTATTTACGCCAACTGAGCTTTGGTTCAATCCCATCGTCCACATCGAAATAAAACCTTTCGCCTCGCCGATGTATTGAGCAGCCAGGCGAATATCGCGCTCATCCAGGCCGCAAATTTTAGCTGCCTCACTTAATGTCCGCTTAAAAACCAAAGAGCTGTAAGCCTCAAATCCTTCGGCATGATTCCGGATAAAATCGATATCGATATCACCGTTTTCGATCAGCAAGCGGCCGATGGCATGATTTAAAGTAATATCCGTACCCGGATTGATCTGCAAGTGCAGATCAGCCACAGAGCAGCTATCTGTAATGCGTGGATCAACAATAATGATCTTTGCGTTCGGATTCGCAGCTTTGTGCGCTTCAACCCTGCGCCATAAAATAGGGTGGCACCATGCTGGGTTGGCGCCGGTCACATAGAAACAGTCGGCCAGTTCGATATCATCATAGCAAACTGGAACGCTGTCCTCGCCCAAAGCCATTTTGTAAGCGGCTACGGCGCTGCTCATGCACAGGCGCGAGTTGGTATCGATATTATTGCTGCCGATGAATCCCTTCATCAGCTTATTGATTACGTAATATTCCTCGGTGAGGCACTGCCCCGAAGCATAAAAGGCCACCGAATCGGGGCCGTATTTATTGATGAAAGTTTTGAAGACGGCAGCCGCCCGGTCGAGGGCATCGTCCCAACTCACCCTTTGCATCGGCATACTTCGGTTGTAGCGCATCTGGGGGTACAGGAGCCTGTCGCTGCGGTCGTTGACCGTATAATGCAGGTTGATTCCCTTGCTGCAAAGCATACCTTTGTTTACCGGGTAATCCTTGTTGCCTTCGAGCGAGATGGTACCGTTCTTCTCTTTATTGATAACCACGCCGCAACCAACCCCGCAGTAGCAGCAGGTCGACGTTAGCTTGTTGTTGGTATTCTTATTTGCGGACATGGTTATCTGTTTTTATTTATGCAATAGTGCTGGCAATAGCCGGTTGTGTCTCCTCGTGTGCCACTTTCTCCTTGCGGAAACGGGTAATCAAAACGATCAGTGACACGATGATCACCGTATAACCGATGTAAGTAAATGCCTGTATGTAGGTGATCGAAGATGACTTGAACAGGAAGCCGAACAGCATCCCGCCCAGGTTACCGCCAGCACCAACGATACCAGCAACCAACCCTACATTTTTCTGGTTGATAAATGGAACAATGCCGTAAGTAGCGCCATTAGACATTTTGAGGAACAGCGCGAACATTAGCATAAAGGTAATAGCCGATACCAGTGTGCCTGCCTGCGCAAACAACAGCAGTCCGCATCCTTCAAGTAACAGTACGCCTGCCAATAACAGACCTTTACCGCGCATGCCGTACTTGCCGCCAATCTTATCGGATACAATGCCGCCTAAAGCACGCGCGAAAATGTTCATGAAACCAAATATCCCTGCCCAAAAACCCGCGCTGCTTTGCGAAAGGTGAAATGAATCGACAAAATGAAGCGACGCCACATTATCAAAAGTGATTTCCATGCCGAAACACATAGCATAAGCCATGGTTAAGGCCCAAATGCGCCAGTCGGCCAGCACGGTCCAATCGGTTTTACCCGATTTGGTTTTGGTATAGCCAATCTCGTTGTAATTACCTTCAGGAGTATCCTTGGTGAACTTGTAATAGATGAAAGCGATGATCAGCATCATCACACCAGGCACGATCATGGCATATCTCCAGGCCTCGGCCTTGGTATAGCCAAAACCAACAATGGCAGCGAAGATCAGCGGCATCACCATATTGGTTACGCCACCGCCAAGGTTACCCCAGCCGCCGGTTACCGCGTTGGCGGTACCTTTAATATTAGGCGCAAACATCATTGAAGTATGAAACTGGGTGATGACAAACGATGCGCCGATAATGCCTATAGCCAGGCGGAACAGTAAAAACGTGGTGTAATCATGCGCCAGGCCGACAAAGAAGACCGGCAGTGAGCCTATTAACAGCAATCTAACGGCGGTTTTCCTTGGTCCCCAGGTATCGCATAGCTTACCTATAATAAGGCGTGCTATAATAGTTGATGCAACAGAGGCAATAATGGTATTGCCTACCATGGCTTTGGTTAAGTGCAGTTCTGCACGGATAGTCGGCATCAGTGGCGCCAGGCCAAACCAGCCAAAGAAGCACACAAAGAACATGAGCCAGGTAATATGAAAGGTGCGCATTTGCACGCCTTTCATTGATAATATGTTGAGTTTTGTGAGTTGATGTTTCATGAGCGTATTTTTAATTCGTTAGTCAAAAAGCTATTTGTTTAAAAATTCGGGTTTGATATTCAACTGCAGGTATGCCCAAACCGGGCTGAGCCTGGCAGTGCCGGGTGTTATATTTTTGGCGTATTCCATGCTTGCAGTAGCCGCCATATAGGAAAGCCCTAAATCAACATTGGTAAACTTATTCAGCTTGTAGCCGGTAGTTAAATCGAACTCGGCCCCCAGGTATTTGCTGACAGGTTGGCCGGCAATATCTTTTTGTTCCTGTGCGAGATAGAAGTAGTGGTTGGCCAATTCCAGCGACAGGCGGTCCGCACTATATTTTACCTTTAAATAAGGATTACTCAATCCTCCGGTTGGAGCGCCGCTTACTGCGTAGAAATAATCCATATATCCCCAGAATTTGTGCGGAGTTCCGTAAAGCGGGTCAAAGCGGTGATCGGTAGTGGAGCCGCTAAAGCTATCATTCCCCGAAAGGTAGTCCCAACCGGCTGTATAGCCCACCCTACCGGGCTTATAGGTCAGTGAAAGCGTATAAGTATAGGCGCTTAGCGATGCTCCGTCGCGGTTGTGGCCACCCTGGTAATAATACCCGGCTGTACCAAGCCACTGGTCCCTGTTGCCAAATACAGGATTAGCCAGGATACCGGTAGTGAATCTTGTATTGACGCCGGGCTGATTAAATCTGCGGCCGTACACATAGCCCACATCCGTGCCCGACACATTTTTTACCGAGTCAAGTACATACTTGCCAAATTGATCGGTCAGAAACAAGCCTGATATTTTGGTTTTATTGAACTTTTTGGCAACATATAAATATTGCATAGCCTTATAATCCTGGCTGGCGGCATTGGTGCCCGGTGGGTTGGCGAACGCCGGACCACCATTTTTGGCGCTGATACCCGAGCCATTAACCAGCGGAATCATGCCTGACGGGGTATTGGCCAGGTTGCCTTTGCTGTCTTTTACCGTTGCCGGTACGTTGGCTGGTGTGTAATAGGTGCCATTGTAGTTAATGGCATCGGTATTTTGATTGAATGCGGCGCCCAGGTCAAATTGCCAGCCGTTTTGAAGAGCCTTAAAAACGATGGCATCGTGCCGGCGGGCCTGTTGTGTCCAGTCGAGGTTTCCAAGCAGGCGCTCGTCATCATAAACCAGCTCCTGTCGTCCGACCCTGATGCCGAAATAATCAAAAGGAGATTTTTTAAATGAGGTGTCTTTCTTATTCGAAAGGATCAGCTCGCCCCAGGCTTCGTGAACTTCGAGGCGGTTGCCGTCGGTAATGGTTGTTGTGGATGCATCCTGCCCCCAGAGGCGTACATCCTGTACCGAGGTATGAAAGACTAATTTACTTGAATGGTAGTCGAAAATAATTCTTGTTCGCTGCGAAACGAACGCAGCATCCTTGTTGTTTGCAGATTCGAGAGTGCCGTACCCGTCGCGGAACTCGCCGCGGGTGCGCAATTGGCCTGATAATGATAATTGAGCCTTTGCTTTTTGAGTGGAGAAGCAGACAATGAATAGAAAAAAAACAAGAGTGTATTGATTTAATACATTTTTGTACATTTGATTTAGTTTTTTAATTGTTAAAGCAAGAAAAACTGTTAACCCTGCCTGGACTGCGACCTCCGGGCGGGGATTTTTTTTGTCATTTATTTAGATTTTAACCATAAGCGCTAAAGTTTAATCTATTTTAATCGTCGACGTCATCGATTTGATATAAATATACCCTGATTAATGTATTTCAACAATAAAAACAATTGTTTTCAGGAATTTTTATGATTTAAATTATATAAAAGTGAATTTTTTATCAAAATTTAAATTTCAATACTTTGTTTGCTAGTCAAAATGACATTTTATAAAAATATATTTAATCTATTTTTCATAATTTTTGAATTAAATGGCGTAAAAAAGATGATATAAATCGCAATTTCTGCTTAAAATGTCAAAATTGTGAAGTGTTTTTGAAAAAAATGAAGTAAAATTGACCTGTTTTATTTGAAAAGCTTATATAAATGCACTTTTATAATAAAATAGCAAATAAAAAGTGTATAAATAACACGGTAACTAACTGAAAATGAAAAAAAATACCGCGATTTGTGACGCAAGCAGTTGTTTTATGTGCCGAAACTGTTTAAAAGAATGGCAACCTGCTATCGCTTTGGGAAAAAAGAACCTGAAACTTAAAAAAGGGGAGGTTCTTTTTAAGGAAGGCGAACCCGTAACCGGGGTGTATTTTGTGTATTCGGGCAGCGTAAAAGTATATAAGAAGTGGGATGAGGATAAAGAGCTGATCATACGCTTTGCGAAGGACGGGGCCATGCTCGGTCATAGGGGATTGGGTAAAGATCTCGTTTATCCAATATCCGCTGCAGCGCTTGAGCCGAGTGTTGTTTGTTTTATCGATGCTAAATTATTTGAGGCTACACTTAAAACCAACGCTGAATTCACCGTGCAGCTGATGAATTTCTATATACAGGAACTCTGCGAATCGGAAAAAAAGATGCGTAACCTGGCGCACATGCCGGTAAAGGGCCGTGTTGCCGAAGCGCTGCTTCATTTAAAAGAGCTTTTCGGCGAGGATGAAAAGGGCTTTGTCAATATTGATCTCAGCCGCCAGGATCTGGCATCATTCGCTGGCGCCACCTACGAAACCGTTTTCCGGATGATCAACGAGCTTGTTAAAGAAAAGCTGATCAGGCTTTCGGGTAAAAGCATAGCTATCGTCAATCAGAAAGGTCTTGCAAGTCTCGCCGATAGCTAAGCTTGGCGGCTGTAAATTAGGCAGCTACGCCGATATAAACCCTTCCATCCTGAATTTTTACAGGGTAAGTTTTGATTTGGAACTCTTCCCCGCTCAGGCACTCGCCGGTAAGCAATGAGAATGTTTTCTTGTGAAACGGACAAGCCACTTTTGGCTCACATGTCTCGCCGGTGCTGCCGATCATACCGCGCGACAAAACCATTTGCTGCTTGTGCGGGCATAGGTTCTGTGTAGCAAACCACTCGCCCCTGCGCGAAAAATTATAGATCGCAATCTGCTCGTCGCCATGCTTTACGCAAGCGCCGCCGTTCTCAGGGATGTCGTCGCAGTAGCAAGCCATCACCCATTTCAAATCTACTAATGTTTCCATATTGATGATTTTTATATCGTAAAACCTAAATTCTAAACTCTAAAACCTAAATACTAATAAACTAAACCAATGACTTAATGACCCAATGCCCCAATGACTAAATCACCATTTCGCTTTCAACTGCTCCCTCATCGGTTCAAACTGCACCGTCGGGTCTTTCTCTTCCGGGGCGTTGATGAAGTGAGCGAAGCGTTTACGTAATTCAGGACTGTTAACTACTTCCTTCCATTCACAATGGTAGCTGTCGATAAGCGACTTCATTTCCTCCTCCAGTTGCAAGCCGATGCCGAGGCTGTCGTTTATCACTACGTTCTTCAGGTAGCTTAATCCGCCTTCCATTTTGTTTAGCCAGGTTGCGGTACGGGTCAGCGGATCGGCAGTCTTGATGTAGAACATCAGGAAGCGATCGAGGTATTTTACCAGGGTATCTTTGTCGATATCGCCGGCCAGTAATTGTGCATGCTGTGGTTTTGATCCGCCGTTGCCGCATACATAAAGGTTCCAGCCTTTTTCGGTGGCTATAACGCCAAAGTCTTTGGATTGTGCCTCAGCGCATTCGCGGATGCAGCCACTTACGCCTCCTTTTAATTTATGCGGGGCACGGATGCCTTTGTATCTTTCTTCAATTTCGATTGCGAACGAAACGCTGTCGTGCAGGCCGAAACGGCACCAGGTGCTGCCTACGCAGCTTTTTACTGTACGCAAGGCTTTGCCATAGGCGTGGCCGCTTTCAAAGCCCGCGTCTATCAGTTCTTCCCAAATCAGGGGAAGGTCGTTCAAGTGTGCGCCGAACAGGTCGATACGCTGCCCGCCGGTTATTTTCGTATAAAGGCCATATTTTTTTGCGACCTGGCCCAACACGATCAGTTTATCGGCGGTGATCTCGCCGCCCGGCACACGCGGAACCACTGAATAAGTACCACCCTTCTGGATATTGGCCAGGAAGCGATCGTTGCTGTCCTGTATTGTGTCCTGCTTCACGATCACGTCGTTCCACAGGCTCGACAGGATGCTGGCAACCGCGGGCTTGCACACCTCGCAACCGTCGCCCTTGCCAAAATGATCCAGCACCAGGTCGTAACTTTTCAGTTTATTTATCTTAACCAGGTCGTAAAGCTCCTGTCTTGAATAGTCAAAGTGTTCGCATATCACATTTTTGATATACTGGCCATTGGCCTTTAGTGTTCCGGCTATCAGGTCTTTTACCAGCGGAACACAGCCGCCGCAACCGGTACCGGCCTTGGTGCATTTCTTAATGCCATCAACTGTGGTGCAGCCGTCGTTTACGGCATTGCAAATTGCCCCTTTGGCAACAGCTTCGCACGAGCAGATCAGCGCTTCATCGGGCAAACTCAATACGCCTGCGCCTTCGCTTGCCGCCTCGCCGCCCCGCGAACCAAGGATCAGGTCCTCTGGGTTTGGTGGCAGCACAATCTTGTTGTTGACGGTCTGCAGCAGCATATTATATGCTTCGGCTTCGCCTATCAGGATGCCGCCCAGCAGGTATTTACCGTCGTTGCTTATATTGATGCGTTTGTAAACGCCCTTGTGGGTATCTTCAAAAATGATGGTGCGGCAGTCGGGCTCGGTCACAAATGCATCGCCGAAGCTGGCCACGTCAACGCCGATCAGCTTGAGCTTGGTGCTCATGTCGAAGCTATGGAACGACTTTTCGCTGCCGATCATTTGTGATACCACCACATCGGCCATTTCGTAACCGGGGGCAACCAGACCGTAGATCATGTTTTCGAACAACGTGCACTCGCCGATAGCGAAGATCGCCGGGTCGCTGGTCTGCATTTTTTCGTTCACGATGATGCCGCCGCGCGAGCCGGTTTGCAGGCCGGCCAGTTTGGCCAGTTCGTCGCGCGGGCGGATGCCCGCGCTTATAACCAGCATATCAATCGTTAAAGAAGTATCGTCGTTAAATTTTAGCGCTTTTATTTTTTGTTCGCCGGCAATGTGAGAAGTCGCTTTGTTTAGGTGGATATTTAAACCGAGTTGCTTTAGTTTGGACACCAGCATGGCGCTGCCGGCAGAGTCGATCTGCCTGGGCATTAGTCGCGGAGCAAATTCTATAACGTGAGTTTCACTGATGCCGAGGTCGATCAGTGCTTTGGCGGCTTCCAGGCCAAGAAGGCCGCCGCCCATCACGGCGCCCCTCTTTGCATTAGCTGCGTAGGCCTTGATCAAGTCGAGGTCTTCGATGGTGCGGTATACAAATACACCTTCTTTTTCGACCCCGGGAATGTCAGGTACGAACGCCGATGAACCGGTGGCCAGTACCAGGTAGTCATATTTTAGATTCAGTCCTTTTAAAGAATGGACAGTTTTCTTTGCTCGGTTGATCTCCTGTATCGGATCGTCAAGGTGGAGCGTTATATTATTGTCGGCATACCAGGACGCTCCAGAAAGCGACAGATCTTCGGCCGTTTTGCCGGCGAAGTATTCGCTCAGGTGAACTCTATCGTATGCGCGGCGTGGTTCTTCGCCAAATACTATTATATTGTAGTTGGCTGACTTGGCTGCAAGCTTCTCGCAAAACTTGTAACCTACCATACCGTTGCCAACTACTATGATGGTTGGTTTCGACATATTAGTTTTTTAAATGTTAAAGCAATTGTTAAGTAAATTCATCAAAGTTGCGACCCAAAATGTATTTACGATAACAATATTAATCAATTTTATGATGTTTGTCAATAAATTGCTTGAATTTTTGATTGTTTTTGATGATTTTTATGATAATTGCAATAAATAATCCAAAAATGGTCTCATTTTTTAGATAATTTCATGACTTAAATCATGTTTATTGGATAAATTTGGATAAAAATTATAATTTCTTCCTTTTTTGTAATTTAATTGTAAAGGAAGACGTAAATACTACACCATAATGGCGGGCAAAACAATAATTCCGGAACTATTTGTGTTGGGCGCTGGCCCCGGAGACCCTGATTTGTTGACGATTAAGGGTTATAAGGTATTAGAACAGGCCGATGTAGTGCTGTATGATAACCTGGCGAATAAAGAACTACTGGATATAGCGCCTGAGCATGCCGATAAAATATATGTAGGCAAGCAGCCTTATGGCGAATACACCCCGCAAGAGTCTATTCTTGATATGATTAAGCATTACTGCTTTACCAAAGGCAAAGTAGTAAGACTAAAAGGAGGCGATCCTTTTATATTCGGCCGCGGGTTCGAAGAGATCATGTATGCGCGGAAACTAGGTATTAAAACCCATTTTATTCCAGGTATCACCAGCATGCAGGCTTGCGGACTGGAAGATATCCCGCTTACGCACCGCGCCGTGAGCGAAGGCATCTGGGTGGT
>Ga0068856_100003302_pt1 | contig 16394 bp, 14 predicted proteins | sample KBSCornC62_FD_66595 | JGI IMG/M metagenome (GOLD analysis project Ga0068856, IMG submission 66595) | Corn rhizosphere microbial communities from Kellogg Biological Station, Michigan, USA - KBS Corn C6-2 | ecosystem: Host-associated > Plants > Roots > Rhizosphere > Soil ...
CTAGCAGGCTCCCCGGATGTTCGGCAGGAGGCACCCCGTGGAGAATGTCCCTGCGATAGGCTCCGTGACGCCGTTTGTGGTGTCGCTGATGGCAACATTGGTGTAGCTGACAGACGCCAACTCCAACTCCTGACCCGATGGACAGCTGAAACTGCCCGCGCTCGGCGGGTTCAACGTCAGGCTCGCATTGACGTTACCGTTCTTGCCCGAGGAGAACGTTCCACTTGCGCTGACTGGCCCAGAGACCTGCGTCTTGTTCTTCGCGCTGGGATTGCCGCCGCCATTATTGACGCAGACGTAGACGGCAGTAGCGTCGGCGCTGGCTACGTAGTTGATGAGCTGGTTGGTCCCCAGTCCCGCCTCCTTAAAGGAGACCGTCAGGTTGGCTCCACTCAGTTTGGCGCTGGCACTGATGAAGTGCGGGCTGTCGGCAAAGGCTGCCGAGACGCTTAACGCCAGAGTGAGCAGCGCCGCCACCAGCATGGCGCTCAGCTTGAGGTATGGTCGTCGCATGACTCGTCGCATGATGTGTCTCTCCTTCGATCGATTCCGAACACAACGGTGTTTCGTACGTCACCTCATGCGTCCCTGCACTACGGGTCTGTGCACCATCTGACTGACGCTTGATGTGGGACAGCGGAATGCGCTCTATGTTCCATACATCACGCTATGTGCGCTGCCCGCTGCTTGGGAACGTGAACGGCGACCTAGTCCTGCCAGGGTCGTCACGCAGTCGAGCGCGGCGGAGTTGGCAGGCGGTCTCTCAAGACCTCTCACGAGTACGTGATGGTTGCCGCCTGTAGCCGCCTGTAACCGGCTTGGGCTCACTACGATACCTGGCAGGTGGGCCACGACAGCAACACCTGCACTGGCGACTGCAGCGGCGCCTCCTGCCATGGGCCGCCACCGCCCTAGGAGCAAACGGACGATAGATGTCTCGAGGCTGCTTTGGTGCAAGGCTCTCGATTCTCCCCATAGTGGCATTCCATCTCTCTATGCAGGCAGGAATATCCAGGGGCACGGCATCTGCGGTCTGGCCATCTGGCAGCGCTATGTCGATGTCACATGCCTCAACGACGACGCCCTAGTAGCGGTGCGAAGGTGTTAGCAAGAGCGGGATTGTGTGAGAACAGCGAGAGACGGAGTTCATACACAAGATTGCCGAACCAACGCACAGCGCTGCACCCATGCGCCAAACCGGAGACTTCACCTGACCAGATCACGGGAAGCGGATAGACTGCACGCCTACTGCACGCCTGTGGACTGATAAACAAAGACACATGGCGCCGCCTCAAAAGGCACAGCCTACGAGCACAGGAGCCCCACCACTACCACCGCCATAATCATCTATGGTACCTCTCGAAAGAGGCTCGACCAGCGACGTTCAAAGTAACCTAACAGACGAGGAGATGCTGCATTGCATCAATGCTCCACACCACAAGACGCCACTACCTTACCCAAGAAGGTCGCAAATTGCAATCGACAAATTGGTCGAAAAAGGCGTCTATCGGGAGTACTACTTCAAGCGAGGAGTCACCACAGGAGCTCGTGATGTATGCCTTCCGCATGGCTAGGTATGGAGGTGAGAGTGTCTACGAGACGCATGTATGCCTCAAATAGAAGGCGATGCCGCGCGGGCGTTTTGGCCATAACCTGCTGAAGGCAGGTCAACCCGTTACAGTACCGACCCATGAATACTACCGTGATGAGCGGCCACCGTTTTCCCCAACTGATCCTCCTCTCGCTTGCTTAATGTCCTAACCTACCGAGGGGACCAGATACTTAGGGGTGGATCAAATCGTGAGATTGTCTCATATTCGCTGGACACATTTGGGGGCTCTGACGCACTTTTGGTGCTGAGTGGTTGGTACTGATACCTTGTGGTGGGATAGGGTATGGTGAGTTGCAGCCCGGTGGGCTGCTGTTCCCCACCGGCACACGTGTGCCATGGACCTTGCTTCGCTCTTTCGACTACCTCGCGGTATGCGTCTGCTCACGCTGAGTGTCTCGCCGAGGATGGTTTGTGTCGAAGCGGCCGCTAGCAATATGAGCAGTTGTTGCCCTTCGTGTCATACTCGTTCTGAGCGCGTTCACAGCTACTACACCCGGACGCTCGCTGATGTGCCCTGCGTCGGCCGACGGGTCATCTTGAAGCTGCATGTGCGCAAGTTCCGTTGTACGAGCGAGGAGTGTCCGCAGCGGATATTTACCGAGCGCTTTCCTGGATTTGTCCACGCAAGCGGGCGGAAGACGGTGCGGGTGAGCACCCAGATACGCGCCCTTGGGTTGGTGCTGGGTGGGCGGGGCGCCCAACGTCTTGCGCCACTTTTGGGTCTCTTGGTGAGTGGTCGGAGTGTCCTGCGCTTGGTGATGCAGGAGGAATCAGTACCCACTGCCCCGGCAGTACGGGTTCTCGGGGTCGATGATTTCGCCTTTCGCCGCTCCAGCCGCTATGGCACCCTCTTGGCACGCTCCTCATGGATCTCGAGCAGCGCCGCGTGATTGACCTGTTGCCAGACCGGACGCAGGACACCCTCGTGCAGTGGCTTCAATGCCATCCCGACATCCACATGATTAGCCGGGATCGCGGAGGTGATTATGCGGCAGCAGCACGCGTCGGTGTGCCCCATGCCGAGCAGGTGGCCGACCGCTTTCACCTGCTCCTCAATGCTGGAGAAGTGCTGGAGCGCTACTTGACGCGCCAGCACAGCAGTCTGCGTGAGGCGGCGCGCACATTGAATGCAGTAGATGCGCCACGGCGTACGACCAAGCGTACGCCGGCTGACGTCCGACGCCGCCAGGAGCGGCGAGCGGTGCGGTTAGCCCGCTATGAGCGGATGGTGGCGTTGGCGCAGGAGGGGGTGTCCGCGCGCCAGATCGCCGAGGAAGTCGGTGTCGCACCCGCCACGGTCTATCGCTACCTGGCGGCGAACCAGTTTCCCGAGCATTTCTTCTCGCAGCGTCCACGGCCCATTGACCCCTACATTCCTTATCTGCAAGAGCGCTGGAACGCGGGGGAGCACAACGCTCTCACCCTCTGGCGTGCCATCCACGCGCAGGGCTACTCCGCTGGTGTCGCACAGGTGCGCCGGTTGGTCACTGCCTGGCGTACCCCGCCTCCCGCACCGGGTATCCCAGGCAAACCACTGCCAGCCAAGGAGGAAGCCTTGTCGTACTCCGCGCGCCAAACGCGCTGGCTCCTCACCCGCGTCGAGGCCAAGCTCTCAGCGCGCGAACGCGCCTACCTGACCACCCTGAAACGGGTATGTCCGCAGATCGCTGAGGCACAGCACCTGCTGACGACATTCCACTCCCTGCTCACCGATCTCACCGAACATGCTTCTGCACGCTTCGACGGCTGGCTGCAGCAGTGCGAGCGGTCTCGCATTGCCGAGTTTGTCCGCTTCGCACAGGGAGTGCGCCGTGATGAGGCGGCGGTACGTGCCGCCTTGCGTCATCCCTGGAGTCAGGGGCCGGTGGAAGGTCAGGTCAATCGCCTCAAGCTGCTCAAACGTCAGATGTATGGCCGAGCGGGATTCGCATTGCTCCGTCAGCGCATGCTGGCACAGCCTCCCCTTCCTCCTTGAGGTTCACCAACCACTCAGCACCAAAAGTGCGTCAGAGCCCATTTGGGGGAGCAGGTCATTCCTTCCTTTCTTTCTTTCTCTACGACGGACTTGGACACGACGAGCCACTCCTTGGGTGTGCTAGCAGTGTCAAATCGCTGGCATACCCGCCCATTTTGTGAAACACTGTTCCTGGCTCCTATTGGTCTACTTGGTGCTTGATAACGCCAATTTTCTCCACCAGCAGCCAACCCCTTATTTTCAAGTGCGCTCAGGCACGCAGGAGAGTTCCATGTTGAAACAGATAGACGCGGGCGTTCTTCAGGTGGGTTATGTGGAGTATGGAGCACCGAACGGTACTTGTGTGGTATTGCTTCATGGGTTTCCCTATGACGCCAACGCGTACTCAGAAGTTGCCCCGATCTTGGTTGCGGCACAGTACCGCGTCATTGTGCCCTACCTGCGCGGTTTCGGTCCCACTCGCTTTCTCTCATCGGACGTGCCCAGATCAGGACAGCAAGCTGCCTTAGGGCATGACCTGAAAGCGCTCCTCGATGCGCTCCAGATAGAAACCGCGCTGCTTGCCGGGTACGACTGGGGCGGGAGAGCAGCCTGTATTGTCGCAGCGTTGTGGCCCCATCGTGTCAGCGGGCTGGTAACTGGCGGAGGCTACAACATCCACCGCATTGAGGGGGCGTTGCAGCCACAAGAACCGGAAGCGGAGCTGCGCTATTGGTATCAGTACTACTTTCATGGCGAACGTGGTCGAGCTGGCTTGGCAGCATACAGACGCGAGTTTTGTCGGTTGTTGTGGCAGCTCTGGTCTCCGAACTGGCACTTTGATGAGCCTCTCTACACACAGACTGCCGAGTCTTTCGAGAATGAGGATTTCGTCGATGTGGTTGTTCATTCCTATCGTCATCGATTTGGACTGGCGACTGGTGATCCGGCCTTCGAAGACATCGAACGGCGCTTGGCAGTCAGTCCAGCAATCACGGTACCGAGCATCGCGTTGGAAGGTACTGGAGACGGAGTGACCCCACCTGGAAGCTATAGTCAACTTGATCAGTTATTTGTCAACGGATTTCGAAGACACGTGATTCCACAGGTAGGACACAATCTTCCTCAAGAAGCACCGCAGGAGTTTGCGGCTGCTGTGCTTGAAGTGGCAAGGCGCAGGCAGTTCTGAAATAAAAGGCTATTTGGAGCGGGCGTTTTGGCCACAACATGCTCATGGTCGGCCCTCCTGGTTCGGGCAAAACCTTGCTGGCGCGCACCGTCCCCTCGATTCTGCCGCCACTCTCGCTCAACGAGGCGCTCGAAGTCACCCGGCTCTACAGCGTCAGCGGGATGCTCAGCGCCGATAGGCCACTCGTTACCAGCCGCCCCTTTCGCGCACCGCACCACACTACCAGTCACGCGGGCCTCGTCGGCGGCGGACGCTGGCCGCGTCCCGGCGAGATCAGCCTGGCGCATCGCGGCGTCCTCTTCCTCGATGAGCTACCCGAGTTCGGCCAGAACGTGCTGGAGGTGCTGCGCCAGCCGCTCGAAGATCACATCGTCACGATCAGCCGCGCGCAGGGCACCGTCACCTTCCCCGCCAACTTCGTGCTGATCGTGGCGATGAATCCCTGTGTATGTGGGTTCTCAACCGCCCACAAGCGTGAAGCCTAGGTACGCAGTGTAGCGGTTTGTTCCACCCCAACGGTAGATACTACTGATCTGCACACAACTACTTGAAGCGAGCGGCCCAGACTTCACATCAATCCACCGCTAGCCACCCATGGACGGTCTGGCTGCTTGGGCGGAGAGCAGTGACGCGGTGGCGAGCAAGCTCACATCTCCAGGATCTCTGCCCAGGGCGCGAGTGATAGCGCTTGGAGTGACAACAATCTTGAGAACAACGCCGCAAGACGGTGGCGAACAACGACGAACTGAAACTCGTATAATAGCAGGGTTCGTGAGACGAGGGTAGATATGGGAATACGGCGCTGAGACGGCTGGAATAAACCATCGGAAGTGGAAGGAGGCGGGGGCGTGCCACTTGACGCGACGGGGCTCGTCCACCTGTTCGACAGCTACGGCTACCTGGCGCTCGCGGCGCTGCGGGGCCAGTCGGGGCCAGCGGGTAGACCGAGGGCGGCGAAGCGGGTGCGCTGCAACGGGGTAAGGGTGCGCAGGCTCTGGTCGAAGCTATAGCGCAGATTGCGCGTGGCGTCCAGCGGGTCGCCAAGCAAGCCCTGGCTGCGGTCGCGGTCCAGATCGGCATTGAGGTGAGTAACGCTCATCCCACCACGCGCGGCGCGAGCCGCCTGGAGCTCGATAGCCAGCGGCAGGTAACCCAATTGGTCGACGATTGCGGTAGCAGCCTCAGTATCGCGATCCTCGTCCCATGCTCCGCCCTGCGCACGGTAGCGTTCGGCGAAGAGCTGGATGGCGGTGGTGGGGTCCAGCACATCCAACGGCACGACCGTCAATCGCGCGACTTTACAAGCTGCTCAACGTACAACATATAGCGTTCCCCGCATGTACCCGACCTCAGCCATCGCGCCAGACTCTCCATTTGGTTCGTCGCCACAGGAAGGCAAAGGAACTACCTTCTTCTTCACCCTCCCCGTCGCGCCAGAAGCGTAGCACGCCACGCTGTCGTCTCCGTCCACGTCGCACCTGCATTGCACCCCGATCTTCGTTCGCGGGCAAATCACACTAAAATTGCTGCTTGACAACAGGCGGCGTTCAGCGCATACTCCTTGTGATCGATTCCGGAATCGATTCCGGGCGCGCTCACAACGTTTTGCATTGGTGCTGTACTCGGCGAGGCGGTGAGGATCGGCATGCCAAAGAAACCAACGATCGAAGACATCGCGCGGCTGGCAGGCGTCTCGCGCACCACGATCTCGCGCGTCTTGAACCACCGCCCTGACGTGGATCGCGTGACACGCGAACGCATTCTCCGCATCATTGACGAGCAAGGCTATGTGCCCAGCCTTACCGCTGCCGGGCTGGCGGGAGGGCGCAACCGGCTGCTTGGCATGCTGCTCCCGGTTTTCACCTGGCCCATTATCCCCGATCTCATCCGTGGTATCAGCGAAATCCTCAACCAGACCCCCTATGAACTGGTGTTGTACACCTTCAACGACGAAGACCTGAACCGCGACCGTCGCGATGTTGTCAATCGGCTTGCGGCCAACCTGACCGCCGGACTGCTGGGTGTCTTTCCAGGCATGCTTTCCAGCCAGTTGACCGAGTTGCATCATCAGGGCGTTCCCGTGGTCATCATCGATGACCAGCAAGCGCAGGTGACGCCCTGGGTACGGGCAGACAATGTCACCGGCGCCTATGACGTGGTGCGCCACCTGACCGAGCTTGGCCATCGCCGCATTGCGCATATCCAGGGACCAGCAGAGTATCTCGCCTCACGCGACCGCCATCATGGCTATCTTCGGGCGCTGGCGGAGGCAGGCATCACACCTGATCCAGCGCTCGTCCTCGCGGGCGACTTTCTGCCGCGATCTGGGTATGATGGCGCTCTCCGGCTTTTTGACCTGCCGCCCGAGACGCGGCCCACAGCCATCTTCGCTGCGGCTGATCAGACAGCCTACGGCGTGCTGCGCGCCGCTGAGGAGTGCGGCATCGCCATACCCAAAGATGTCGCCCTGGTCGGCTTCGACGACGATGCGCCGTCCGCCCATGTACTGCCACCATTGACCACTGTGCGCCAACCGTCCTTTGAGATGGGGCAGGAAGCTATCAAACTGCTGCTCGCTCTGGTCGCACAGGCGGAAGAACAGGAGTCCGGGCTGGGCAGTTCGCCATCCGGGAGCGGCGAAACCTCTTCCAACCCGCCACGGTTCGTTCTGCCAACCACACTGATCGTGCGGGCCTCGTCGGGCAATCCCATCTCGCTGCCACTTTCTTCGACGATGTGACGCAAACGTGTACTCGCCTGAGCCTGCGGAGGCAGGCAATTTCGCGCAGCCTCGTCTGTCCGTCTCGTGGGAACAGTGTCCGTTCCCTATTCGACACTGGAGGTGTGTTGTGACAGGTCGCCTTTTTGGCCAGCGCGGTCCCCGAATTGGGACATTCCTGCTTGCGTTCCTGGTAGCGTCTTCCTTGCTGCTCTCTGCCTGTAACAGCGGCGCGAAGAACGTGGCGCATCGTAACTACATTACTGTGGTAGCGAATGCGTCCGGCGATTACACCCAGAACTTCAACCCCTACAACACGGCGAATTTGACGACATCGCAGGGCGTTATCTACGAAACGCTGCTATTCTTCAATCGCGGCGACGAGACCATTACGCCGTGGCTGGCCTCGGGCTACCAGTATTCGAGCGACCTGACCCAGATCACATTTACGATCCGCCCGAACGTGAAGTGGTCAGATGGCCAGCCGTTTACCAGCGATGATGTGGCCTTCACACTCAACGAGCTGAAACAGTATCCGGCGATGGATCTCAACGGCCTCTGGAACCAGATCACCAGCGTCAGCGCGCCCGATCCCTCGACCGTCGTGGTCAAGTTGAACGCGCCCTTCACGCCACTGCTGTGGTATCTAGGCGGCCAGACCTACATTCTGCCCAAGCATATCTGGGCAAATGTCGGCGACGGCAGCAAATACGCGGATGCGAATCCTGTCGGCACGGGGCCGTATGTGCTGAAGTCATTCACGCCACAGCTTGTCACGCTGGCGAAAAATGCGAACTTCTGGCAGGCCGATAAGGTGCAGGTGCAGGAGGTGCGCTATCCCGCCTTTGACTCGAATACCAGCGCGGAGCTGGCGATGGATCAGGGTACCGTTGACTGGGCAGGCATCTACACCGCCGATATCCAGAAGACCTACATCAATCGCGATCCAGCGCACAACCATTACTGGTTCCCGCCGAGCGATATTCTGATGCTCTTCGTCAACACCGCGAAGTATCCGTTCAACCAGCTTGCCATACGCAAGGCGCTCAGCCTCGCTATCGACCGCGACAAGCTCTCGAAGATCGCCGAGAGTGGCTATGAGCCACTGGCCAGCCCGACGGGCCTCGTCTTGCCCAACGACCAGAAGTTCCTGGCATCTCAATATGCGAACCTGAACTTCACGATGGATGTGAATGGGGCGCAGCAACAGCTCGAAAGCGCTGGGTTCACAAAGGGTTCTGACGGCATCTATGCCGACAAGAACGGCAAGAAGCTCTCGATGCGGCTCGATGTGGTGACGGGCTTCACGGACTGGATTTCCGGCGCGCAGATTATCGCGGCCAACCTCAAGGCGCTCGGCATCGAGGTGAACGTCAACACCATCTCTCAGGATGATTGGCAGAACAATCTCAACATGGGAAGCTTCGACATCTCGCTCTGCTGGACCAACCCTGGGCCATCACCGTATTTCCTCTACGACGCGCTGTTGCGTACCACCAATTCCGCGCCAATTGGCCAAACGGCGAACTCGAACTACGAGCGGTGGAACGATCCGGCAATTGATGCGCTCCTCGACAAATTCGCGCAGACCAACGACATGGCAACGCAGCAGCAGGCGATGGCTGGCATCCAGCAGGTGATGGTCGAGCAGCTGCCAAGCATCCCCTTGCTCAATGAGCCATACTGGTACGAGTACAATACCAGCAGCTTCGTTGGCTGGCCGGATGAGCAGCATCTCTACGCCGAGCCGTCTCCCTACAGCTATCCTGACAATGAGATGGTGCTGCTTCATCTTCAGCCCGCCAGCTAGCTGGCTCGCGGCATACAGGCCCATCGGGATAGCCGTCCAGTCTGACCTGGATAGCTCCCGATGAGCGCCTCTCAGGCTTCGCCACGACGAGGAGAAGCATCATGCGTCATCTGTTACGACGCGCGGCATTTTATGCGGTCGCGCTCTGGGTCGCCGTCACGATCAATTTCCTGATTCCACGGCTCTCGCCCGGCAATCCCGCACAGGCGATGTTGGCGCGCCTGCACGGGAGGGCGTCACCTCAGGCGCTCCATGCCCTCGAGATTCTCCTCGGCGTCAATACGCACGAGTCCCTCTGGTCGCAATACGTGCAGTATATTGGCAATCTGCTGCATGGCGACCTGGGCACCTCGGTCACCTATCTGCCGGAGCCGGTCTCGAGTGTGATTGCGCGTGATCTGCTCTGGACCCTGATCCTCGTCGGCGTCACCCTGGTCATCAGTTTCGTCGTCGGCACACTGCTCGGCGCGCTGGTTGCCTGGCGTCACGGCTCAGCGCTGGACTCCATTTTGCCGCCGATGTTCACCTTTCTTTCAGCGATTCCCTACTTCTGGCTGGCGCTGATCTTTCTCTACGTTTTCGGATTCACGCTCGGCTGGTTTCCGATCTATGGTGGCTATGACGCAACCTCCACTACACCGGGTTTCAACCTGGACTTTCTCTTTAGCGCGTTCGAACATGCCGTGCTGCCAGCGATCACCATCATCATTGGCTCGATTGCCGGCTGGATCCTTGGCATGCGCAACACGATGATAACCACCCTCTCGGAAGATTACGTCCTGATGGCAGAGGCGAAGGGGCTATCAGACCGGCGCATCATGCTCACCTACGCGGCGCGGAATGCCATCCTACCCAATATCACCAGTTTTGCGCTCTCGCTCGGTTTTGTCGTCAGCGGCGCTCTACTCACCGAGATCGTCTTCTCCTACCCCGGCATTGGCTACGCGCTTTTGCAGGCCGTCGAGAACCACGATTACTCCCTGATCGAGGGAATATTCCTGCTGGTAGTCGTCGCCGTGCTGGCCGCGAACTTCCTTGCCGATATAGCGTACGTCGCGCTGGATCCACGGGTGCGCCACGAGAGGGGGCGATCATGAACCCATCAGTGACGGCCTCTCCAGGCCGCTTGTCGGCGCTCTGGCGCTTCGTCACCCTCAATCGCAAAGTAACTATCGGCATGGTGATCGTCGCGTTCTTCGTGCTGGTCGCCCTCTTTGGGCCACTGCTGGTGCAATTAGATCCCACGGCCTTTACCGAAGACCTGCTCCAGCCGCCCTCGTCGGCGCACTGGCTCGGCACCACCCAGAACGGGCAGGATGTCTTCGCCCAGTTGATCGTTGGGACGCGTGTGTCCGTCGCGCTCGGCTTCATCGTGGGTATCTTGACCACGGCAGTTTCAGTCGTCGTCGGCGTCGCATCAGGCTACTTCGGCGGCGTCATCGATGAGGCATTTTCGCTCGTGACCAACGTCTTTCTCGTGCTGCCAACCCTCCCTCTAGCCATATTGCTGGCGGCGTTCCTGCCGTACAAAGGCCCGCTGACTCTCGGGATCGTCATCGGCGTCACTGGCTGGTCATGGGGCGCGCGCGTCATGCGATCGCAGACGCTCTCGATGCGCGGACGCGACTTCGTCGAGGCGGCGCAGGCGCGTGGTGAGACGTCATTTCGCATCATCTTCTTCGAGATACTGCCTAATGAGACGGCGCTCGTAGCCGCGGAACTACTGGGCACGGTCATCTACTGCATCCTCGCCGAGGCGGGGTTGGAGTTCCTGGGCCTGGGCAACTTCAGCAGCGTCAGTTGGGGAACGATGTTCTTCTTCGCGCAGAATAACGATGCGTTGCTGCTGGGCGCATGGTGGTGGTTCTTGCCGCCAGGAATCTGTATCGCCTTGCTTGGCGCGGCGCTGGCGCTCGTCAACTTCGGTATCGACGAAATTGCTAATCCCCGTCTGCGCACTGAGCGCGGACGCAAGCCATCCCTGCTCAAGCGCGCGCTCGGCGTTCCAGCGCCTTCCCAGCAGCTACAGGAGGAGACGGTATGAACGCGCCAAACGCGCCACAGGTGGCTCCCGTCTTCTCGACAACGAACATTCTGGAGATCAGGAATCTGAGCGTCGAATATGCCTCGTCCAGCGGGACCGTGCGCGCGCTCAATAATGTTAGCCTCGCCCTCGGGCGCGGCCAGATTCTGGGGCTCGCGGGCGAGAGCGGCAGTGGCAAGACAACCCTCGGACATGCGATTGCGCGGCTGCTCCGCCCACCCGCCGCCATCACAGGGGGGCAGGTGCTCTACTATCCACCGGACGATTCTCATCGTGTCAAGCCACCCAATGCGCCCGGTGACGGACAGCCAATCGATATCCTACAGATGAGTGGCAAGCAACTGCGCGCCGTGCGCTGGAGCACGCTCGCCATCGTCTTTCAAAGCGCCATGAACGCGCTCAATCCGGTCTTGCGGCTCAGCAGCCAGATCGGCGACGTGTTGAAGGCGCACCGGCCAGAGATGGCCGCGCAGGAGCGGCGCGAGCGCGCACAGGAACTGCTCAAGTTCGTCGGCATCTCGCCCGACCGCATCAAGAGCTATCCGCACGAGTTGAGCGGCGGTATGCGCCAGCGCGCCATCATCGCCATCGCCCTGGCGCTCTCGCCAGAAATCATCATCATGGATGAGCCGACCACCGCGCTCGATGTCGTCGTGCAGCGCGAGATTCTGCTGGAAATCGCCCGGCTGCGGAAGCGCTTCAACTTCTCGGTAATCTTCATTACCCACGACCTCTCGCTGCTGCTGGAGCTTGCCGACAAAATCGCGATCATGTACGCGGGACGTCTCGTCGAGACGGCTACCCGCGCGGAACTGAAGCGGCAGCCGCGCCATCCCTACAGCTATGGCATGCTGCACTCATTCCCGACGCTGCATGGTCCGCGCCGCCGCATGACCGGGATTCCTGGCTCGCCGCCGGATCTACGCGAGACGCCTGCGGGCTGTGCATTTCATCCGCGCTGCCCGATGGCGTTCGCCCCCTGCGCCACGATCCTGCCGCAGATACGGAGTTCCAGCGCTGAGACGCCCCAGCAACTGGTCGCGTGCCACCTCTACGATTCCACGCATGCGAGCGGTCCGCTGCCAACGAATGCCGACTTCGGCGCACGCTACGAGGAGGTATACGCACGGTCCAGTCTGGGGACGAGGCGCGCCGTGGTGGAGGACGCTCGATGAGTGCGGAGGATACCAGCGTGAACAACGCATCTGACACCACCAGCGCTAACCAGCAGCTCGCCGCGCTCTCGCTGGCAGCAGACTTTGCCAGCGGCCCACCGAAGACGCCGCCCGTGCTGGAGGGCCTTCATCTGCGTAAGCACTTTCCGCTACGGCAGTTCGGGATAGGTGTGACGAGCAACGTCGTTCATGCCGTCGAAGATGCTACACTCGCGCTCTATCCTGGGCGCGCGCTGGCGCTCGTAGGCGAGAGCGGCAGCGGCAAGAGCACGATTGCGCGCATGCTGGCGCGGCTCTACACGCTCACCTCGGGTGTCCTGCGCTTCGAGGGGAAGCCCGTCACCAACGACGGGCGCGCTGCTCTGCGCGAGTATCGCCGTCATGTGCAGATGATCTTCCAGGATCCGTTCTCTTCGCTCAATCCTATCCATAGTGTGCGCTACCACCTGAGCCGCCCGCTGCGCCTCTATAACCACGCGCAGTCGAAGCGGCAGGAGACGGACAAGATACTCACTCTGCTTGATCGCGTCAGCCTGAGTCCGGCGGAACAATTCATCCAGAAGTATCCGCATCAGTTAAGTGGCGGGCAGCGGCAGCGTGTCGCGATTGCCCAGGCGCTGGCCGTCCGGCCCAAGGTCATCCTCGCCGATGAGCCAGTCTCGATGCTGGACGTTTCGATCCGGCTTGATATTCTCAACCTGATGTCGGCCCTCAAAGATGAAGAGCGACTAGCCTTCCTCTTCATCACGCATGACATTGCTAGCGCCCGCTACTTCGCCGAGGAGACGATGATTATGTATGCGGGCCAGGTGATGGAGGGCGGGCCAAGTGACGTGGTTATTCAGCAGCCGAAGCATCCCTACACGCAACTGCTGATTTCCGCCGCGCCCGACCCTGATCGTCCAGAGGAGGCGCCTTTCCAGGCGCATGGCGAGATTCCCAGCCTGATTACGCCACCAACTGGCTGCCGTTTTCATCCGCGCTGCCCGCATGCCATGCCTGTCTGTCGCGAGCGGTTTCCCGGCCGCACGAACCTGGGCAACGGCCATTGGACACACTGTTTTCTCTATGGCGAGGGCAACGACGACACCGCGCCAGCGCCTCCGTCGGCATCCACATCCACAACTGCATCAGCAGGTCATTCCTGAGACTGGAGTTGCATTCCATGGCACGGATCAAACTGGCGTACATCGGCGGCGGCAGCACGCGTGCGGCGGGCACAATGGCAAGCTTCATCTGGCAGGGCGAGCAGTTCAACGGCTCGGAGGTCGTGCTGATTGACCTCGACGCCGAGCGGCTGAACGTTGTCGCGACCATTGCGCGCAAGATGGCGCGTGCCCGCAGCCTCGACCTGACGATTACCACCACGACCAATCGGCGCGAAGGACTGCGCGACTGCGATGCGGTGTTGACCAGCTATCGGCCTGGTGGATTCGAGGCGCGCTATCTCGACGAGAGCATCCCGCTGAAATATGGCGTCATTGGTCAGGAGACGCAGGGACCGGGTGGCTTCTTTATGGCGCTACGTTCGATTCACGTCATGAAGGGCATCATCGAAGATATGGAGGCGGTCTGCCCGCGTGCGCGCCTGTTCAATTATACGAATCCGATCAATATTGTCTCCGAGGCGGTGACGCATCACACGTCTATCCCGACGGTCTCGCTCTGTGAGGGGCCGATTGTCTCCAACCGCGAGTACGTCTCGCTTGTGGGGCTGGATCCCGACAAGCTGGACGCAGTATCCGTTGGGCTGAATCATGGCTCGTGGACGGTGCGCCACCAGTATGACGGGCAGGATGTGATGCCGTTGCTGCGCGACGGCTACGAACGGCTACGCGCCGATGAGCAGACCGACATCGCCAGCGAGGATTTACGGCTGCTAGAGCTTGCCTGCCGCATGGATTCGCTGCCCAGTTCTTACTTCCAGTACTACTACTTCAAAGATGAGATACTGGCCGAGCTACTTCAAAAGCCGACGACCCGCGCGCAGGACATCATGGCGAGCGTCCCCGACTACTGGGCGCATTACCGCGAACAGGCCGAGCGCGACGAGCCGGACCTTGACCCTGGACGGTCGCGCGGTGGCATCCACGAGCTGGAGCTGGGCATCGACGTGATGGACGCCATCTACAACGACCGGAAAGAGGTCTGGTATGTCAACGTGCCAAATCACGGCTCGCTGCCAGACTTCCCCGACGATCTCGTCGTCGAGACGGTGGGTTTCGTGGACCGCAACGGCGTCACTCCGCTGGCGATGGGCCATCTGCCGCGCCATGTCGTCGGGCTGGTGAAGATGCTGGGCGAATACCAGGCATTGACCGCCGAAGCTGCCTGGAGTGGCACGCGCACCGACGCTATTCGCGCGCTGGCCAGCCACCCACTGGTTTATTCATTGCACACAGCCGAGGCGATCTACGACGAGCTCGCCGCCGCCCATCGCCATCTGCTGCCCGAGCGTCTCCTCGCCTGAGCGCAGGAACGGCGGTCTATGATCGATAGTCACGATGCAGAATGTTGAGAGAAATAGCATATGCGCTGTGTACTGGCCGTTGACGGCGGTAACTCCAAAACGCTGGCCCTGATTGCCGCGCTCGACGGCACGATTCTGAGCGTGGAGCGCGGCGCGTGCGGCGATATCTATAACGCGACACCCAGCGAGACGGCGCCCGACCCAACGACAGCCGCGCTGGAAAATGTCGAACTGGCCATGACGACCGCATTGCGCACGGCCCATGTCACGCGCGAAGACATTGTTGCCAGCGTCTTCAACATGGCAGGCGCCGATTGGCCGGAGGATGTCGCCTTCTGGCATGACACCATGACCGAACGCGGCATGGGCGAGCAGGTTATCGCCCAGAATGACGCGCTCGGTGTCCTCTATCTCGGTGCACCCGACGCGGTTGGCGTCTCCATCGTCTGTGGCACTGGGGCGGCGACTGGCGCGCGCTCAGCCGATGGACGTATCTGGCACAGCAGCTACTGGCAGGATGAATGGCATGGGAGCACGCATCTGGGCCAGAAGGCATTGCTGGCGATCTATCGCTCAGAGCTAGGGCTGGAGCCACCCACCACGTTGACGCGGCGCGTGCTGGCTCATTTTGGCGCGGCGTCGGTTGAGGATGTGCTGCATCGCTTCCACAACCGGCAGCATGAGCCATCCGATGATATTGGGAGCCTTGCTCCTGTTCTGCTCGATGAGGCTGATGCTGGTGACGACGTTGCGCTTCGAGTTGTGCGCGAGCACGGCGCCGGCCTGGGGAACATCGCACGTGTCGCCATACGCAAGGTAGGTCTTGAGAGCGCCGCGGTTCCACTGGTGCTGGCGGGCGGCGTCTTTCGTCATCCGACGACCGTCCTCGAAGACGCCATTGTTGCCACGCTTCACCAGGCCGCGCCTGCTATCCGCCCCATGCGCAGTCCAGCCGAGCCGATTATTGGCGTCATGCTTCAGGCGCTCAGTACGGCGAGCGTCGAGATCAATCCACCGTTTCTCGACCGGCTGCTGTCCAATGTTCCATCTATACTTCGGGCGCAGCAAGGCGCTGCAATACCGCGCACGGGGTGATGTGGGATGAGTACGGGCGAAAATAGAGCCAGCTTGTCGTTATTGGCCGTCTGGTCATCACGGGAAGACGCGGGCGCGTTCGCCGTGATCGCCCAGAAACAAGCTCTCGCTCATTATGTACTGCATTCTTTCGTCAGCGCAGCTGGTTACTATCAAGACGCATGGGTCGCAGCGCAGGCCTATCGCATCGGCGATTCTGCCGCTGAGCTAGAGATATCCTTCCGCAAGCAGGCGTTTTTGCTGGAGCTGTTGTGGGGGTTAACAACTCAACACTTCCTTACCGCAAACTACGAGGCTTCTCAAGCCTATGTAGAGGACGCCCGCCG